>Ga0210396_10003511_pt1 | contig 15594 bp, 17 predicted proteins | sample IncBWH17OmetaG_FD_155466 | JGI IMG/M metagenome (GOLD analysis project Ga0210396, IMG submission 155466) | Forest soil microbial communities from Barre Woods Harvard Forest LTER site, Petersham, Massachusetts, United States - Inc-BW-H-17-O ... | reverse complement strand
CGATCAGCGGCAGCCCGAGTATCAGTCCTAGCCCGACCCAACCAGTCGGGAACTGCTCTCCGGTGCGCGCCTGCCGCTGCCGGGCCCAGCGGGAGATCCCGATCGTTGCGACGACCCCGACGCACAATGCCAATGCCATCCAGCCGTGGGTCGGGTCGGGATTTGGCAGCGGGAAGGCGATGCCCCGATTGCTAATAAAGACATCCGGCAGCGGCTCCCAAGCCTGGCGCGGGGCTGGCGCGCTTTCTCGCAACAGCCCCCACCAAAAGAACAGCTGTAGAAGCAGCGGAATGTTGCGGAACGTCTCGACATAGATCCGCGCCAGCTTGCTGATCAGCCAGTTGCGGGATAGCCGCGCGATCCCCATCACAGTGCCGAGGATCGTCGCCAGCACGATGCCGAGAGCGGCGACATAAAGCGTGTTTAAGAGGCCGACCAGAAACGCGCGGGCATAGGTATCGGCCGGCGAATAGGGGATCAGCGACTCCCCGATGCCGAAGGCGGCTTCCCGGTCGAGAAAGCCGAACCCGCTGGCAATGTTCTGGCGGCGCAGGTTGACGACGGTATTGTGGACGAGAAAGGCGCCGAGGGCGAGGACGGCGGCGACGAACAGCACCTGAAAGACGATCCCGCGAACGGCGGGATTGCGCCACGGAGAAGAGCGCGCCGGGCGCCGGATGATGTCCGTCGCCATTTGCCCTTCGCTTCTCCGCTCGCCTTCTCAGATCAGCGGATCGGCATCGCGTACAATAAGCCGCCGTGAGTCCACAGATTGTTGAGACCGCGATCGAATTTGAGCTCAGTGTCTTTGCCGAGCGTGCGATCGAATATCTCGCCGTAATTGCCGACGAGCTTGATCTCGTTATAGGCCCATTTCTCGTCGAGCCCGAGCGCCTTGCCCATGCCTGGGGTGACGCCGAGCATCCGCTTGATGTTGGGATCGTCGCTCTTCGCCATGTCGTCGACGTTCTTTTGGGTGATGCCTTTCTCCTCCGCCTCGATCAGGGCATAGACGACCCAGCGGACGATGTCGTTCCACTCCTCGTCGCCGTGGCGCACGACCGGGGCCAGCGGCTCCTTCGAGATCCGGTCCGGCAGGATCACGTAGTCGTCCGGGTTGGGCGCCTGGCTCAGACGATTGGCATTGAGCGCCGAGGAATCACCGGTATAGACGTCGCAGCGCCCGGAGAAGAAAGCGTTCAGAGCCTCGTCGAGCTTCTCGATGACGACCGGTTTGAACTCCATCTTGTTGGCGCGGAAATAGTCGGCGAGGTTGAGCTCGGTCGTCGTGCCCGGCTGCACGCAGATCGTCGCGCCATTCAATTCCTTGGCGCTTTTGACGCCGAGCTTCTTTGGCACCATGAAGCCCTGGCCGTCATAGAACACGACCGGCGCGAAATTTAGGCCGAGCGCGGTATCACGCTGCAAGGTGTCGGTCGTGTTGTTGGACAGCAGATCGACCTCGCTCGATTGCAAGGCGGTAAAGCGCTGCTGCGCCGTCAGCGGCACATATTTGACCTTGTCGGCGGCACCGAAAATCGCCGCCGACAATGCCCTGCAGACATCAACGTCGAAGCCAGCCCAATGGCCCTGGCTGTCGGGTGCGGCAAAGCCGGCGATGCCGGTCGGCACGCCGCAACTGATCTGCCCGGCCTGCTTTACCTTGTCTAGCGTCGCCCCCGCCTGCGCCGTAACCCCTAAACCGAGCACAAAGCCGACCGCAGCGAGCGCACCCAACCAACGCCTAATCGTCATCCCAAACTCCCTGCCCGCCGATCGCGAGCCGATAACCCCTGATTGGTACCAAAGCTAACATAGTCGCGCCCTGGCCAGCAACGCGGCCGGGCCCAGTCAGATGGTCGGTTATGCCGCCCTTCGCATACTCTCGATGATCGCCGTCGCAGCGCGGGCGGGGTCATCGCTTCTGACGATCGGGCGGCCGACGACGAGATAATCCGCACCCGCCGCGATCGCTTGCGCCGGTGTGCCGGGCCGCTTGTGGTCGTCAACGGACGAGCCGGCAAGCCGGACCCCCGGCGTGGCGATCAGCAGCCGCTGTTCCCCCGCGAGTTCGCGGATCCGGTTCGGGTTATCGTGCGGCGCCGCGATGATCCCATCGCAGCCGCACTCGATGGCTCGTTTGACCCGCAGCCGGATCAGGTCTTCGACACTGCAGAGATAGCCGATATCGCGCAGGCCGTCCTGATCGACCGAGGTCAGGACCGTGATCGCGAAGATCTTCAGGCGAGAATCTCCTTTGCCCGCGACCGCAGCTTTCATGATCTCCCCGTCGCCATGGACGGTGACGAACGTCACCCCGCGTTCAGCGGCCCGCGCAACGCCTTGCCTCACGGTCTCCCCGATGTCGAACATCTTGGCATCGAGAAAGATCTTCTTGTTTTTCGCGAGCAAGTAATCGAGCAGGCCGTCGAAACCGGCGGCGAATTGCAGCCAGAGGCCGATCTTAAAGAAAGATACCACCCCCTCCAGCTTGTCGATAATCGCCCGAGCCTCGCTTATTGCCGGCACATCGAGCGCAACGATCAAGCGGTCTTCGACTTTCTCGGGCACTTCGCGACCGATAGTCATAGCCGTCATTGTGATTTCTGCAGCGGCGCCTGCTCGGCCAGGCGCCATAGGTACCAGCTCGCCACTGTGCGATAGGGCTTCCACCGGACGCCATAGGTTTCGACGTCCTTGCGCGCCGGCAGCTCACCCTGCGTGTAGGCGCGAGCAAAGCCCTTGCGGATGCCGTAATCGTCTGCAGGCAGCACGTCCGGGCGGCCGAGCCGGAAAATCAGCAGCATCTCGACGGTCCAGCGGCCGATCCCACGAACCGAAATCAGCCGCTCGACGATCGCGTCGTCCTCCATATGCCGGATCTCGGCGAGTGTCGGAATTTCCCCGCTCACGGTCTTGCCGGCGAGGTCGCGCAGAGAGAGGAGCTTTGAGCGCGACAGGCCGGCGCCGCGCAGTTCATCCTCGGATGCGGCGAGGACCTGTTCGGCGGTCGGGTCTGAGCCCGGGAAAAGCGCGCAGAACCGCGCGAAAATAGTCGCCGCGGCCTTGCCGGTCAGCTGCTGATAGACGATCGCCTGTGCCAGCGCGCCAAAGATGTTGGACGCGGCGATGAGCTGCATGCGAAACGGGCCCACCGCGTCGATGACGCGCGCCAGGGCTTCGTCGCAGCGGCGTAGGTGCTCAACCGCGGTCGCCGGCTCGAAACCGAGATCCTCATTCATTCGCCGCGTTCTATCGCCAGCATGCGGCGCTTCGTCGCCGTGCCGCCATGAGCGGAAAAGCCGCCGATTTTGCCGCCGGCCGCCAGCACGCGGTGGCACGGCACGACCATCGGGAACGGGTTGCGCCCGAGCGCCTGGCCGACGGCACGTGCGGCGCCTGGCGCCCCGAGCCGCGCTGCGATGTCACCATAGGCCAGCGTTTTTCCCGGCGGGATCGCGCGAGCCACCTCGTAGACGCGGCGGTGAAATGGCGCCACGTCCTCCATGTCGAGCGCGATTGCCGAGAGGTCGCTCGACTCGCCTTGGAGCAGCGCGACGATCCCGTCGATGGCGAGCTTCACCTTGTGCGGCGGCGCCATCTCTGCCGCGGCCGAGAACCGCTGCAGCATACGCTCTCGCGCCTCCGCCTCGCTCGCTTCGGGAAGCTGCACCCCGACCAGGCCACGATCGCTCCAGGCGATGCCGCACCGGCCGATCGCCGTGTCGAAAAGCGAAAATCCGTAAGCAGTCATGCCGCGATCGTACCACTCGGCTCCGACGGCCACAGTCTCAAAATCTGCGTTGTCGCGTCATCATTGTCTTCCCGGCGGATGCCAATGCGCATGTAGTTAGCCGCCTGTTGCGGCGCGAAAGAGGCGCTCGAATTCGGCGAGCTCGCTGGGGGCCGCGTCGGTTACTGCCCAGAAGCCGAGGTCGCCCTCGTCCCAATGCCGCAGATTATACCCTCGGCGGGACAGGGTCTCGGCATGGTCGGCGGGCAAGGCGGGCAGCACGAAAAGATTGATCACATGGTCACGGCGCTTGTAGACGAGGGCGGGGACCGGGTTGCCTGCGATCAGGTCGAGCCGGCCGCCCACCAGCGGGAAGCCTTCGCTGCGCAGTTCGACAGTCGGCGGCGACAGATCGGTCCGGCCGGCAAACCAGGGCTTTACCGTGTGCTGATCCGAGGACGCGACATCGGTCAGATGGCTGCCTAGTAGCGAGCGCAGATGGCTGTCGATGATCTCGCTGGCCATCGTGGCGGTTTGGCGCTCGCCCAACAGCATGAACGTGCCGCCCGAGCCGACCGCTACGGCGAGCAGGATCGAGGCGGCATAGGCGAGCCATCCCCGCGCCCGCAACGAGGCCGCGGGCGCGCTCGCCGCCGCCTCCCGGCGGATCGCGAAGCGGATCTGCGAACGCAGCGCCTCGGGCGCCCGATGGGCCGGGGCGAAACGGCGGATGTCGTCGCGCAGCCGCTCGAGCGCCGCCGCCTCGGGCCCGCAATCGGGACAGTCTTGCAGATGCCCGCGCAACGGCGCCTGCTCGGGCTCGGGGAGCTCGCCGTCGAGATAGGCGTCGAGCCGGGGCCGCACCTCATCGCATTCCATTACCCACATCCCTTCCGTCCCAGGCCCGGCGCAGGGCCGAGCGCGCCCGGTGCAGCCGCGACATCACCGTTCCAATCGGCACCCCCGTAACTTCGGCAATCTGACGGTAGTCGAGTTCTTGCAATTCGCGCAACACGATCGCCTCGCGCAGTGGCGGCGGCAGGCTCTCGATCAGCACGTCAAGGCGCCGCAGATCGGAGCGGTTCTCCAGCAGCGCATCGGCATTGACGGACCCCGTTGGCGGGTTGTGGACCAAGCCGTCGGAGTCGCTGTCGGGTTCGAACGGCACCACCTCCGAAGGCCGGTTGCGCTCGAGCCAATCATAAGAGGTCCGTCGCACGATCTTGAGCAGCCAGCTCTTGGCGTCCCCGTCACGATAACTGTCGAAATAACGAAACGCCCGCAGACAAGCCTCCTGCACAATATCGGCGGCGTCGGCATCGTTGCGCGTCAGCCAGCGCGCGAGCGCATAGCCGGCGTCGAGATGGGGCAGCACCACCGCCTCGAACCGGCTCTGCCGACGCCGCTCCGCGATCCACGCCATGCGCGCTCTTCTACCCCGTACTGACCAGGACCGCAGCAACGGCGGAATTATTCCGCGGCGGCGCCGATTGTGCCCGCGCGGTTGCAATCGCCATGCGCCGGCCCCACACTCGCGAACCGCAAGAAAGGAAAATGCCGATGGAAATGACGGGCGAGTTTCGCATCCCCGCTCCCCGCCAGCGCGTCTGGGAGGGGCTAAACGATCCGGAGATCCTGAAGAGCAGCATCCCCGGCTGTCAGACGATCGAAAAACTATCCGACACCGAGTTCACCGCCAAGGTCCTCGCCCAGGTCGGGCCGGTGAAGGCCAATTTCGGCGGCAAGGTGACCTTGGCGGATCTCAACCCGCCGCAGAGCTATACGATCGCCGGCGAAGGCTCCGGCGGCGTCGCTGGTTTCGCCAAGGGCAGCGCCAAAGTAAACCTCGACGAGGATGGCGGCGCGACGGTGCTGCATTATGCCGTCCAGGCGCATGTCGGCGGCAAGCTGGCGCAGATCGGCTCGCGCTTGATTGACTCGGTCGCCCGCCGAATGGCCGAGAATTTCTTCACGCGGTTTGTCGCCGCAGTTGCGCCTGAGAACACAGCGACCGCATCCAACGCGACGGCAGAAACCGAAGCCGTGCCGCACGATCGGGTCGCCGCCGAGCCTTCCGTTCAGCGTGCCGCGGCGACGGCCTCGGTCGAGGCTCGACCGAGTAACGCCGCCCGACAGGACGCGGCCGCCGCGCCCGCCGCAAAGAAGGAACTCAGACTTCCGCCCGCGGTGTGGGTGACCGGGCTCGTCGCAATCGTCGGCGCGATGTTGTATTTCTTTACGGGCCGCCGGGTACCTCGATAAGAAGCCGCATCGCGAAGCCTTGAGCCGGATGCGGCGGCGGCATAAAACTCCGCCCGCAGTTTCCGCCGCCCTTCGGCGGCCGGGTGATCGACCCGGGTGATCGCGATTCAGGGAGATCTCGATGCAGAAGACGGTCAACCTCACCGTGAACGGCAAGCCGGTTTCAGCGACGGTCGAAGGCCGGACATTGTTGGTGCAGCTGCTGCGCGAGCAGCTCGGCCTGACCGGCACCCATGTCGGTTGCGACACCAGCCAGTGCGGTGCCTGCGTCGTCCATGTCGACGGGGAGGCCGTCAAGGCTTGCACACTCCTGGCTCTGCAGGCGGAAGGCCGTTCGGTGCTGACGATCGAAGCGGTCGCGACCGGCGACACGCTGCATCCGATGCAGGAGGCGTTCCGCAACAATCACGCCTTGCAGTGCGGGTTCTGCACGCCCGGCATGATCATGAGCGCGCTCGATCTGGTCAAAAATAACCCCAATCCGACAGAGCGTGAGGTCCGCGAGTATCTCGAAGGCAATCTCTGCCGCTGCACCGGCTATCACAACATCGTGCTGGCGATCATTGAGGGGGCGGCAGTGATGCGGGGCGAGAAGCCGGCCAGCGTCCATGGGGTGGCCGCGGAGTAAGGGCCATGGGCGTCATCGGAACGCCGGTCCGGCGGCTCGAGGATTACCGTTTCATCACCGGACAAGGCACCTACACTGACGACATCAACCGCCCGGGACAGCTCTACGCCTTCATCCTGCGGAGCCCGCACGCGAATGCGCGGATAACCGGCATCGACACCTCGGCGGCCGCCTCGGCGCCCGGTGTCGTTGCTGTCTATACCGGCAAGGACATGGCGGCGGACGGGGTCGGCGGGCTGCCCTGCGGCTGGCAGATCCATTCGAAGGACGGCTCACCGATGGTCGAGCCGCCGCACCCGCCGCTCGTCGTCGACCGGGTCCGCCATGTCGGTGACCAGGTCGCCGTCGTCATCGCCGATACTCTCGCCCAGGCCCGCGACGCCGCCGAGTTGATCCAGGTCGATTACGTCGAGGAGCCGGCGGCGATCGACCCCGTCGCGGCGCTTCAGTCGGGCGCCCCACAGGTGTACCCCGAAGCGCCCGGCAATCTTTGCTATGATTGGCATCTGGGCGACCTCGCCGCAGTGGACGCAGCCATCGCCAAGGCGGCGCGGGTCGTCAAGCTCGACCTTACCAACAACCGGCTCGTCCCCAATGCGATGGAGCCGCGTGCGGCAATCGGTGAGTTCAATCGGGCGACCGGAGAGTACACGCTCTACACGACGAGCCAGAACCCGCATGTGATCCGCCTGTTGATGGGCGCCTTTGTATTGCACATCCCGGAGGCCAGACTGCGCGTAGTCGCGCCTGATGTAGGCGGCGGCTTCGGGTCGAAGATCTATCACTACGCCGAGGAGGCGATCGTCACCTGGGCCGCCGGCAAACTGAGGCGGCCGGTCAAATGGACGGCAGATCGCTCCGAGAGCTTCATGTCCGATGCGCACGGCCGCGATCATGTCACGCATGTCGAACTGGCGCTCGATTCCGACGCCAAGTTTCTCGCGCTCAAGGTCTCGACAGTCGCCAATATGGGCGGTTATCTCTCGACCTTTGCCCCCTCCATCCCGACCTATCTTTACGGGACCTTGCTGGCCGGCACCTATAAGACGCCGGCGATCTATGTCGAGACCAAGGCGGTGTTCACTCATACCGTCCCGGTCGACGCTTATCGCGGCGCCGGACGTCCGGAGGCGACCTTCCTTCTCGAACGCATCGTCGACCTCGCGGCCGACGAACTCGGGATGGACCCGGCCGAATTGCGCCGCCGTAATTTCATCGCGAAGGACGCCTATCCCTATCAAACCCCCGTCGCGCTGCAATACGATAGCGGCGACTACTTTACGACGCTCGATCTCGCGCTGAAGGCCGCCGACGTTCAGAGCTTCGAGGTCCGGCGCCGTGAGGCGGCGGGGCGCGGCAAGTTGCGCGGCCTCGGCCTCGCCACCTACATCGAGGCCTGCGGCATCGCCCCCTCGGCTGTGGCCGGGGCGCTCGGCGCCCGCGCTGGCCTTTACGAGAGCGCCGAAGTCCGGGTTCACCCGACCGGGAGCGTGACGATCCTTACCGGATCGCACAGCCACGGCCAGGGGCACGAGACGACTTTTTCGCAACTCGTCGCAGACGGGCTCGGCATTCCGATGGAAAACGTCGAGGTCATCCACGGCGACACCGACAAGATCCCCTTTGGCATGGGCACCTACGGCTCACGCTCACTGGCGGTCGGCGGCTCTGCGATAGTGAAGGCGATGGACAAGGTCGTCGCCAAGGGCCGCAAGATCGCCGCCCATCTGCTCGAAGCCGCCGAGGCCGATGTCGAGTTCAAGGACGGCAAGTTCTCCGTCGCCGGCACCGACCGGGCTAAGACTTTGGCAGAGGTGGCGCTGACCGCCTATGTGCCGCACAATTTCCCGCACGAGGAATTGGAGCCCGGCCTCGACGAGACCGCGTTCTACGATCCGAAGAATTTCACTTTCCCCTCGGGAGCGCACATCGCCGAGGTCGAGATCGACCCGGAAACCGGGCTGGTGGCGGTCGTCAACTTCACCGCCAGCGACGATTTCGGGCGCATCCTCAACCCGATGATCGTCGAGGGCCAGGTGCATGGCGGGCTCGCCCAGGGCATCGGCCAGGCCTTGCTCGAGGGCTGCGTCTACGACAAGGAAACCGGGCAGCTGCTGACCGGCTCGTACAACGACTACACGATGCCGCGCGCCGAGGACCTGCCGTCGTTCAAGCTGTCGACCAACGTGACCCCTTGCACGCACAACCCGCTCGGCGTCAAAGGCTGCGGCGAAGCCGGCGCGATCGGTGCGCCGGCGGCGATCACCAACGCCCTCGTCGACGCGCTGAAGCCGCTCGGCATCCGGCATCTCGACATGCCGGCCACACCCGAGCGGCTCTGGCGTCTCATCCAACAGCACCGCTCGCCGCTCGCCGCGGAATAGGGGAGATCCCAATGTACGAATTCAATTATCACAAGCCGACGAGCCTCGACGACGTGGCGAACCTGCTCGGCGCCAACGAGGAGGCAAAGCTCGTAGCCGGCGGCATGACCCTGATCCCGACCCTGAAGCTGCGGCTCGCCAAGCCCTCGGATCTGGTCGACCTTGCCGCCATTCCCTCGTTGCGCGGCATCACCGACGCCGGAGACGCGATCGTCATTGGGGCGATGACGCGTCACGCCGAGGTCAACCGTTCGCCGGTCGTCAAGCAGGGCATTCCCGGACTCGCCGCGATGGCGGGGATGATCGGCGACCCCGCGGTGCGCAATCGCGGCACACTCGGCGGGTCGATCAGCAACAACGACCCTGCCGCCGATTACCCGGCCGCAGTGGTCGGCCTCAACGCCATCGTGCACACCACCAAGCGTGAGATCGCCGCCGACAATTTCTTCACCGGCATGTTCGAGACTGCGCTCGAGCCGGCCGAGATCGTCACCTCGGTCCGCTTCCCGAAACCGCAGGCTTCCTGCTACCAGAAATTCCGCAACCCCGCCTCGCGCTATGCGATCGTCGGCGTGTTCGTCGTCCGCACTGCAGGCGGCGTGCGCGTCGCGGTGACCGGCGCCGGGCCCGGCGTTTTTCGCGTCCCCGAAATGGAAGCCGCGCTGGCCCGCTCCTTCACCCCGGACGCGATCAAGGACATCGCGATCCCCGACACCAACCTCAACTCCGACATCCACGCCAGCGCCGAATACCGCGCCCATCTGGTCGGCGTCATGGCCCGTCGCGCCGTCGCCGGCTGCGGGTTGGGAGCGCAGCCCACAAGCGTCACTCAAGGCGAACGATAAAAGCGCTGCACGAGCCAGAGAGCCGCGAGAACGAGCAACGATCCGACGAGGGCGGCCACGACATCTCTCAAGGAAATCGTCACATTATCGAGTTCGGGAAAGAGCCTCAGCAGGCGGAACAAAAAGCCGCCGACGAGCGCGCCGACCAGACCCAGCCCCAGATTGCGCAAAAAACCAAAACCCTTACGTTCCCGCATGACCATCAGCCCGGCGAGGCTGCCGCCGAGCAGGCCAATGATCACCCAAACGATGAACTGATAGAGTGAGACCATCGCGGCCTCCCGCGGTCTGGCGAAGCCGAGACGTTCGGCTCCGCATTTCAAATTTAGTTCCCTCGAAGGAACATCGGCGCGCCATAATACGCAGTTTTTCCGATGGGGAGCAGGTCATGGGCTACAAGCTGGAAGGGAGCATCCTCGAGGTTTGCGATTGCAACGTGCTTTGCCCTTGCTGGGTCGGCGAGAAGCCGGACAACGGAACGTGCCAATCCGCCCTCGCCTATCATTTCGACCGCGGCACGATCGACGGGCTCGACGTTTCCGGGCTGACATTTGCGGTCAATGTATTCATTCCCGGTAACCCGCTGGAAGGCAACTGGCGGGCTCACCTCTATGTCGACGAGCGGGCAAACCCGGAGCAGGAGGCGGCGCTTCTCGGCGTCTTCACCGGCAAGCAGGGCGGGCCCGTCGCCGATCTGGCCGCTCTGGTCGGAGAGGTCGTCAAGGTCGAGCGCGCGCCGATCGTCTTCAACGTGCACGAGGGAAAAGGCACCCTGCGGATCGGCGACACGACCGAGGCCACGATGGAACCGTACCGCGGGCCGGGCGGCAAGCCGACCACCCTCGTCGACAGCATCTACTCGACGATCCCCGGCTCGCCCGCCTATGTTGCGAAGGCCTCGACCTTCCGGATGAAGAACCAGACCGTTGGGGTCGATGTCGATCTGCGCGACCACAACGCGATCCAAGGACTATTCGCTTTCGAGGCGTAGCTGGGGCACTCCCGAATGCAGGCGGCTTCGCATCGCAGCCGCTTTTTGCCGCTGATGGTGGCGCTCACCGCCACGGCGTGGCTGGCGCTGTGGCTGTGGGGACAGAGCCCCTATGGCCGCTACCTCGACCACGGCAGCTGGGCCGAGATCGGAGTTGCCGGCAGCCTCTGCCGGACCTTGCCGGGCGGTCGTGACGCGCTGACCGCATCGCTTGTCGTCGGCGGTTGGGTGTTGATGCTCGCCGCGATGATGCTGCCGACGACACTGCCGCTGCTCGACGTCTTCCGGCGTTTGACCATGCGGCGCGCTGACAGGCGGGTGCTGACGGCGCTCGTCGTCATCGGCTATCTCGCGGTTTGGGGCGTGTTCGGCCTTGCCGCTCACCTCGCCGATTGGGGCGTCGTGGTTGCGGTGCGCCAGTCGGACTGGTTGGTTGCGAATGTCTGGGTGATCGGCGCGGCCGTTCTGGCGATCACCGGGGGTTATCAATTCACCGAGCTCAAATACCGCTGTCTCGACAAATGCCGGGCGCCGCTTGGCTTTGTCATCGCGCACTGGCGCAGCGCCGGCGAGAAATGGGAGGCTCTGTGGTTGGGCATCAGACACGGCGCATTCTGCGTCGGCTGCTGCTGGTGCCTGATGCTGCTGATGTTCGTGGTCGGCTCCGCCAACATCGGCTGGATGCTGGCATTGGGCGCGGTCATGGCGGCCGAAAAGAACTTGCCCGCCGGCCGCCGACTCGCGGCGCCGATCGGTGCCGTCCTGCTGCTTGCCGCGGTCTTGGTCGCCCTCGCCGGCGCGACCGCTTGAAAGAGGGACTTCGCCTCGGGGTGGTCGCGGTGAAGTCGACGCACTAAATTCCTTCGTGTCGAAAGCGGCTCCTGCGCGATCGCCGGGCCGCATAAGCCGTGGCCCTCGCCCTCTCCCGTCCGGAGAGGGGTTTTGTTGATCGGAATTATCTCCGGATGACCACCCTCCCTTCCTCTGTCGACGACACGCTGGCGTTGCTCGGCAGCGCCGATTACGTCGCCGATCGCAGCCTCGCGACGGCGGTGCATCTGGCGTTGCATTTGAGCCGCCCGCTGTTTCTCGAAGGGGAGGCCGGGGTCGGCAAGACCGAGATCGCCAAGGTGCTGGCGAGCGCGCTGCAACGCCGGCTTATTCGCCTCCAATGCTATGAAGGGCTCGATGTCGCCTCGGCCGTCTATGAATGGGACTATGCGCGGCAAATGATCGAGATCCGTCTCGCCGAGGCGGCCGAGGAGGACCGCGGCGAGATCGAGAGCACGATTTTTTCCGATCGGTTTCTGATCAAACGGCCGCTGTTGCAGGCGCTGGAGCCGGATATCGCCGGCGCCCCGGTATTGCTGATCGACGAGCTGGACCGCACCGACGAGCCGTTCGAGGCCTATCTCCTTGAACTGCTTTCCGACTTTCAGGTAACGATCCCGGAGATCGGCACAATTCATGCCGAGCATCCGCCGATCGTCATCATCACTTCGAACCGCACCCGCGAAATCCATGACGCGCTGAAGCGCCGGTGCTTTTACTACTGGGTCGACTACCCGACCGCGGCGCGCGAGCTCGAAATACTGAAGCGCAAGGCGCCGGGCGCAAGCGAGCATCTGTCGCGCGAGGTCGTCGGGTTTGTGCAGAGGCTGCGGACGATGGATCTGTTCAAGCTTCCCGGCGTCGCCGAGACGATCGACTGGGCCGAAGCTTTGATGCAGCTCGACGTGCTGGAACTGACGCCGCATGCGATCAACGACACGTTGGGCGTGCTGCTCAAATACCAGGACGACATCGCCCGCCTGCACGGCAGCGAAGCCTCCCACATCCTCGATCAGGTGAAGGCCGAGGCCGCGGCGGCGGAGGTGTGAGATCGTGATGGGCGAGCCCCTCACCCCAGCCCTCTCCCCGCGCGCGGGAGGAGGGAGGGACCCGCGTCAGCGGGAGGGTGAGGGGCATCCCCGAGCCGAGTACGGCCGGCTGCTCGCCAATCTGATGCATTTCGCGCGCACCTTGCGTGCCGCGGGGCTCCCGGTCGGGCCGGGCAAGGTCATCGATGCGGTGGCCGCCGTCAGGACGGTCGGCATCACCGATCGGCGCGATTTCTACTGGACCCTTCACGCCGTCTTCGTCAATCGGCCGGACCAGCGGCTGATATTCGACCAAGCGTTTCATGTGTTCTGGCGCAATCCGGATCTTCTGAAAAAGATGATGGGGCTCGTGCTGCCGGAAATGCGGATCGACGGCGCCGAGGACGAGGGCACGGCGATGGTTCGGCGCCTCGCCGAGGCGCTGCACCCGGATATCGGCAAAGAGGGCGAAGCCGAGGAGACCGAGATCGACGCGGCGATGAGCTTCTCCGACCGCGAGCAGCTGCGCGGCATGGATTTCGAGAAGATGTCACTCGAAGAGCTGGCCCGCGCCAAGGCGGCGATCGCCAGGCTGCGCCTGCCGGTGCAAGACGTCCCGACCCGGCGTTTCGCACCGGACCGCCGCGGTGCCCGCGCCGATCTGCGCGCAACGTTGCGCGCGGCGCTGCGCTCGGGCGGCTTCATCGAGCTAAAGCGGCGCAGTCGGCGCCGGCGCCCTCCGCCGCTGGTCGTGCTGTGCGACGTTTCCGGCTCGATGAGCCGATACAGCCGGATCTTTCTGCATTTCATGCACTCGGTGACCAACGACCGCGACCGTGTCCATACTTTCGTCTTCGGGACACGGCTCACAAACATCACGCGATACCTGCGCCACCGGGATGTCGATCTGGCGCTCGACCGCGTCGCCGAGGCGGTGACGGACTGGTCGGGCGGAACCCGCATCGGCCATGCGCTCGCCGAGTTCAATCGGCTGTGGTCGCGGCGCCTGCTGGGTCAGGGCGCGATCGTGCTGTTGATCACCGACGGGCTCGACCGCGACGCCGGCGCCGGTCTCGCGCACGAAATGGACCGGCTGCACCGCTCGTGCCGCCGGTTGATTTGGCTGAACCCGCTGTTGCGCTACGAGGGGTTCGAGCCAAGATCTCTCGGCATGAAGGCGATGATGCCGTATGTCGACGAGTTCCGCCCGGTGCACAATCTCGAAAGCCTCGAGACGTTGATCGAGGTGCTGAGCGCACCGACCACGCGGCGGGGGTCGGCGGCGATGCCATGGCGCGCAAACCAGGAGAGGGCAGCATGAGCGATACGGCAGAAATTCTGGAACAGGCAGTGCGTTGGCGTGAGGAGGGGTCGGGCGTGGCGTTGGCTACCGTCGTCACGACGTGGGGTTCCTCACCGCGTCCGGTCGGCGCCAAGCTCGCGGTCAACGATACGGGCGCCATGGTCGGCTCGGTATCGGGCGGCTGCGTCGAGGGCGCCGTGGTCGAGGAGGCGCTCGAAGCGATCCGCGACGGCAAGCCGCGGCTGCTCGATTTCGGCGTCACTAACGACCAGGCCTGGGAAGTCGGCCTCGCCTGCGGCGGCAAGATCCAGATCTTTGTCGAGCGCGTCGAATGAAAGGACGCATTCTCGACCGCGTTGTAGCCGCGGAGCGTGAGCACCGCAGCGTTGCTCTTGCAACCGATCTCGCAACGGGCCGGCAAATGCTGCTCGACGGCGAGCATGCGGAGGGGGACCTGGCGCTCGACGATGCAGCCCTCGACCGGGTTCGCGAAGCTTGGCGCACCGGCCGCAACCGGACCATCGAGACGGCGGCCGGCCGCGTGTTCGTAGAAGTGCTCACGCCGCCGCATCGCTGCTTCATTATCGGTGCGGTGCATATCGCGCAACCGCTGGCGCGGATGCTGACAATGGCCGACTACGCCGTGACGGTCATCGACCCCCGCGGAGCGTTTGCGACGCAGGCGCGGTTCCCGGATGTCGAGCTGACGCAGGAATGGCCCGACGAAGCGCTCGAACGGTTGCAGCCCGATCGCGGCTCGGCGGTTCTCGCCTTGACCCATGACCCAAAGCTCGACGACCCGGCGCTGGCCGCGGCGTTGCGTTCGGACTGCTTCTACATCGGTGCGCTCGGCTCGCGCCGCAATCACGCCGGGCGCTGCGCGCGGCTCAAGGAACTGGGCTTCAGTGACGATGATCTAGCCCGCATCCACGGGCCGATCGGGCTCGCAATCGGCGCGGTGTCGCCGGCCGAAGTGGCGATCTCGATCGCTGCCGAGATGACCCAGGTCCTGCGTCACGGCGAGGCGGCGGAGGCGGCGTGAACTTCGGCGAGGTCCCCGTCGCCGAGGCCGAAGGGGCGATCCTCGCGCACAGCCTGAAGCTCGGGACAACGGCGCTGAAAAAGGCGCGGGTACTGTCGCATGCCGATGTCGAGCTGATCGCTGCCTCGGGCTTGTCACGGATCGCGGTCGCCCGGCTCGAACCAGGCGATATCGGCGAGGACGAGGCCGCCCGGCGGGTCGCTGCGGCCGCAGCCGGGCCGGAGATCGAGGCGGCGGCCCCATTCACGGGCCGCGCCAACCTCTTCGCCAAGACGAGGGGACTTCTGGTGTTCGATCCGGAAAGGCTCGACCGGCTCAACCTGGTCAACGAGACGGTGACGCTCGGCACTTTGCCGCCATTCGCGGCGGTCGAACCCAAGCAGATGGTCGCCACGGTCAAGATCATCCCGTTCGCAGCGCCAGAGACTGCAGTCGCGCGCTGCATCGAGGCCGCGGCCGCGGACGGTCCTCTATTGCAGGTTGCTCCTTTTGTGCCGCGCTCGGTCGGGCTTGTGCAGACACGCCTTCCCGGGCTCAAGGAGAGCAT
>Ga0210396_10003510_pt1 | contig 15594 bp, 13 predicted proteins | sample IncBWH17OmetaG_FD_155466 | JGI IMG/M metagenome (GOLD analysis project Ga0210396, IMG submission 155466) | Forest soil microbial communities from Barre Woods Harvard Forest LTER site, Petersham, Massachusetts, United States - Inc-BW-H-17-O ... | reverse complement strand
TCCCCAACCGGAATGCATTCGAACGCCGAGGGATGCGCGCTTCATACTTGATTACCAGCTCACACGCGCCATCTTGTCGGCTGGCTTGCTTCGACAAACGGCCGGCGGCAATATTCTGTCGCATGCGAGCCCTGGTTTTTTAATTTGTGTCTTAATCTCTTTACGGACTCAGGCTGCGCGAACGCGATGGCAATCTTGCTCTCTCTTATTTATTCCGTCAAGTCTTTTACCCAGCTTCATTTGTCCTCCTGTTGCTACATGATAATTTGGGTTATGGCTCTCGCGGGAGGCAGGTTGACTTCAGGTTAGTTATACGGAGTGACCGCATGCATTCGCTCAGCAGGTAGAAATCGTTCGAAGTGAACTGATACCTTTTTCTCAACGGCTGGACTACCGTCAAAGCACCAAATTGCTCGGACAAAGGGAAGCAGCTGATGCGATTTATAGACCGTGAGGAAGTGGCCCGCAAGCTTACTTATGATGTATGCATTCCCATCGTGCGCGACGCGATGATTGCGCTCTCGAAAGGTGAGACTAAGCAACTTCTTCGTTCCATCATTCCCCTTTCCGAGGGGCGACTGTTCGGAATCATGCCTGGCGCGCTGGGGTCACACTCTATATTCGGTGCGAAGTTGATCAGCGTCTTCCACGAAAACTTCGCCCGCGGGGTGCCGTCGCATCAGGGACTTATTGTCCTGTTCGATCCGGAAAGCGGCGCACCGGTTTGTGTAGTCGACGCCGGGGAGGTTACAGCCATCCGCACTGCCGCAGCCAGTGCCGTCGCCACCGATGCGTTAGCACGCAAAGATGCGAGTCGCCTCGCGCTGCTTGGCTATGGCGAGCAAGCGAGCACACACGCGCGAGCTATCGGCATGGTCCGCAATCTTGAATCCATTGTGGTGTGGGGGCGGTCTCTCCAACGCGCACAAGCGTTCGCGGAGCGGACGGCGGCGGAACTGGCTGTGCCTGTGGCCGCGGTAGAATCCGTCAAACAAGCGGTCGCCGAGGCCGACATGATTTGTACCGTCACTTCGGCGGCGGAACCGATCCTGCGTGGCGCGTGGGTGCGACCAGGGACACACTTAAATCTAGTCGGGTCGAGCCACGCCGGGCCGGCGGAGGTCGACAACGAGCTCGTGGTGCGATCTCGTTTCATTGCCGACAGCCGGGACGGCGTTCTACAGCAGGGCGGCGAGTTTCTGCGCGCAAAGGCGGCGGGACTGGTTAGCGATGAACATATCGTCGCTGAGATTGGCCAGGTTTTGATGGGCGAGGTCGAAGGCCGCCGCTCGGCGGAAGAAATTACCGTCTACAAGTCGCTCGGACACATCGTCCAGGATTTAGCCAGCGCGGCAGCGCTCTATTCACAAACCGATCCCCCGAGGAGACAGCAACGGGTCTCGATAAAAGGTTGAGCGAGATGATTTCTGGATCTCTCGAAGCCGATTTTAAGGCTCAGCTATTGCTATCCGACCAGTCTTGAGGTTTCCGTCTCCTCCGCCAATACAGGGCAGGGGTTCGGCGCCATGGTCCGGTCGACTAATTCCGAATACGAATGAGCGATTTGAGCCGCAATTCGTGGCCACAAGTAATGCTCCCGAACTCGCGTTTGCGCTTTGCGGCCAGCAGATGCACGAGCTCGCGGGTCAGAGAGAAGTCGTTGCAGCATTCGAGCCAGATCTGCCGCGTCTCCGGGTCGGAAGGTGAAGCCGGTATCCTGAATGACTTCCCGGTTCTCCGGAATGTCGCTGGTTAAAACGCACAAAGCAGCTCCCATCGCGTCTAAAAGAGAGAGCGAGAGCCCTTCCAGATCGGAAGGCAAAACGAACAATGCAGCGTTGGTAAGCAACTCATCGAGTGCCAGGCCATAAACCCAATCGAGGAACACTACCTGCTCGCTCTGATGCTTGCGTAATTCGTCGATGTATAGGTTCGTATAACTGGAACCGCCAGCCAGCACCAGTTTCGCACGGGTATCTAGCTTTTGGTACGCCTCGACTAGTAAATGGCAATTCTTTTCAGGAGACAACCGGCCGAGATACAGAATGTAGTTGTCGGGTTCGAGTCCCCACTGGAGAATTTCAGATGGCGGCATCCGCTGGCGAACGATTGATCCGTTGGGTACATACGTTGTTTGCGCACCATAAGCAATCCGATAATGCTGCTGCAAAGCCTGCGAAACAACCATGGTTCGATTTGGCAGCCTTGCGGAAGCAAGTTCTCCAAGGCGAAGAGTGAGTGAGGCAAATCGGCCCCACTTTTTTCGTTGCCAGTCCTTGCCTTGCACCGTAACTACGGTCTTTTTCCCCACCAGTCGTGGAAAGAATGAAAACAGCGCCGAACCCTGGGCATGGTAATGAACGATGTCACAGCCGCTGAACATCACGTGAATCGTGCTCAGCCACGAGTGCACGAATGTCTCCAGGTGCTTTGAGCGAAACGTGGGAAGGCGGACCAGGCGCATCCCCGCGTACGTTTCCTGAGCGGGTGTAAAGTAACTTCGACAATACACGGTGACGTCGTGGCCCGTCTCTGCCAGTCGCTTGCCAACCTCTTCATAATAGGTTTCGATGCCGCTGTACTTTGACACCACGCCACGTCCGCCAATAAAGGCTACGCGAAGCGGCAGAATCCGGTCAGGCGGAATTGCGGCTGGTTTCTTCGCCTTCCCTGGCCAGGGCCTCATCTGGCTGTAAAGCCGCATTAAAGAGCGATAGTGAGCTTCCGGCGCGTGCTGGGCTTCGACAAATCTGCGTCCCGTGATGCCCATCTGAGCGGTGAGTTCTGGCCGCTCCACAAGAAAAGAAATAGCCTTCTCCAGTTGCTCGACGTTTCCCGAAGGAAAGAGAAGCCCGGTTTCGCCCTGCTCGATCAACTCGCGCCGTGAACCCAAATCCGACGCCACTACCGGTCGTGCCCACGCATAGGATTCAAGAATCGTTTTGCCCAGGGTCTCATATGCTCGCGAAGGCAGGACAGTAAAGCGCGAGCGAGCAATCATCTGCTGCAAGAGTTCTCCGCCCACGTGACCTGTGAATTCAACGTTCTTCAGCTGTAGATCCCGGGCCTGATTCTCGAGTTCAGATCGTTGCGGGCCATCTCCAGCGATCTGGAGGTGCACCAGCGGCAGATTTTTCATCGCCTGCAGAAGATCACCGACTCCCTTTTCCGGAGACAAACGTCCGAAATAGAGAATAGGCGCTCTAGGCGCCGAACTTGGCGGGGCCTGCAGGGGTAGCTTCTGGAAGTGAGGAAGCACAGTAATTTTTTGTCCGTCAAATCCGTTTTGAACAAGTTTGGCTTTCGCGAAGCGGCTGGGAGCCAGGAACTGATCGACACATTTCTGATAAGTCCCAAGCCAGCGATGAACGTACGCCTCCACCATCAGTAACAACGCCGAACCAGATGGGCCGATGTAACAGCCTTCAGTCATGACGTGCCGGAACTTTCCGCCACGACAACGCTCGCACACTCGTCCTTTCGCAACCATGTTGTACGTTGGACACAGCAACTTAAAGTCATTTAAGTGATAGAGCACGGGCACACCTTGTGCCTTGAGTTCCCAAAGAATCGATGGAGAAAGATGATGATAGATATTGCGCACGTGGGCGACGTCGGGACGAAATGCAGCGATGACGTTTCGTAATCGCCGCCGTGCGTCAGTGGAGTAAACGGCGTGGGCGGCGAGTTTGGCGCGTGCGAACAAGCCCTGGCCGGATTTCTTGAAATCGATATTCGGCACAAAAAACTCGTCATAAGGTGTGGGCTGCCCGCGAGGATCCGCCATAGAAAAGAGCGCGACGTCATGCCCCTGAGCTCTCATCAAGTCCATGATTTCGAACATGTAAACTTCAGTTCCGCTAAACGGGAAATTGTATTTATTGCAATAGAGGATTCTCATATGAATGGTGCTCCGAAATACTTTTAATGAACGGGGAAATTGATGCGTGTAAGAAAAAGTTCGCGAAACGCTTCGAGATTTTTTTCACGATTGAAATGTTGCAGTACCTGATGGCGGGCCGCGCGGCCGAGGTCGCCGAGGGTTGCTAGAGACTCATAAATCAACATGGCGCGAGTCACAAAATCTTCTAGCGAACCTGGTGAATAAAGGAAGCCATTTTTGCCGTCTGTCACCAGTTCAGGGATGCCTGTGATCGCCGGCGCGAGCACTGGTTTGCCGCGGGCCATTGCTTCCATCAGGACCAGCGGGATACCCTCGCTCCGGCTAGTTAGAACAACCAAATCTGCACCTGCGTAACAGTCATCAAGCTGCTGCGAGGACAAGTGTCCGGCGAGGCGCACTTGAGCTCCTAGCTCTAGCTCTGCAATCAGTGCCTCAAGGGATGCACGCTCCGGACCCTCGCCCGCAATTGCACAGGTGAAGTCGACACCGCGACTCTTTATCAGCTTGCATGCTCGAATCAGAAAGGCATGGTCTTTGACCGCATGCAAACGTCCCACCGCGAGCATGACCAACGGCTGTTTTTCGCATGAGAGTTTCAAATCGGAATAGAGGCTTGTGCCGGGATCAATTCCCATGCGTCGCACCACAACTTTGTCTGGCGCCACGCCGGAATAGCGCTCCAGAATATGCTGCCGGTTGAATTCAGAAATGGTGACGCAAAACTTGCAGTTTTCCAGTTTGATATCGAGATACGCGGCATGCACGAGCAGATCGGATCCATGCAGCGTCATGCTGAAGTCGATGTCCAGGACGCGAGCCGCCACCATGGCAATCCACGAGGCGAAATATCCATGGTGCACATGGATGTGCTCCACACCCGATCTCTCGATCAGCAGTGCGAAGTAAACGCCGAGCCAGGTGTGAAAAAGGGCGCGCAGCCGCCTTCCCATCGGCTCCTGCCCTTGAAACAATGCGCGACGAAAGAAATCGTTTAACGACGAGAATCTCACCATGCATAGGCAGGTGGCGTAGATCAGCAACCGGGGTTTCAGCGCCTGCAGGTAGAGAGTTTCATCCGCAAAAAGTTTCAACTCGGAATTCAGAGAAGTTGACGCGTAGCGCGCACTGCAGGGGATTACGGTGATCCTGCATTTGCGAAGTTCCTGAATCTCTTCCGCGACGTACGGCTCAACCGGAGAAGGAAATTGGTTCGCGAGGTAAGCGACAATCGGCATTAACTACCTGAAAGGCCGGACCGGGCTGCTTCGAGGCGGCGGTTTTGCGCCAGCAGTAAGCCTCCCACAGTGAATACGAAGCCATTCACGAATTGATAATTCATGACCACGAATGATGCATTCAGCAAGTACACTCCCAGCAATACTGGCCAGAGTTTCCGGAACTGTGGATCCAACAAATCTCTATCGCTGCGCAAGCCGGCCTGATTCTCTTGTCGGCCAAGTCTAAAGAGATCGAAAATTACCCAAAGGTAGAGCAGTAGTCCTACGAGCCCGTATTGGACGAGGATCTCGAGATAGGTGTTGTGAAAAAAGAACTGATCCTGATGGAAATCGCTGATCCTCTTTGAAAGTTCCGTCTGCATGTCGGCCGCGCCCCAACCAGTAAGCGGCTTCTTCAAGAACATTTCCCAACCTGCTTGGTAAACAGCCATGCGGAACATAACCGGTCCACGTTCTTCGAGCCTGTCGCCTAGCGAAGTATTGTGATCGGCGAACGTAAAGACTGCGGCTAGTCCGATGCTGCCCGCGATTACAAAGCACAAGCATGCCCGTCGCAATCGCAGACTAGGAGAAAAGAACAGCAGAACCAGAATTGATGAGGCAAAAGAGAGCCACACGGCGCGAGTCTTTGTAGCCACGATTGCCAGTGGCAATGCCACCAGAAACAGCAGTGCCGGCACGCCGCGTAGTCGCTTGCGCCGGAATGCGTTCAAGGCAATCAAGCCAAGCATATTTAATGTGACGCCGTTTGCCACAGCCTGGAGAAATGGTCCCCGCGCGCGGTCGGCATGATATCCCAGGCTTTCGTCCAGAATATAGCGAGGGAAGATTAAGTTTCTCGCGTCGACCGTGAAAAATATAGCGGTAAGACTAAGGTATGCCAGCACAATCAATGAAAACGTCTCGAACTTCAACAAAGACCGTTCATCATCGAAGACGTAGGCCGCGAGATGATAAAGAGTGAAAGGGACTAGCCATTTGGCGGCGAAGAGACTCCAGGTTTCGGCGTCGTTCGGTTGAGAAACCATGCCGTAGAATGCCAGCAGCACCAAGGCCAACATGGGGTACGTAACCAAACTGCGGAATTGCAGAGAATCCTGTAAAGCGCACACTCGCAGCATTACTACAAAAATAAGCAGGCCGAACGCCACTCGATCAACGGAATGGAAATTGAAATCTGGGGGATGAAAAAGCATGAGGGCCAGCGTCGCCAAGAAAAGCAACGATGGCGCCACGATCAACCCATGCAACGGACGAAAAGAATTTCCGATTGCCCGTGCAAGAAGGTTACTACCGGGAATTCGAAGCGCAGGATGGGGGGTCGAGGACATGGTTATACCCCGCTTCCCTGAATGACCACACCAATCGTCTTACAGAGAATCTGAAAGTCTCCCCAGAGGCTCCAGTTCCTTATGTACTGAAGATCGAGAGCCAGGCCACGCTCGAATGACGGGTCGCGCCGTGCTGTGACTTGCCACAATCCGGTCAGCCCCGGAGGCACGTCTAAACGTTGCAGGTCGGCCAATTCATAACGCTCGAAGTCGTCCATGGGATGGGGCCGAGGTCCTACAAGACTCATTTCACCCTTTACCACGTTCCACAGTTGGGGTAACTCGTCCAGGCTATAACGGCGGAGAAACCGCCCGACACGCGTAACGCGTGGATCGTCGGCCATTTTGAAAAATGGTCCTTGGCGCTGATTCTGCGCTCGCAGACGCTCTTTGACATTGTCAGCATTTACGCACATGGTTCGGAACTTGTAGCAGCGGAAGCGCCTTCCTTTTAGACCTGCCCGATGTGCCTGATAAAGGACTGGTCCGAGTGATTCCAACTTGATCGCCATCGCAATAACGAGTAGTAAGGGGAGGGTGAAAACCAGGACTGTTATAGCAGCCAGTGCATCGACGTTGCGTTTGAGAAACAAACGGAACGTCGGCATTCGTTCTTCGCGCAAAGTCAGAACCGGCACATTGCCGACCTTCTCAAATACCAGCGGAGCGTCTGGCTCGAATCCAAATAAATCGGGAACCACTTTGACATCGATCTGGTTGCGCCGGGCTTCACGGATGACCCTTCTTGCCAAATCGGGCTGCTGCGGTGAAGTAAGAATAATTTCGTCGACGAAATCGGTGCGCGCAATGCGTGACAGGTCCTCCACTCGGCCATGAATGTCACCGCCGATGGGCTCAACTTCGTCAAGAAAGCCCATGACGATGCGCTGGCTGGCTGAGTCGTGACGCAGGTGAGCGGCGAGTTCGCGTCCGACTGTGCCCGCACCGATGATCAACACGTTGCGCACATCACGTCCGCGCGATACCCGATGGGCTGGCACTCGCCGCCAATGGCTTCTCCACGCGACCATCATCAGAAAATTAACGGGCGCGCTGACTGCCAAAGTCGTGAGAGAAATCAGGTGGGGTCCTGACCACCCGACCGCCGCAACGACTAGAAGCGCAGACCAAAAAACAACTTTCGCAAGAATTAGTCGCTCGCGTGCCGACGCTTGAATAGTTTCCGAGTGATAGAGACGTTGAGAGAAACCGAACAAGGTGAACAGCGCGCCATAGAGTAGGAGAACGCCCGGCCCCGAGGTTGGAAATGCGCCGGGGCGAAGGAGCATCGCTGGGTCGTGGCGGATTGCGAACTGCAGCATGACGCTCAGGTGGCCTACGGCCGCGAAGCTAAAGATGATAAGAACAAAGTCTGCGCTGGCTTGACGTGCAACGCTCCAACGCTGGCCTTGGAGGCAAAGTGCTGGGAAAAGAGCTTCGGCCAATAATTCAGTTCGCGGCCGTTTCTGCAGTTGCCCCAGGCCTTCCGAGTCTTGCCAGTCCCAGTAACGCCCGCCTACGATTGCGGCTGAAGACTTTTTCCTCGGAGCGTTGCCAACTGACGCTTGTGCTCCAGGAATCAGGCGGGAGGGCTGCACAAAGTGTCGAGAGGGACTCGCAGGTTTGGATGTTAGGAGAGGGCGCACGTTCAGATTGGTTCCAGTTCGTATCCTTCTATAGTGATGGCCACCGAGCGCTGGATAGATTCAATGGAGATCACGAGATTCTTGTCCCCTCGTTTCGCCAAAATTCCTTCGAGACCATCCAGACAACCACCTCGAATTCTTACCGGCTGTCCGACCCTAAGGAAAGCGTGGAGGGTGCATGGGATTTTCTCCGCCAGAAGCCTTTGCAGATCTTCAATTTGCTTAGCCGGAATCGGAATTGGCGCGCCCCTGAAGCTAATGATCCCGATAACACCCTCGGTATGGAGAATGTCGATCCGCAATCGAGAAGAAGGATCGATCTGAGCAAATGTGTAACCTGAGAACAACGGCGTGTGAATAGACTGACGACGATCACTCCAGCGATGGAATTCTTCGAGCAAGGGAAGGAATGTTTGCAGACCTTTGTGCTGCAGTTGAGCCGTCACTTTTCTCTCAAAGCGGTATCGGGTTTGAATCGAATACCACTGTTGAAATTGAAGGTTTAGTAAGGGGCGGTGGGTTGCAGCTGTCATGAAGAAATTTCTTTGAACGTGGCTCCGCTAATTGAGTCCCGGCTGATTTTTTGTTTATTTCGCACGAATTTTCGCAGTTGCATCCGGAAGGGATGCTGTCTCAGTACGTCTCTTAAGCGATCTCTAAGCTTGGTTGGTTCTATAATTTCCTGTAAATGATGTCCGGAATCGGGAATGTTCTGCCGCAAAGCACGGTGCCCAGTAGGCGAGCACCTGCCTCACGCAGTTTTTCCTTGACCTTTTGCGCGGCCACTCGCCTGGTCGAGTTAGCTTCCACGACCAGCACTACTCCGTCGCAAAGGCTCCCCAGCAAAGCTGCTTCGCTGCCGATTACTGCTGGCGGCCCGTAGAGCACAGAGTAGTCAAAGTTCTTTCGCAGTTCGGTGAGCCGATCAGGCAGCCAATCGCCTGAAAAACGGCTCGCACCGTCCCCGAAAAAATCCTCTTTGCGGATAAGCCACAGCTCGTCGGATTTCCGCCGGGGTTCGCGAAAGGCCGACCTTTGCTGATTGGCAATTAAATCATGACCGTTCCTCGCGACCACCGGTTCCAGTCCTGGACTGTCCAGATTGGCTTCTACCAAACAAGTTGCTCCCGACACTTGTGTAGACAATGCGAGACCCACCTGCATGCAGATGCCGCTGATATCAGTTTCGGAGTCGATGGGGCTAAATACGACTTGACGAGCCGGCTGAGGCCATCCCGGAAAAAATACTTGCCGCACCAGGCCGCGGATCTGCTCGCCTGCAAATGCGTCGGCGTCCCAAGCTGAAGGCCTCAGCGGCCGGTGTATTTCGCTTTCAACTTCAACGCTTTTTGCTTCGCAAACGTCGTTCAACGTCTGGGGTAACAGATCGAGAAATGTGCTCATTGGACCTTTCTTTGAACAACGCCAACTTTACGCATCTGCGCCAATTTCTTACTCATTCTCGTGGGGCAACGATGCCAACACCGGACTCTGCAAATAAGCAATGATTTCATCCGGAGTTCGAAACGCCGGGTTCATGTAATCGGCAACGAACGCGAAGGTGATACTCAGGGCACTTGCGCCAAACAATCCAGCCAAAGCGAAGCCGACCGCAGATAGCTGGGGCAACGCCGGAACGGTGGCTTGTTCTGCGATTGTTACATTGAGAATGCCCCCTTGATCCAATGCGTCTCCAATTCTTGCTTCCTCACGCTTGTTGAGATACAGCAAGTATTTTTCCTCGGCCGCTTTCAAGTCATGCAGCAACTCTTCCTGCTGAATAGCCCGGTCGCCCAACTGACTTGCAGCATGACGGTAGTGAACTAAAAGAACGTTCTCGGCGCCGGCATGGGCGTTAAGGGCATTCAGTTCAACCTGATTCTTCAGCAACTCGGCTTGCGCCCATTGATGATCTGGATCCTGGTCGCTGGTGCGTTCGCGAATTGGTGCCTGATCCTCGGCGGCGATCGATGCCTTAGCTTCCGCGATTTTCTGATCTATCTCTTTCATCGGGCGATACGAAGGCTCGTACTTCATGGCAAGCTCGGTCCGGGTCAGTTGCAAATCGAGCAGCTTCGCTTTCATCTTTTCCATCAATTCGGGATTATCCGAGTTGCGAATTTGCGTAGTGATTCGTTCGGGCAAAGAGGCGAGCCTTTTCTGCAGAGTCCGCGCCCGCTCGGCGGTTGCTGCGATTGATACCTCAGTTTGACGAGCATCCGCGTCTGCCAGGTTTAGTGTTTGCAACGCCATATCGCGTTCGAGAGCGGCGGAAGTAACGCCTTGGTCAGCTCCGAATCTCATTAATTGCAACTGTGCATCCTCCAAACCGCTGCGTGATTGCATCACCTGCTGATCGAAGAATTTGAATTCTCCCGACGGACGATGGACTTGTTCATGGCGCTCGAGATACGCCGTCGCCAGGGAATGGAGAATGTTAGCCGCCTGGACTGGATCGGATGATTTATAACTGACCTCAATCAGCGTCGCCTTCTTTACCGCTTGAACAGTCAGTCTTTTATCGATCCGGCGCACCGCCCGCGCCAATTGTCGATCTTCCGAATCTCCGAAAAGAGTCCAGAACCATGATTGCCCTTCAGACATCAGACCGGAACGGCGCACCACGGTGCTTAGAATTTCTTCGTCGTGCAAAAGTTCCACCTCGGAGTTCAATTCCTCCTCGGTCACGCTTTCGCGTTCAAACTCAGCTTGGCTTGGTGTGGAAGTAACCACAGGATCGACGCGGCCTCGCCTTACCAACACTTTCATTTCTGATTGGTAAGGCGGCGCGACCACTCCGTACAGGACCACCGCAAAGAAGATTGCAATAAAGGATGCCAGCGCTAGACGGCGTTGCCGGAACACAACCGCCAACAGGTCGCGCAAGGTGGGCGCAGGCACTTGGGCCGATCTCGGGATGAGTCTAAGTTCCTCCGGCATATAAAAGTCCAGATAGTCATTTCTGATTCTGATGGTATGTGATTGAAGGCAATAATGGCCCTGTGCTCGGTTCCCCCCTAGAACTGTGTCGGACTGGCGTACATGCTCAGGCTTGAAGTAGGTAAGTATTGCTTGATCTTGGAAATCAGATTTTGCGGTACAAACAAAAAATCTCCGGGCCTCAGATGCACATCTTCAGCCAAATTTCTTGATTTCAGCATCGCCTTCACGTCCAACAGGCGAGACTCAACCAGATCATCGGAAACCCGTCGAAACAGCACGATCTGCGAGTGTTTAGCCCGCGCGGTTATGCCTCCAGCGATAGCGACCGCCTCCGTCACCCTGGTGTCGGATCGCAATTCGAACTTGGCTGGATGGTTAACCTCGCCGCCCACAATGAAATATGGTTTGTCGAAGTCCTTAAGCTCCACTGTGATCTCAGGATCGTGCAAGAACCCGGCATAGGCCCGAGTGATAGCATCTTGCAGCTCGGCAACAGTCATGCCCTCCGCAGATAACTGTTTCACGCCCTTCAAGACAACATAACCGTCCGGCTGCACACTCACGGTTTGGTCGAATTCCGGTGAGAACGTGAAAGAAATCGTCACCACGTCACTTTTGCAAAGCCGGTAGAGCGGACGGCGTACCCCCGTCAGGGCTGGACTCCATGCACCGTCCGCAACACCGGATTTCGCAGTTACAAGTGGCCTGGTCTGTGCAGCAATCGTGTCCGGCTGTTGCACTTGCGCCACCGCCAACCCTTGCTGAATGTGACAGCAGGTCAGAGCTAGAAGACAATAAACCAGATTGTGGTTGATCTTCATTTTCCTTCAGGCCCCGACAGGCTACCGAGAGTTTCGATTTAGTTCTGTAACTCTTGCAACTTATCGCTGTTTACAAATAGTGACAAGACATGGGAAGTGTGGTCTACCAAAGTATCCAATCGATCCCCGATGACACGTTCGAGTCTGCGTTCCTGAAGCAGTCGACGTCGCCACCTCGGCGCTTTCTTGAAAGAAAGAGCTCCTGAATAATGTGGAGGGGGTTCGCTACTACTTTAGTAGCCACTACGAAGGCGGAGTTGCGGAATGCTATATCAGAGTTGAAGTACGAATCCAATTCTCGGTAAATGCCTTTCAACAACCGGCTACTGTTGAATCCCCTAGTGCCGAAACGGGAAATATACGATTCCGAGCAGCTGCTCCTGAAGTTTTGCACATAAATAAGTTTCGCCTCGAGTGCTTCCGTCACAGCAATGAGAGCCATCAGCCGCTTATGATTAACAGCATCGTTATAACGTCAACGTGTGCCATGGAATCCGGACGTTCTATCAATCCCGGTACAATCGGCGTTCTGGTCGCCGATTCCAATCAGATGCAATCTCAGCTATTGGTAGGCGCGCTGCGCCGGCGTCCAGAGTTCCAAGTCATTTCATGCGCCGCGGACATGGACGTCATTTTGCAGGCCGTCGCCGAATTCCCCGTCGATGTGATCCTTATGAACGCAGATCACCCAAAACTGGCCGGACAAGATATGGCCAACGTTCGCCGCTTGCATCTGGCTTATCCCAATATCGCCAAGGTTTTAGTGCTGGGCGAATCGAGTCGGGACTCGGTGGTGAATGCCTTTCGCTCCGGGGTGAAAGGTCTGTTTTGCTTTGCCGATTATCCTTTTCGCTCGCTATGTAAGTGCATCCAGAGCGTCCATCAGGGTCAAGTGTGGGCTAACAGCCAGCAACTGCAATTTCTACTGGAGATCATCACTCAGGTGCCTTCGTTGCGCATGGTGAACGCACGAGGAGTAACGATACTGACTCCCCGCGAGGAGCAAGTGGTGGCCTTGGTCGCGGATGGCCTGAGCAACCGCGAAGTAGCCCGCGAGCTGGGGCTGAGCGAACATACAGTCAAGAAATACTTGTTCCACATTTTCGATAAGCTGGGGATTTCCAGCCGGGTCGAACTTGCCCTCTACGCGATGAGCCACGGCGGGGCTCGGCAAGCGGAGTGGTTGGCCGGCGGGCAATAGGCAACGAACCTTCCCGCGGGACACGCTGGCAAGGCTGTTTCGCACAGCAAAATGCGGTGAAAAATCTTTTCGCAGTTATCGAAACTACTCTGATCAACCTGCAGCCGCCGCTGCTAACCGCAAGACGTTCGGCGCTCGCGGCGGCCAGCAGAAGTCATTAGCCCTGCAAACTCACGGGCAGTTTGAAACTACCGCCAAACCCCTGTATAAAAGCGAGGACGCACTCCTCGTGCCCGACAGCGAACTCAATTCTCGCCGCTGGACCGTAATTGCCTCCGCCCTGCTTTGCTGCGGACTCGGTCTGGTTGTGATTTATACCAAGCGCACCGCCTTCTCCAGCCCGCTGGCGGTAGTCGTGGTGGCTGCGATCGGACTAGCAGCAGTGCTTTTGCAACTCCGCTACTACAACCGGGAGCACGGCAACCCCATACATGCTCCAGTGTGGCTGAATATAGTCGGAGTGGTGTTCGCTTTGACTGCGCTGTTCTCCGACTTGCTGGGTTTGAGTGGGCAGATAGCTGAACTAACAGCGCTCGGAGCAGTGGGGAGTTTCGCCGTCAGCAGTGCCATGATTCTGCACGCGTTTCGCAAACACCGAACCTTATCAAAATAACCATCAATTTCCTCGAAAGTCCACCGCGAGGGTTGTCTTTACTGCCACAGGCTGGCCATTTATCACGTACGGCTTAAAGCGCCACCACTTCACTGCGTCCACTGCAGCCGAGGTAAGCTCATCAGGTCCGCCGACCGGATGAACGTCGATCACATTGCCGTCCGTTCCAATAGTGACATCGAGCGCTACTACTCCGTTTATGTTCGCCTTTCGTGCACCTTCGGGGTAGATAGGTTCCACTTTGTGAATCAATAGTCCTTGCATTACTGCCGCGGGTACGTATGCGGGCGGTAGTTGCGACAGCGGCTTACTAGACGGTATACGGGACTCCAACTCATCCCAACTCCGATACCAATGCCACCAATAGACTCCCCCAAATACCAGCAACGCTATGAGGATTACTTTAGCGGCACGCCACACGCCAGCGCGACTGAAGAGACGATGGCCGCGCTTCGCGGTGCCAGTCCCTGCGAACTCGGGCGCAGGTTGAGAACTTCCTATCGGAGGCGCAGGGTTTGGATTGGTAACTGACTTGGTTCGGGTCCAGTGTTCGATCAACCTCTGCTGCTGGAGAGTGAGGCCTTGAAACTCGAAACCGCATTTCAAAAGCGCCTGATACCTTACAATGGCCTGCAACTGGAGCCGGCCACCAAAGTCGGGCAAGTTGAAGTCCAGATTTACCCAATCGCCGGGATGCACCTCTCCCGCTAGCACCACCCCCAAGCCACGCTCACCCAAAGTGATAGTGCGTCCTGGGATTGATTGACGGACCCCCGAGCGTAAAATTGTGACATCGGCTGGAATAGATAAGGGAAAACGGGGAAAACGACGGCTATTAACAATTGCCTGTGGCGACTGAGTAACTGCTGTACTCATCGCACTTCCTCGAGGTTCATGACATCACTCCAGGATCGCCTTGGGGTGAAGGCCCATTTCCTATGGGAAAACGCTCGGCCAGAGGTATTTAGGGGAGTATAGCATTCGATTCGGTGGCAGGTTAATCCGCTCGGAACTTCCGGGTACGGCAGGGGAAGATGCAAGGGAAGTCGGAGCAGATGCTGGATAAGAAGAATTCCTCCGACGCCAGATCAGAACAGTATTGGCGTCGGATAGCCCTTTATTCGTAGTCGGTTACGGCCAGCGCTTGGCTGTGTCTTCCCAACCAGCCGCACGTGCCGCTTGCGGACTGGCGTTGACCGCGGCCTGAGGAATGCGAATAGGCTGCTGCGTATTTGGAGCAGCGGCTAACGTGGGTTTATTGCTGCTGGCTTCCACGCCAGAGTCTTTGTCATCCGACAACAAAGGAGCGGCTACGCGAAGCGCCTCGACTTCTTTCTCCAACCGGGCCAGTTCGAGTTCCTTCTGCCGCAGAACCTCGTAAACATTCTTCATACGTCCCCTTTTTAGTGTTCCTATATGAAGCGATTGCCCGAACTGTAACAGGAATGCAGTTTTTGTCAAGAAGAACAAGCGGCCGTGCGGACCTTGTCGATTTGACCGCTCTACCGCGAACCCCCGCCCGACGCCGGGACGTAAAAATAATAATCCGCTGTGTAACTGCTCTTAACTTCGCTGCCCGCCTTTGATTGGTCGCAGCCGCCCGCCGGAGGCTGCCCACCCTTGGTGTGAATGCGCTGAATGCTCGTAACCCGGCTCAGCGCCCCATCCCCGGAATGACCAGTAACGGAAACCAGCAGCCACGGAATAGAATTCGCGTCCGGCGAATCGACGTGAGCCGCGGCCTTCCCCGTGACCTCGCTCCCATCATTCAGCTTCCACGCGGGCCCGGCATAGTGATGCCCGACAACCGCGCCTTGCGAGTCGTGAAGCTCGGCGTCCGGAGCCTTCAAAGCCCACCCAAACTTACCGTCAGCCCCAGCCTTGCAGACGTAAATCT
>Ga0210396_10003508_pt1 | contig 15604 bp, 14 predicted proteins | sample IncBWH17OmetaG_FD_155466 | JGI IMG/M metagenome (GOLD analysis project Ga0210396, IMG submission 155466) | Forest soil microbial communities from Barre Woods Harvard Forest LTER site, Petersham, Massachusetts, United States - Inc-BW-H-17-O ... | reverse complement strand
CCATGGCCCACGCGCGGGCATGGAACGACTGGGTCGCCGAGACCTACCTGCAGTACAAGGACCGGATGCGCCCGGTCGCGTCGATCCCGCTGACCGACATCCCGGACGCGGTGGCCGAGATCAGGCGGGCGCACAAGCTCGGCCTGCGGGCGCTGATGCTGCCGGAGATCCCCCCGGTGCCGTACTGGTCGCGGGACTACGAGCCGGTGTGGAACGTTGCCGAGGAACTCGGCCTACCGATCTTCATCCACGTCGCCACCGGCGGGGTAATGGTGAAAGAAGACGCGTCCAGGACCGGAAGCACGGTCAAGGGCATGATGACGGCCATGAACATGGGGAAGGGCCAGCTGACCGACGACATGGTGGCCGGCCGGACCATGGGCGGCGGCAACACCGCCGCCGCCAGCCCGTCGAAGATCATGGCCGACCTGATCGGCGGCGGTGTCCCCGAGCGGCACCCGGGCCTGACGTTCACCCTGGTCGAGTTCGGCGCCAGCTGGCTGGTGTCGTACATGGCGTTCATGGACAAGTCGTGGCGCCGCGGTACCGGTCAGGACCCGAAGTGGTGGCTCGGTTTCTGGGAGGAAGGCAAGTCGCCCTACGAGCAGCCGGCCATGGGCCGCCTGTTCAACATCAACGAGAAGTGGCCCTACCCGCTCAAGCCGACCGAGTACGTGCGGCGGCAGTTCCACATCCAGTTCGCCGACGACCCGGTGGCCGTCCAGGCGCGGCACATCACCGGGGTGAGCACGGTGGTCTGGGGCAACGACTACCCGCACGCCGAGGGCACCTTCAACGGCACCGACGAGGTCATCGCCGAGCACTTCGACAGCACCGTCTCCGACGAGGACCGCGCCGCGATCCTCGGCGGCACCCTGGCCAAGGTGGCCGGCTTCGACACCAGCAAGAAGCTGGCCGTCGAGCGGCATCCGGCAGACACCGCGGCCAGCTGACGCCGGGATTCCGCCACCGGTCCCCGTGTGGAGTTGGGCCGGCCACAGCCGGACCAACGCCACACGGGAACCCAGGACCTGGCGGTCACCGGGAATCCGGTGTGCGCGATCATCCGGAATCAGACGGGAGCAAGGCCATGGAAGGCCTCAAGGACAAGGTCATCGTGTTCGCGGGCGCCGGAGGGATCGCGACCGCGACCGCGCGGTATCTCGGCCAGGGCGGCGCGAAGGTCGTGGTCGGCGATGTCCTGCTCGCGTCGGCCGAGCTAACCGTCAGGACCTGCGGTGATGCCGGCGGCGAGGGCGTGGCCGCCGTCGCCGATATCTCGGACGAGGAGCAGGTCAAGAACCTGATCGAGCTCGCCCTGAGCCGCTACGGCCGCATCGACGGCCTGTTCAACGTGGCCGCCAACCTCAGCCCAGAAGAGGTCGCGCGGGACACCACCGTGGTCGACATCGAGCTGGGCGCGTGGCAGCGGAACCTGGCGGTGAACCTCACCGGTTACCTGCTGACCTGCAAGCACGCCATCCCGCGGATCATCGAGGCCGGGGGCGGCGGCGTCGTCAACACGATATCCGCCGCCGTCTACGGCGGCATGGCGACCAACGTCGCCTACCAGGCCACCAAGGCCGGCGTCGGCGCGCTGACCAGGCACATCGCCCGCACGTACGGCAAGCAGCGGGTGCGCGCCAACAGCGTGTCGCCCGGCCTGGTGCTGACCGAGCAGCTGAAGGGATTCCTGCCGGCCGACGTCAGGGACCAGGTCCTGCAGACCACACCCTCGTTCCGGCACGGCGAGCCCGCCGACATCGGCGCGATGGCCGCCTTCCTGCTGTCCGACCTGGGAGAGTGGGTCACCGGCCAGGCGATCTGCGTCGACGGCGGCACCACCATGCGCCCCTGACCCCATCGTCGACGGCTGGGGTCGGCGGCGCCGGAACGCTTAGATGAGTAACTCCAAGGGATTGCAACCACGACGGGGTCCCTGGAAAAGACTGAGGGTCATACCGCGCCCATATCGCCACCGGTGTCACGCAATCGTGTTACCAGCCGGTAGATCCTGCCCTGAAATGCTATCAAATCGGGGCAAACCGCCGGGCTCTGCCGCGATTTCCCTCGGATGACCCGCGATCACGGCACCCGGACAGCCACGCGACAGCACGGGAGGCGGACGCCGCGGCCTCCGGGCTGCCTGCCTCACCGGTGCCGCTGCTGCCTGGAGCGGAGCCTCCGCTCGGTCGCACCCGGGTGCGGGTGGTCCAAGGGCTGCGCGACGCGGTAGCGCAGGTGGGTCACGGTCCCGGTGACGGGTTTCCGCTCAGAGCAGCGCCCCGGCGACGTGCGCGCCAAGCACCAGGACGTCCTTGTCACCAGCGGCGGCCCTGGCACGCCGGGCCGCACCCTCCAGCCCGTCGAAGGCGAACGTCCCGCCGTTGTCGCCGAGCAGGTCCTCCCTGGTCCGGTGGGTGACCACGAAGGTCGGGACGCCAGGCCACGGCGTGCCGCCCCACGGGCCCAGGCCGAGGTCGAAGGTGCGCCGTCCGATGAGGGCGGCCCCCACCGTCGCGTTCACCGGGCTGAAGCCGATGTCGATCTCGCCGACCCGGCCGTTTCGACGTCACCCCGGGAAAATCAGTGGGGCGGACCACTTAGCCGCAAGACCTACTCCTGGCCCATCAGCCCGGAAGTGCCCGGCGACATCGGCGCGGTGAGCATGCCCACCCAGCCGTCCACGTAGTTGCTCAGCTGCGCCTCGCTGATCCGCTGGTGGCCGCGCGCGAGCTCGGCCAGCAGGCTGAGCACGCTGTTGTAGAGCTGCACCTCCCGGCCGAGCCTGGCCCGCTCGGGCATGCCCGACATGAGGCCGGGCACCATCTCCCGCAGCACGTTGGCCGTGCTGTCGGCCAGCCGCGGCGGCAGGTACTCGGCGAAGGCGCGGGGATTGGCGCTGACCCGCGCCAGGAACGGCACGAACATCTCGCCCGCGTCGATGCTCTCGACCAGCGGGCGCACGATGATCCACACCGCCTCGCGCGGGTCACCGGACACACCGCGGTCACGGGCCTGCTGGAGCAGCTCGGCCCGGCGGGCGTTGATCCCCCGGTAGCGGAATTCGAGCACCGCGCGTACCAGGCCGGCCTGGGAACCGAAGTGGTAGGTGATGACCGAGGAGTTCGACTGGCCGGCCGCGGCCTGGATCTCGCGCAGCGCGACGCCCTCAACGCCGTTCAGCGCGATCAGGCGTTCCGCGGTCACCATCAGCAGCTCGCGCGTCGCCTGGCCGGCCGAGTGGCGGCGCCGGGGATGCGCGTTCTCGGCTTCGGTCGACGTCACCTTCCGCATGGTAGCAGCGGCCCCGCCGGCCCGTCAGAAAGATAATGAGCATCTCTTAAAAACTCTGGACAGTTGAATCAGTTAGTGAAATGCTCCGATGCAGCGACACGTTGAACTGCGGCGCCAGCCGCCCGCGCTGCGGAGGCCATCCATGCCGAAGATCTGGACCAACTCGGGCGACTCGCACTTCCTCGAGCCGGCCGACCTGTGGGAGTCGCGGCTGCCCAAGCGGCTCGCCGACCTCACCCCGAAGGCCGAGAAGGATCCCGACGGCGAGTACGAGACGGTGCGGGTCGACGGTCAGACGTTCCGCCGCAAGCTGCCCACCTCCGCCGCGGTGAAGTTCCTTGAGGACAGCCGCAAGGCGGTCGGCATCAGGGACGCCCGGCTGCGGCTGCGGGACCTGGACGCCGAAGGCGTCTGGGGCGAGGTGATCTTCCCGTCGCTTGGCATGTGGGCCTCCACCTTCCGCACCCCGGAACTCCTGAAGGCCTGCATGCGGGCCAGCAACGAGTGGGCGCTCGAAGAAGTCGCGGCCGTCTCTGACCGCTACGTCGTCACCGCCCAGGTCTCCACCCTCGCCGTCGACGACGCGGTATCCGAGCTCGAGTGGGCGGCCGGGCGGGGATTCCGGTCGGTGTTCCTGCCGACCACACCGCACCCGAGCGCCCCCGACTGGCACCGCGATGACTGGGAGCCGTTCTGGGCCGCCGCCGAGCGGGCGGGCATGGTGCTGGCCATCCACATCGGCACGGATCCGGTCGACCTGTCGGCCGGGAAGGTCGGCGTCACCTACCGGGGCCCTGGCGGTGCGGTGATGAACTACACCGAGACGACGTTCTCCGGCCAGCGCGCGGCGATGAAGCTGGTGGCGTCGGGCGCGCTCGACCGCCATCCCGGCCTCAGGGTGCTGATCTCCGAGGGCGGTGCGACCTGGATCCCGTTCCTCGGCGACCGGATGCGGGAGGGCTACCGGCAGCACCACACGGCGGTGCGCCCCAAGCTGTCCCGCGACCCCAAGGACATCCTGATGACGCAGGTCTACGCCTCCTTCCAGCATGACGAGTCCGCGGTCGCGGCCTTCACCGCCATGGGGTACAAGAACGTCATGTTCGGGTCCGACTACCCGCACATGGAGGGCACCTACGGTCACACCCAGGACACACTGAAGACCCTGTTCGACGGCGTGCCAGAAGAGGCCAGGCAGCGGATCACCCAGGGCGCGTTCTTCGAACTGTTCCCGCACGTGCCGCCGGTTCCCGCGGGCGAGGCCTGACCATGGCCAAGGATTCGGGCGCCCGCGACGTCGCCATCGCCGGCATCGGCGCGACCCCTTACTACAAGCGCGGCGAGACCGCCGGCCAGAGCATTAACCAGCTGGCAGGCGAGGCCATCCTCGCCGCCTGCGCGGACGCGGGAGTGTCGGTCACCGAGGTAGACGGTCTCGCGTTCTACTCCCTGGCCCGGGCCGGGTACGGCGACCAGCTGGAGGCGGGCGAGTTCGTGGAGATGCTTGGCATCCGCGAGCTGACGTTCACCGCCGCGCTGACCGGCGGCGGCGGCGGCTCGGCGGGCGCCATCGGCCTGGCCCGCGCCGCCATCGTCGCGGGCGACGCCTCGGTGGTGGTGACGGTGATGGCGCTGCAGCAGCGGACGCGGCTCGGCTCGGTGGTCGCGTCCAAGGCCGCGACACCAGCCAGCTCGTTCGTGCAGCCCTCAGGGCTGGCCGGCCCCGGCCACCTGATGTCGCTGCTGACCCGCAGGCACATGTACCAGTACGGCACGACCAGGGACGCGTTCGCCGAGATCGCCATCTCCACCAGGAACAACGCGCTCAACCGGCCGAAGGCGAGGTACCGCGAGCCGCTGACCCGTGAGCAGTACTTCGGCTCGCGGATCATCGCCGACCCGCTCTGCCTCTATGACTTCTGCATGGAGAGCGAGGGCGCGGTCGCGATCGTCACCACCTCGCTCGATCGGGCCCGCGACCTGAGGCAGCGGCCGGTCCCTGTCGTCGCGGCCGCCCACGGGGGCACCCGCGAGTGGGGCCGCGGGTTCTCCTGGTTCGGCATGCCCGACGACGAGTCGTTCGCGTCTTCCGGGCACAAGGCGGTCGCCGACCGCCTCTACCGGCGGGCCGGCGTAACGCCGCAGGACATCGACGTGGCGCTGATCTACGACCACTTCACGCCGATGGTGCTGATGCAGCTCGAGGAGTACGGCTTCTGCAAGAAGGGCGAGGGAGGTCCGTTCGTGCTGAGCGGCGCGATCAGGTACGCCGCCGAGCGCAAGCCGGGTACGGTCCCGGTGAACACGCACGGCGGTCAGCTGTCCGAGGCTTACGTCATCGGCGCCACCCACATCATGGAAGGCGTCGAGCAGCTCCGCGGCACCGCCGTCAACCAGGTCGCAGGCGCCGAGCTCGCGCTCGTCACCGGCGGCCCGGCCGCGCTGCCGACGAGCGCACTGATCCTGGGCCGTGACCGGTGAGCGCGCCGGCGAACACGGTACCGGCAAACACGGGGAAGCTCGCGACGGCGCTGCCCGCCTGGGCGGTGAAGATCTCCACCGACCCGAGCACCGAGCCGTTCTGGCAGGCCGCTAAGGAACGCCGGCTGGTGGCGCCACGGTGCGCGGACTGCGGAACGTTCCGGCTGCCGCCCACGCCGTTCTGCTGGCGGTGCCAGTCGGCCGCGGTGGACTGGACCGAGCTGTCCGGCCGGGCCACCGTGTACACCTTCACGGTGGTCAACGGGTACCCCGGGCTCCCGGACATCACCCTGGTGCCGGTCGTCGTCGACCTGCCCGACGCCCCGGGCACCCGGCTGGTCAGCAACGTCGTCGGCGTCGACCCGGCCGAGGTCCAGATCGGCACGGAACTGACCGTTGACTTCCACCCCATCGCGGACGGCTGGCTGCTGCCCGTCTTCCGGGTGGCGGGCCCGGCTGCGAAGGAGTCAGCGTGAGCGACACCGACGAGGAAAGCGCGCTCGACGAGAAGCCGTCCGAGTTCTTCACCAGCATGGCCAGCACCGGCGGCCGCCACGACGGGCAGGCGATCGTCCCCGAGGGGGACCACTACAAGTGCTGGTGCTCCTGCGGGGAGTGGCAGATCGAGGCGCCGACCGAAGCGCAGGGACTGCACCTCGCCCGGGTCCACACCGGCAGCGTCCCCGCCTGATGACCCATTCCCGCATCTCCGTCAGCGCGCTGAGTTCCGTCCGCTGGTCCTTCGAGGAGGACCTCGCCTGCTGGCGGGAGCTCGGGGTCGGCTGGGCCGGCCTGATGGGCGCGAAACTTGGCGACGACCTCGACGCGCGGTTCACCGCGCTCGCCGAGGCCGGCATCACGGCGTCCACCGTGGTCGTGCCGCGGTTCGACCTGAGCGCCCCGGCCAGCTGGGCGGCGACGCGCGAGACGCTCCGCCGGTGGACCGACGCCGTCGCGAAATACCAGGGCTGGTCGATGTACCTGACACCTGGGCGTCCCACAGGGGACGTATGGGAACGGGTGCTCGACACGCTCGCGGCGGCGGTCGCGCCGAGCGTGGACTACGCGCGCGACCAGGGCGTCCGCCTGGCCTTCGAGCCGTCCAAGCGGACCGAGGTGTCCTTCGTGAACACCCTGGGCGACGCCCTCGACGTCGCCGAGCGGACCGGGCTCGGCATCGTCGCCGACATCGGCAACTTCTGGATGGAGCGCGACCTGCGTGCCACCTTGCTCAGGGCAGCACCGCACATCGCCCTGGTGCAGCTGACCGACGTCTCGGTCGGCACCGTGCGCAGCCCCGACGACCCGCCGTCAGGCGGCCGGGTGCCGTTCGGCGAGGGTGACCTGCCGCTCGCCCGGATCCTGGGCGACATCAAGGACACCGGCTATGCCGGCCCGCTGGAGCTTGAGCTGATCGGCCCGCTGGGCGACAGCGAAGGCTACGCGCCGGTTATCCGCCGCGGGGTGGCCGCGGCCGAGGCGATGCTCGGCCAAGCCGGGCTGTAAGCACCGAAAGAGGGAGCCCGATGACCCGGACGAGCAGGGCGGTCGTAATGCCAGGCGACGGCACCTGGCAACTGCGCGAGCTGCGGGTGCCTGACCCGCCGCCCGGCGGCGCGGTGCTGCGGGTGGAGGCCGTCGGCATGTGCCACAGCGACATCGACCACATGCACGGCATCGTGCACACCCCGTGGGGCGGTGCCTACCCGTCGATCCCCGGGCATGAGATCGTCGGGCGCATCGAGGCCCTGGCGGCGGGGACCGGCGCCCGGTGGGGCGTCAAGGAGGGCCAGCGCGTCGCCGTCCGCGAGTCGGTGCCGCTGCCAGGCGGCATCCGCGTCTACGGCCACGACTTCGGCCTCGACGAGGGCTCCGGCCTGTTCGGCGGGTTCGCTGACTACATGGAACTGCTGCCGGAGACGCTGGTCGAGCCGCTCCCTGACGATCTCCCGGCCGACGAACTCACGGTCTGGGAGCCGCTCGCCATCGCCGTCCGCTGGGCGACCGCGGTCAAGCCGGGCAACTCGGTGGCGATCCTGGGGCCCGGGCACCTCGGCCTGGCCTCCATCGTGGCGGTGCGGGCGGCCGGCGCCGAGCGGATCTTCATCACCGGCACTGCCGCGGACGCGCTCCGGCTCGACGCGGCGCGCAGCCTGGGGGTCGAGGAAGCCGTCGACATCAGCGCCGCCGACCCCGTGGAGCGCATCCGCGAGCTCACCGGGGACGGCGTCGACGTCGTGATCGACGCCGCCTCCGGCTCGACCAGCACCGTCACCCAGGGCATGCAAATGGCCAGGCGCGGCGGCACGGTGGTGATCGGCGGCCTGAAAGACCGCAAGCCGGTCGACGGCTTCATCAGCGACTGGATTCCCATGCGCCAGCTTCACCTGCACGCCGGCTTCCCCGGCGACCACGTCAAGACCTCGGTCGAGCTGATCAGGCAGGGCCAGGTGCCGACCGCCGCCCTGCTCGGCGAGGCCGTCACGGTCGACGGCCTCGGCGACGCGCTGAGCCTGCTGGCCCGCGCGCTTCCCGGCCGCGACGCGATCCGCCTCGCGCTGCGGATGGCGGACTGACGGCGTGGTCTGACAGGCTGGCTGCCATGAGCGGTGAGACCGACGACTACGACGAGTTCGGGATGCTCGGCGACAACGCCGCCGAGGCGGGCCTGACGCTAGGCTCCCTGCCGCCGGTCACCCGGGCCTCCTTCACGCTGGCCGGCGGACAGGTGGTCTCCGCGCTCGCCTGGGGCGACGCCCAGCCGGAACTGGTGCTGCTGCACGGCGGCGGGCAGAACGCGCACACCTGGGACACGGTCGCGCTCGCGCTCGGCCGTCCGCTGCTCGCCATCGACCTGCCCGGCCACGGGCACTCCGCCCGCCGCGGCGACCGCGACTACGGCCCCTGGCGCAACGCCGAGGCGGTCGCCTCCGTCATCGAGCAGGCCGCGCCGGCCGCGAAGGGCGTCGTCGGGATGTCGCTCGGCGGCGCCACCGCCATCCGGCTGGCGGCCACCCGCCCTGACCTGGTGCGCCGCGCGGTGATCGTCGACGTGACGCCGAATAGCGGCGTCCGCTCGCGCACCATGGCGCCCGCCGAACGGGGGGCGGTGGCCCTGGTCAGCGGGCCGCCAACGTACGAGTCGTTCGCGGCGATGGCCGCCGCGGCGGTAGCGGCGAGCCCGAACCGCCCCCGGTCCGCGGTTGAGCGCGGAGTCAGGCACAACGCCCGGCGGCTGCCCGACGGGCGCTGGACGTGGCGGTACGACCTGTTCGGCGAGCGCCCGGCCGCGGTGGCCGACCACACGGGGCTGTGGGCGGACGTGTCCGCCATCACCGTGCCGCTGCTGCTGGTGCTCGGCGCCGATTCCCAGTTCACCGGCGAGCAGGACGTCGCCGAGTTCCGGCGGCGGCTGCCCGCGGCCCGGGTCGAGGTCGTGCCCGGGGCCGGGCACGCGGTCCAGAGCGACCAGCCGCTGGCGCTGGCCCGGCTGATCAGCGATTTCGTCGCCGTTGAATCAGATTACTAATCTCTATAAGCTACTTTTTATGCATCGCCCTGACGATCACGCTGACCAGGCACCGGACAGCACCGCGGTGGTCGTGCCGACCACCGGTCAGCGCATCTCCTACCGGGCCATGGTCGACCAGTCCAAGCGGCTGGCGAACGTGCTGCGGGAGAACGGGCTCAGGCCAGGTGACCACGTCGCGATCTTCATGACCAACGTGCCCGAGTACTTCGAGGTGGTGTGGGCGGCCAGGCGCGGCGGTTACTTCTACACCGCCGTCAACTGGCACCTCACCCCGGGCGAGGTGCGCTACATGCTCGAGAACTCGCAGTCGAGGGCGCTGATCGTGTCCGCCGACCTGGCCGGCGTGGCCGAGCAGGCGGCCGCCGGCCTGCCCCGGCTGACCCTGCGGCTGCTCGTCGGCGCGGACCGCCCGGACCGCGCGGGCTGGCAGGATTACGCGCAGGCGGTCGCCAGTGCGGCGACGGCCCCGCTCGGCCCGGAACTCGAGGGGCAGGCCATGCTCTATTCCTCGGGGACTACCGGCCGGCCGAAAGGCATCGTGCACACCAAGGTGGACCTGGACCGCCGGTTCGGCGACGTAGCCGGGGACATCCTCTGGGTCAACCGGTACGGGCTGGACACAGAGACCGTGTCCTTGACGGTAGGCCCGCTCTACCATGCCGCGCCGCTGGTGTCGGCGATGGCCACCCACCGGCACGGCGGCACGGTGGCCCTGCTGCCGAAGTTCGACGCGGAACAGACCCTGAAGGCGATCGAGCGGTACCGGGTGACCCACGTCCAGTTCGTCCCCACCATGTTCATCAGGCTGCTGCGGCTGCCAGAGGCGGTCCGCCGCCGGTATGACGTCAGCAGCCTGCGCGCCGTCGCGCACAGCGCGGCGCCCTGCCCCGTCGAGGTCAAGCGGCAGATGATCGAGTGGTTCGGCCCGGTCATCTACGAGTACTACTCCGCCACAGAAGCGGCGGGCCACGTGTCGATCGGTGCCAGGGAGTGGCTTGAGCACCCCGGCTCGGTGGGCCGGGTGGCACCCGGTTCCGTGGCGGTCACCGACGAGTCGGGGCGGGAACTGCCGGCCGGCGAGGACGGCATCATCTGGTTCACCCGGCCCGCTAACCGCTTCTCCTACCATGGCGACCCCGACAAGTCCGCCTCGATGTTCAACGACAAGGGCTGGGCGCGGATGGGCGACATCGGCCACCTCGACGATGACGGGTACCTGTTCATCAGCGGGCGCTCCGACGACACGATCATCTCCGGCGGCGTCAACATCTACCCGCGGGAGATCGAAGACCTGCTCATCGAGCACCCCGCGGTCGACGACGTCGCGGTCATCGGCGTGCCCGACGACGAGTACGGCGAGTCGGTGCGGGCGGTCGTCACGCTCCGCGACGGGTACACGGGCGACCCCGCCCTCGAGCGGGACATCATCGACTGGACCCGGGCGCGCCTCGCGCACTACAAGTGCCCCAGGTCGGTCTCGTTCGCCGGCTCGCTGCCGCGCTCGGTGGCCGGCAAGATGATGAAGCACCGGCTGATCGAGCAGCTGGCGGGAACGGAGCCGAGCACGTGATGCACCTGACCAAGCTGGCCCGCGAGTACGGCGACAAGCCGGCGGTCATCATGGGGGAGTCCGGTGAGAGCCTGTCCTACGCCGAGCTCGAGCGGCAGTCCAACAAGGTCGCGCACCTGTTCCGCTCCCGTGGCCTGCGCCCTGGCGATCACGTCGCCGTCCTCATGGAGAACAGGCCCGAGTTCTTCCCCGTCGTGTGGGCGGCGCAGCGGTCCGGGCTGCTCTACACCCCGGTGAACTGGCACCTGTCGGCGGCCGAGGCCGCCTACGTCGTGGCCGACTGCGGTGCGCGCCTGCTCGTGGCGTCAAGCGGCCTGGAGGAACTGGCGGCCGCCGCCGCGGCGTCGGCGCCCGCGCTGCGGGGCAGGCTGACTGTCGGCCCGCCGGCTCCGGGAGTGGAATCCCTGGCGGAGGCGGTCGCGCCGATGCCAGGCACGCCGGTACCCGACGAGGCCGAGGGGTACTACATGCTCTACTCTTCCGGGACCACCGGCCAGCCCAAGGGCATCTTGCCCGAGCTGACCGGCCAGCCCTTCGGTACCGGACTCAACATCGACCACACCATGAAGAACGTCTTCGGGTTCTCGCCCGCCACGGTCTACCTCTGCCCGGGGCCGCTTTACCACGGCGCGCCGATCGGCTGGTCACTCGGGACGATCCGCAACGGCGGCACGGTGGTGGTGATGGAGCGCTTCGACGCGTCCCTGGCGCTCTCCCTGATCGCGCGCTACCGGGTCACGCACGGCCAGTTCGTGCCGACGATGTTCGTCCGCATGCTGAAGCTCACCGACGCGGAACGGGCCGCGTCCGACACCTCAAGCCTGCGGCTCGTCGTGCACGCCGCCGCACCGGTCTCTGTCGAGGTCAAGGAGCGGATGATCGCCTGGCTCGGGCCGGTACTGACCGAGTTCTACGCTGGCAGCGAGGGCAACGGGTTCTGCGTGATCGACAGCCCGACGTGGCTCAGCCACCGGGGCTCGGTCGGCAAGCCGATCCTCGGCGAAGCGCACATCTGCTCCGATGAAGGCGACGAGCTGCCGGCCGGCGAGACCGGCACCGTCTGGTTCAGCGGAACGAGGCGGTTCAGCTACCACAACGATCCCGCGAAGACGGCCGGCGCGTACAACGAAAAGGGCTGGAGCACCCTCGGGGACATGGGCCACCTCGACTCCGAGGGCTACCTGTACCTCGCGGACCGGCGTACCGACCTGATCCTGTCCGGCGGAGTGAACATCTACCCCCGGGAGGTGGAGGACGCGCTCGCCCTCCACCCGGCGGTCGCCGACATCGTCGTACTCGGGATTCCCGACGAGGAGATGGGACAGCGGGTGCACGCGGTCGTCCAGCCCGCGGTCCCCGGCGCCGGGACCCCCGAGCTGGCAGGCGAGCTGATCGACTTCTGCCGGGCGCGGATCGCGCACTACAAGGCGCCGCGGACGGTCGCGTTCGATGACGAGCTGCCAAGGACGCCCTCCGGCAAGATGCTGCGCCGGCTGATTATCGACCGCTACCGCCAGGCCCCGCTGCCGTAACCGCCCGGAGAACATCCTTCCTTACCTTGCCAGACGGGGTCCGCGGCAGCTCGTCCATGAGCACGATGGCCTCTGGCGTCTTCTGCCGCGCCGCTCCAGCCGCGGCGAAGTGGGCCCTGGCCGCGTCGACGTCGAACGAGAACCCCGGGCGGGTCACGACGACGGCGCAGACCCGCTCGCCCATCACCGGGTCCGGGGTGGGGATGACCGCCACGTCCGCGACCGCGGGGTGGGTGATGAGCAGGTCCTCGACTTCCTTGGACGAGATGTTCTCACCGCCGCGGATGATGATGTCCTTCAGCCGGTCGGTGACCGTAAGGTACCCGTCGGCGTCGAGCCGTCCGACGTCTCCGGTCCTGAACCACCGTCCTGGCAGGAACGCGGCGGCGTTCAGTGCCGCCTCGGTGTAGCCGGTGAAGAGCTCAGGGCCGCGGGTGAGGATCTCGCCGTCCCGGCCTGCGGGCACGTCGCGGCCGTCGGGGTCCACCACGCGGATCTCGTTCCCCGCGACGAGCCTGCCGTCCGTGCCGGCCCGCCGGTCGAGTGAGTCGGCTATGGTCCCCGTGGTGACCGTCGGGTGCTCGCTGCTGCCGTAGGAGCGGTAGGCCGTGATCCCGGCGGCGTCGGCGCGCCGGATCAGGCTCGGCGGGACCGGGGCCGCCCCGGTCAGGAACTCGCGCAGCGTGGCCAGGGTCGCCGTGCCCTTAGCCTGCTGGTCGAGCAGACCGGACAGCTGCACCGGCGCCCCGCCCGATGACGTGACCGCGTGGCGGTCGATCAGGCTGGCCGCGAGCGCCGCATCCCAGCTCTGCATGATCACCGCGGGCGTGCCGAGCAGGAGTATGCGCAGCAGGTTGAGCAGCCCCGCCACGTGACCGGGCGGGAAGAGCCCGAGATTCCTGGCCCGCGGACCGACGTGGGTATAGACCCTGGACGTCGCCTCGGCGAGCAGGGTCCGGTGCGAGTGCTGTACGCCCTTGGGGTCAGCGGTGGTACCCGACGTGTACATGAGCACCGCACGGTCATCCGGGTCAGGGCTGGGCTTGCGGTACGGGCCGCCAGGGGAGCGAAGGAGGTCGGCGTACCCGATCGCGCCGTGGCTGGGCTCGCCGCCGCCGACGGTCACGGCGAACTTCAGCGCGCGCAGGCCCGAGAGCCCGCCGAGCACGGCGGCGGCGTGCTGGCGTCCCCGGTGCTCCCGCGGTACGACAACCGCGGCGGCACCAGAGCGCCGCAGCACGAACTCCATCTCCCTGGCGCCGTAGATCATCACGACCGGCAGCAGGACCGCGCCGCACATGCCCACGGCGGTCTGAATGACCGCCCCTTCGTAGGACCCGGGCAGCTGGACAACGACCACGTCGCCTGGGCCGATGCCCCGGGCCTGCAACGCCGCGGCGACCTTCTCCGCGTCGCTCACCAGGGCGCCGAGTGTCGTCGCGTGCTCACCGTCGCCGGCCACGAAAACCAGCGGGCAGCGGTCGTGCGCCGCGGCTCCCGCCGTGATGTGCGCGGACAGCGTCAGCACCGGCAACGCTCCTCAAGGTCGTGCGGGACAGGAGCCCCCACGCTAGCGCGTGGTCCTGCCCGCAATCTAACCCGTCAGCAGGCCATACGCCTAGCGATATCGAGCACTTATTGAGAACAGCTAACTAAAATGCTAACCTCGGGAGCGTGCCTGGGCGGCGGCGCCGGAGCCCTGCCCGTCCTTTGCTGGCGGAGGCTGCCGTGGTCGCGGAGAAGAAGGTCGCGTTCATCACCGGGATTGCCCGGGGTCAAGGACGCGCGCACGCGGTGAAGCTCGCGTCCAAGGGCATGAACATCGTCGGACTCGACATCTGCGCGGATATCCCCTCGATGGACTACCCCAACGCGAGCGAGGACGACCTGCGGGCAACCGCCAAGCGCGTGGAAGCGGCCGGGGGCGAGATCATCGCCGCGAAGGGTGACGTGCGCAGCTACGACGACCTGCGCCGGGTGCTGCAGCTCGGCCTCGACCGCTTCGGCCGCGTGGACGCGCTGATCGCCAACGCCGGCATCATCCGGCTCTCGCCCGGCGGCGACCGCGACCGCACCTGGTCGGACATCATCGACGTCAACCTGACCGGAGTGTGGCGCACCATCGAGGTGGTGCTCCCGGCGATCCGGGCAGGCGGCCGCGGCGGGTCCATCGTGATCACCAGCTCGTCGGCGGGCCTCAAGGGAACGGCCAGCGAGAAGGCAGGCGCCCAGGCCTATACGGCGGCGAAACGCGGCCTTGTCGGCCTTATGCAGGTGCTCGCCAACGAGTACGCCGGCGAGATGATCCGGGTCAACACCATCCACCCGACCGGGGTCGTGTCGGGCATGACGCAGAACCCGGCCATGGAGGCGCTCATCGCGCAGGCGGCCGCGGGCGGCAAGAACAGCATCAGCCAGATGCAGAACGCCCTTCCGATCGAGATCCTCCAGCCGGAGAACATCGCCGACGCGGTCGCCTGGCTGGTGTCCGACGAGGCGGCCTACGTCACCGGCGTGCAGCTTCCGCTCGACGCGGGGTTCGCCGTCCGCTGACGGCGGCTGCCCGCACCTGAAAATGCAGAGGACAACATGACTGTCACCGCGCCCCGCGTCCAGCTCCGCTACGGGGACAAGGTTCTCGACTCCGGCTCTGGCGGGGTCCACCCGCACCTCAACCCCTTCAGCGGCCAGGTGCAGGCGGAGATACCGCTCGCCGGCACCGCCGAGGTAGACGAGGCCGTCGAGTTCGCCGCCGCGCAGGCCGAGTCGTGGCGCCGCTGGGCACCGGAACGGCGCAGGGACGTGCTGATGCGATTCGCCGGCCTGCTCGATGAGCACCGGGCCGAGTTCGCCGCGCTGCAGGCCCTCGACGGCGGTACTCCGACCCACTTCGGAGAGCGCATTATCGGCAACTCGATCAACTGGACCCGCTACTACGCGGGGTGGTGCGACAAGCTGTCGGGAGAACTGATCTCGACGCTCGACACCCGCGGCTACTTCTCCTACACCGCGCCTGAGCCGTACGGGGTCATCGGCGCGATCGTCACCTGGAACGGCCCGGTCGTGTCGCTTGGCATGAAGGTCATCCCGGCCCTGGCCGCGGGCAACTGCGTGGTGACCAAGCCGTCGGAATTCACGCCGTTCGCTCCCGACCTGTACGGGCGGCTGCTGCTTGAGGCCGGCGTGCCTGCC
>Ga0210396_10003506_pt1 | contig 15614 bp, 11 predicted proteins | sample IncBWH17OmetaG_FD_155466 | JGI IMG/M metagenome (GOLD analysis project Ga0210396, IMG submission 155466) | Forest soil microbial communities from Barre Woods Harvard Forest LTER site, Petersham, Massachusetts, United States - Inc-BW-H-17-O ... | reverse complement strand
ATGTACGATCGCCGACAGCACCGCGCCCATGCCGACGATCGCGTAGGCTTCCGGATAGACGCGGGTTACATCGAACAGGCCGACGATTTTCATCGCCAATCCCATTCCGCCCCCGGCGACGGCTCCGAGGAACAATGACGGGGCGATGACCCCGCCGCTCCCTCCGCTGCCCAGCGTCAGGCAGGTCCCGATGATTTTGGCGACGGTCAGGAAAGCGAGAAAGACAAAGAGGAAGACGATCGGGTGGGTGGCGTAGAACGCCGGCGCCAACAGCTGCTGAATAAAGCCGTAGCCGTCGCCATAGAAAACCGGTTCCGGATACACCTCGAACGAAATCGGCTTGTGCTGTCCGCGCAGATAGCCAAAGAGGACGATGTAGATGATTCCGATCGCACCCAGCAGCGCGCCGCCCAGTGCCGGCCGGATCCAGTCCGGCCCGCGGAGGCGGCGGAAGCGGTTCTCGGTCAGATACATCAGCCGCGTCGTAGCGACCCCAATGATGCCGCAGACCAGCCCCAGCAGAAAAAAGTTCTGCACCTGGAGCCAGTCGAGCTGAAACGAGGAACTGTATTGAAGCTCGAATATGGTGGTGGGCGGATTGTGCAGGATCGGGTGGCCGAAGATTGGGTGCTCGAAGAGGAACTGAAAAATTCGCTTCGTGGTGACGTTGGCGATGACGCTGGCGACGACGACCGGCGTCATGTTGGCCAGGGAGAAATCCTGCAGGATCACCTCGAGGGCGAAAAGCAGTCCGCCCATCGGGGCGTTGAAGATCGCGCTGATTCCCGCCGCCGCACCGGCGCCGATGAGGATGGTCATCTGCCGCCGCGAGACACGAAACGTTTGTCCCGTTCCCGAGGCGATCGCCGCGCCGATCTGGACGATCGGCCCTTCTGCCCCGGCTGAACCGCCCGTGCCAATGGTAATAGCGCTGGTGATGATTTTTTCGATCGCAACCCGCGGCCGGATGAACCCACTGGAGCGGATCACCGATTCCATCACGTCGACGATGCCGTGCCCCTCGCGGGTGTGGAACAGATACCGGCTGATGATCCCGACCACCAGTCCGCCCAGGGCCGGCCAGACGATCAGCATCGCCATCCAGCTCCCGTATAGCCGCTCCATTCCGAAGCGCTCGTACAGGAGGTTTCGCGTCAAATCGATCAGCTCGTGGAACGCGACCGCCGCGGCGGCGGTGATCATCCCGATCACGACCGCCAGAACGATCAGAAACGTATCCTCCCTGAACCCCAGCCGCGACAGCGCACGCGTGCTCAATAGCCGCACGCGCGTCGGAGCGAGACTCAGGTCGGATATCATGGGGGACAGAAGAATAGCTCTACGCCGCCACGCGGCAAGTGCGGGCGCCGTTATATGCGGCTAGTCACTTTGCTGTTCATCCGTGCGCTCAGGAGGCGACACGACGCCGACAGGTTAATCCGCCAGCCGCATGGGGATGGTATAGAGCTTTCCGTCGCGGGCGACTTCGATGCGGTTCACCGGGTTCTTGCCGCCCTGCGTCGAAAACGAGTCACCTTTGGCGTCGAAGAGCATCCCGAAGGCGACGGTCTTGACCGTCAGCTTTCCCCTGGGAATGAGCGGCACGTGGCAGACATACGACTGGTTGACCCAGACATCGACCTCTTTCCAGTCGTCGTCGCCGGAGTTGAGGATTTGGAGTTGGGCCATCATGAGGTCGATTTCGGCGCGTCCAGGCGCTTCGCCGTTTCGGGCATCCGCGCCGGGATAGGGGAATCGCTTGGCCGCGTCGGCGGCAAATTGCGTGGAAGTCTTTTGCAGCGCCGGATCGGAGTTGGGAAAGAGGGTCGGCCGGCCTTCGCAGCCGACGATCAATCCGCAGCCAGCCAGGGCAATCACCAGAATTTGAGTTCTCATTTGTCGCATCCTCGGTCAAAACGTCCGCCCGCCAGACGTCGACGGGCCCGTTCGGTTTATCGGACGTGGCCCAAGCCGAGGATGAGAAGTTTTGGTCCGCAGAAAAGCGTCGGGTGGGGCAGCACGTTCAGCACTGCCCCCACCCGGGCCAACCAGTTCGTTATCCCGCCCGTTGCTTATTCCGCCGCGGGTCCCAGCGCAGTCAGAAGTTTGTCGTTGGCTTCGACCTGGACCAGGCTGACTGGGGCGTTGAGGCTCGCGAAGCTTTGCCCGAGGCCGTTGTAGAGGTCTGCGGTGCGAATGATGACACTGGAGCGGGGCGCGATGCCGTTGATGTGCTGGACGAATGATTGATTGACCCAGATCTTGGCATCGTTGAGCGGCCGCGTATCAAAGTTGTAAATCTTGATCGTTCCGCTCCCATGATTGACGACCGCCGCGATGGGGGAGTGGTCGGTTACCGGCATCGTGGTCGGATACTGGTGGGCGCCGGCATATGCCGCCAGTTCCGGGCCGGTTGCCGCGCCGTTGGCGGTTCTGGCCGAATCGTTCTGACTTTCGCAGCCAGCGACCGCGATGGCTGCGAGCAAGCAGAGTAACGTTCGTGACATGGTGACTCCTGGCTCGTGACTAGCTCAACTGCGGGAAAATATGTAAATTCCGTGCCGGAGTGAGAAGGACATTGATGCCCGATTTACCGATTTCCCAGGCTGTCGAGGGTTTTTTGACGCCGCTGGCACTGTCGATTCTGCGCCAGGCCGGCGAAAACGGCTATTGCCGGCTGGTCGTTCCCGGCCCGCCGGACGGCGCCGCGACCCTGCTGGGTGGCGTTGCGCCACAGGAATTGATCTCGCGACCCATCAAGCACGCCGATGACGCCCGGGCCGTCCTCTCGGGGCTGTGGCTTTTCCTGGACGCGCTGGACGAAAGCCATCGCCTCAGCCAGGAGATCGTCTCCTCGACCGGCAGCTTCTGGCACGCGATCATGCACCGCCGCGAGGGCGACTTCTCGAATTCCAAATACTGGTATAACCGCTGTGCCAACCATCACGTGCTGCGGCTCCTGGGCGCGGTGGCCGGCTCGCTGGCGGGAGACAGCGCCCGAGACCGCACCGTCGCCCGGGCGCTGTCGGATGGATGGAACCCCGATGGTTTTGTCGATCTGGTGGCTGCCGTCCACGACAAACCCGACGATCCGCGGCACGCGATCGCGGTGCGGCTCCAGAAGGCGGAATGGGCCGGCCTTTTCGACTACTGCGTCCATGAAGCGGTCGAGGCCGACCGCACCGACCTGGAAGGCTGGGAGTCCCGCCTGAGCGGCCTTTGACCCGAGCGCAAACGATGCCAACCAAACGACTGCTGGTTACGGGCTCGTCGGGCCTGATCGGGTCAGAAGTGTGTGCCTATTTCTCGGCGGCGGGCTGGACCGTGGACGGGTGTGACAGCAACATGCGGGCTGTCTTCTTCGGCCCGCAGGGCGACACGCGCTGGAACCAGCGGCGTCTTGAAAGCGAACTGAGCGGTTTTACCCATCACGAGTTGGATATTCGCGACCGTTCAGGGGTTTTGAATCTGATACAGGAGCTCCGCCCCCGCGTCATCGTCCACGCCGCCGCCCAGCCCTCCCACGATCTGGCGGCGAAAATGCCCTTCGAAGACTTCGACACCAATGCCGTCGGCACGATGAACCTGCTCGAGGCCGCCCGCCGCTTCGCACCCGACGCCCCCTTCGTCCACCTTTCCAGCAACAAGCTCTACGGGGAAGCCCCCAATGAGCTGCCGCTCAAGGAACTCCCGACCCGGTGGGATTATGCGCGGAAAGAGGACTTTGCCGGAATCAACGAGCGGATGCGGATCGACCAGTCGCGGCATTCGCTGATGGGCGCGTCGAAAGCCGCGGCGGACATCTTGGTCCAGGAGTACGGCCGCTATTTCAACATGCCCACCTGCTGCCTCCGCGGCGGGTGCCTCACCGGCCCCAACCACAGCGGAGTCGAATTGCACGGATTCCTCAGCTATCTCATCAAATGCAACCTCGAAGGCCGCAAATACACCGTCTTTGGCTACAAGGGCAAACAGGTGCGCGACAACATTCATGCCGTCGACGTCGTCCGGCTCATTGAAGCGTTCATCTCAGAACCGCGACAGGGCGAAGTGTATAACCTGGGCGGCGGTCGCCGGAACAGTTGCTCGATCCTCGAAGCGTTCGAGCTGGCCGAGCAGGTGTCGGGGAAAAAAATGGTCTACGATTACGTGGAGCAGAATCGCCAGGGCGATCACATCTGCTACATCAGCGACCTATCCAAGACAAAAGGGCATTTCCCAGGGTGGGAAATCACGCGTTCACTGCCGGACATATTCGCCGAGATTCATGCCGCGTGGGCAAACCGAATTGGTGGGAAAACGTAGAGAATTCCAACGCTGCATCGCGGCCCGGCGGCGCAGACTTTCTTCTGCCGGGCGCATAGGATGCAGCTACTTGCTGAATTCTCCGAATCCGTTATTCCTTCAGGAGTTCAATTGAATAAGAGAACCATTCGATACGTCTTGGCGGCAACGGCGGCTGCGGTCGTAAGCGCTCCGCTGATCTGGCAGGCCCGCAGCGCTCAGTCTGCGGCTCCGGCCCCTGCGCCGCAACAGTCATCCCTTCCTCAGGCGGACCTGCCGCCCGCCACCCGGCCCGCCCCGATGGACCCGGACAAGGTGCTCGCCACTGCCGGCGATGTGAGGGTCACCGGCGCCGACTTCGAGGCGGTCATCGCCAACGTCCCGCCCCAGTATTCCGCCCGCCTGAACGACCCCACCGTCCGCAAGGGCCTCCTCGACCAGATCATCCGCGTCAAGCTGCTGGCCGAGGAAGCCGAGCGACGAAAGATCGACCAGAAGCCCGATGTCAGACGGCAGCTCGAGATGCAGCGCGAACAGACTCTCACCAACGCCCTCGCCCAGGACCTCCAGGGGTCGAGCGATGCAACGGACCATGCTTATTTCGACGCCAATAAATCCAGCTTCGACGACGTGAAGGCCCGGCACATTCTAATCCGCACCCCGGAATCGCCGGTTCCCGTCGGTGCCGGCAAAAAGCCGCTCAGCGACGCAGACGCCAAGGCCAAGGCCGAGCAGATCGAGGCCCAGCTGAAAAAGGGCGGCGACTTTGCCGCGATCGCCAAGGCGGAATCCGACGACGTCAGCTCCGGCGTCAAGGGCGGCGATCTGGGCACCTTCTCCCCCTGGAAAATGGACCCGACCTTCTCCAAGGCGACGCTCGGACTCCAGAAAAATCAGATCAGCGAGCCGGTCAAAACCCAGTTCGGCTATCACATCATCCAGCTTCTGGATGACACGCCCAAATCTTACGATCAGGCCAAGGGTGAAGTCGGACAGGCGCGCTGGAGCGCCCTGGTGAGCGAGTTGGGCGAAAAAAATAAGACCCAATACAATCCTGAGTTCTTCGGAAACGCGCCCGCCACGCGCCCCGTCGGGACCGGGCAGGCGCAGCCGGTGGTCAGTCAGAACAAGGGGTAGTGCTCGTCCCCAACGCTTTCGACCTCAAAGCCCCGGTACGTTGGGTGCCGGGGTTTTTCGTTCAAAGACATGCCACCCGCCTCCCACTTCAGCGGAGAGCCGAAGGTCCTCCAACCAGCCCGCGGCCTTGATGGCATCGAGGGTCGACGTGTCCTCGGTGTTGGCGTTGGACGCACTGAAAATCGGGTCCCATACGAGAATTGCCCCGGCGGGGGGATGCTCGATCGTCGATCGCGTGAAGCCGTCCTGCCTTCCGTCCGAAGTGGGATCGATGTTCAGAAAATAGTAGATCCCCACGTGCGATGCGATCACGTGCGGGTATTGCTCGTGAAGCGATGTACCGCGGTAAAGCTCGGCGAATCTCCGTGCCCGTTGCCAATCGTCCATCAGGTGAACCGGAACCAGCGGATAAAAGACGTTCACCAATCCTGGCAGGCAGACCACCGCCACCGCCCAACCGATCGCATGCCGCCACCGAAGCTTCTGGAATGCCCATTCCCACCCGCGCGCCGAAAGCACGCCCCACATCGGGGCGGCGATCAGGAGATACCGCGGCTCGCCGAGCGTGCCAAATTTTCCCGTCCACCGGAGCAGGCTGTGGAAAACCAGGACGGATAGCGGAATGGCCGCTGTTAGAAATTCGCAGACGCGCAAATGGAACGTCTCGCTTCGGTTGCGGACAAAGGGTTTGGACAAATACTCGCCGATGCCGGCGATCGTCGCCGGAAGCACCAGGGGCGGCACAACCAGCGGCATCGCCGCCACGAAGGTCAGAATGTTTCCCCGCCCGTACGCGTTGTGCTGCGACCAGGGCCAGGCGTGCGCCAGCCACATCCACCAATGCCCTGCCCGGGCGGTCAGCATCCACCCGGCCAGGTCCCAGGCCAGCAGCGGCAGCGAAAGGACGAGCAGCGCGAGCCATCGCCGATGCAGCACCAGCGCTCCGGCCGCCAGCAGGACAAATCCGAAGCCTTCCGGCCTTGCCGTCGGCAGCAGCCCGGCCATTAGCGCCAGCCATAAAAACCGGCGTTGCTGGTAAGCGAGCAACGCCGCGCCCAGGAGCAGCGCGAACGGCAGCTCCGTCATCTCGGCAAACGAAGAGAAAAAACAGCGGCGCTCCGAACGTGAACAGCACCGCCAGCTCGGGGTGCCGGCATCTTTGGCCTCTGGCGAGCTTGCCGGCGATCAGGGCACAGCCGATCGCGATCGCTATGCTCGTGATTCGCACGCCAAGCCGCCCGCCCAACTGGGCCGGCACCGCGTACAGCAGAGTGCAAAAAGGCCGTCCCCACACGTCGACCAGGTTCACCGGATCGGCAAAAGCGTATTTGGCGTAGAGGTAATGTGCACAGGCGTCCGCCGCCACAAATCCATCGGACAAAACCGCGCAGACGAGGGCGAGCCCGGCAAACCCTACGATCGCGGCCATGACAAACCGGCGGTAGCGGAAGGCTTGCGACGGGAGAACCAGCGGCGCTGCCGCGGCGGTCAACATTCGGCAGATTATGCCGCTGCCCGGCATGCGGTCCAGCCGTCAGGCGGCATCGCGAAACCGCAATCGTGGCGGGTGACGCAGTTGTGTGCCGGTGGCGGACATCGGTCGTGCGGTTTGCCGCGGAAGTTGCTTGCGCTCTGCGTAACCTGCAACCGCCGCCGCGCCAAAAGTGATGGCGAAGATCTCCACCGCGCTGGCGGCAATGACATGCTGAGCAACCCATCGCGCCGCCAGCGTGCATACCGACCACTGCCCGATCGCCACCAGCGCGAAATCCGCCCACGCCCGGCTGCGACCCGGGTTCCCGCTCAGGCGGATGGCGCGCATGTGAAAGACCGCCGACGTCAGCACCACCGCGGCAAATGCGATCGCCGGCGCCAGTACCACATCGACGTCGTGCGCGATCAGCCGCACGTAAAGCGCGAAGGCGATCAGCCAACCGCACCCATTGACGATCGCAAACTTTGCCCATGCCGAGCCGCGCGGGAAGCAGAAGTCGTAAAGTTGGCTGAGGTGATCGAGAAATCGAAGCCGCTGGGTCAAAGTGAGCTTGGACACGCCATGTTGCCTCAGTCCGAAATGGATCGGGACCTCGCGGACCTGGCGCACACGGCACTTGCACAGGAGTTCCAGCGCGATCTTGTATCCGATCGGCCGCAGCGGGCCGGCCCGCTGAAACGTCTCAGCGCGAAGCGCGAAGAACCCGGACATGGGGTCGCGCGTCCCACCGGCCAGCGGCCGGGTCAGCAGCGTTGCGATGGCGGAATTCACTCGGCGGAGCGGTCCCCAGCGTTGATCCGCCCCGGCGCCATCGACGTACCGCGAGCCGATGACGAACTGCGCCTCCTCCCGCTGGAGCGGCGCAAGCAGATCGGGGATCGATTCGGGCGCGTGCTGCAAATCGGCATCCATCACCACCAGGTATTCGCCCTGCGCCCGCGCGAGCCCGCAAACAACCGCCCCACCCAATCCATCGACCGCACGCGGGCGAACGTGAAGGAACAGCGGATACCGCTGGCTGAGCCGTTCGCATATTTCGACGGTCTGGTCGGAACTGGCATCGTCAACGACGAGGATCTCGTACGCGCGTCCCTTGAGCGTGGCCGCGATCCGCGCGACCAGCACCGGCAGGTTCGCCGCCTCGTTCAGCGTCGGAACGATGATCGATATCTCAGTCGGCCCAGAGATGACGCGGCGCATCGTCAGAGGTTATCGGCAAAATCGGGAGTTTGCCCTGAAAGCGATGGATCGAGGCTTACATGTGACACGGCTTTTCAAGCCGTGCTGGTGGCGTGCTGAGCTAATTAAACCAGCGTTTTGCGCACTTTTGTTCTGAGCGCCGCTTGCACGGGTTGCAAACGTTGAAAACCCGTGTCACGTGCAGCCATCGTTACTTCCCCTGGTGTTTTCCGTCCTTGAGCCAATCGAGACCGAAGCGAACAAAATCGATCCGCTCGTACGGGTTCTTCACTCCGGCTTCGTAGAGCAGCCCGATTGACCCGTCGCCGAGCGCGACCAGCGAGCTGTAACCCGCCGGGCCGGCGACGATGACTTTCGAGACTGGCCAGGTGGCGGCTTCGTCGTAGCTCAGCCGCACGGTCAGCGCTTCGCGCCGGCGCGTCGAGGCGGGGTTGCAGAAAAAAATGCGGCTCTTTCCCTGCTCGGGCCAACAGTAGCGCAGGATGCTCCCCTGACATCGCGGCTCGATGAGTGTGGGATCGAATCGCGCGGGGCCGAAGGTTGCGCCCCCGTCGTCGCTGAGGGCGATGCCGCGATTCAGATGGCCCGTTTCGCCTCGTGGCGGCGTCATGTTTCTCATATTGAGAAGCAATCGTCCGCCGGAGGCCCAATCCGGCTTCTTCACGTCGCCCGTGATTTCGCGGAACGGCATCCAGGTGACGCCGTCATCGCTGCTGGAGGAAACCCAGACCGTTCGCGTGCCGTGCGCGGTGCCGAGTGTGATTTGGCGCTCGGTATCCTCTCCCAGGTTGTGCGTTGCCAGCAGCCATATCTTGCCGGTGGAGCGGTCAACGACAGGACACGGATTTCCGCAGGTGTTTTGGCCGTCGGCCCAGACGACGCGGGGCGGATCGAAGGTATTGCCGCCGTCCGTCGAGCGCCGAACCAGTAGATTGATTTCCCCCGAATCGTTGGACGGGCCGTGCGCGTTCTGCCGGCCTTCGCAGAACGCCAGGATCGTGTTGCGGGACGTGCGAATGACGGCGGGAATGCGATAGTTGTGGTAGCCGCCTTCACCCTCGCGAAAGAGCGTGATCGGCCGCAATGCCGGGTCGGTTGCCATCGCAGCCGAGACGAACAGCAGCGGAATCAACATCTGAAAAGCAAATCGCCTGGGCATTCGTTCAATTCTCTGCCGACGCGATCAAGTTACAATCCCGCCACACCGATGCACATCGACCCGAGTTTCAAGCGGCGCGAGGAACCGAGAGCGTATGCCTGGGCCGTCGTGGCGCTGCTGTTTTTCGTGGCGCTGCTCAACTACCTCGACCGCCTGGCGATCACGACCCTGCGCGATCCGATTCGCTCGGACATTTCGATGTCGGATGCCCGCTTCGGGCTGTTGACCTCGGCGTTCCTTTGGTCATACGCGGCGGTCAGCCCGCTGGGTGGGATGCTGGCCGATCGATTCGGCCGGCGCGTCGTGATCATCGCGAGCTTGTTGTTCTGGTCGGGAGCGACGGCTCTGACGGGCTTTGCCACAAGCTTCGGGCAGATCCTTTCTGCACGCCTGCTCATGGGGATCAGCGAGGCATGTTATCTGCCCGCGGCCCTGGCGATGATCACCGATTATCACCGCGATCGGACGCGGTCGCTGGCAACGGGGATTCACATGATCGGAATCTACGCCGGCGCCGCGCTGGGCGGCGTCGCGGCGGTCATCGCGGAACATTACGGTTGGCGATTCGGATTCAAATTGCTGGGCGTGGTTGGGATTCTCTACAGTCTGCTGCTGCTGTTTACCCTTCGCGATGCACATCGTGGGCAGACCGCCTTGAAGAGCGATCGTGTGCCGATGGACATCGGAAGCGCCACAGGGGCCGTTCTCACTCCTGCATTCATTGTTCTGTTTGTCGTGAATCTTCTGGTCGGGGTGGTGAATTGGTCGGTGTACGGCTGGCTGCCGACGTTTATGCGCGAACGGTTCCATCTCGGCCTGGGCGCCGCCGGGCTGTCGGCGACGGGATATATTCAAGCCGCGTCCTTTGTTGGTGTTCTTTTCGCGGGCGCTGTCGCCGATCGATGGAGCCAACGAGCCCGGCACGCGCGGGCGTTTACCGCGGCGATCGGGTTGCTGGTCGGCGGCCCGTTTCTCATGGCTGCCGCGTCGGCCCACCTGCTGCCGGTTGCGGTGGCGGGGCTGGTGGCGTTCGGCCTGGGCCGCGGGGCGATCGACGCCAATCAGATGCCGCTCCTTCGCCAGGTCATCGACGAGCGCTACTCTGCCCTGGGTTATGGCCTGCTCAACTTCGCCAGCACGACCGCGGGTGGGATCATGGTTTACGCCGGGGGCGCGATGCTCGATGCTCATGTGGACCTGGCGCGGATTTTCCAGGCCGCCGGCGCGGGGTTGTTTGTCGGGGGCATCCTCCTCTGGATGATTCCGCGGCTTGCGTTCGCAACACAATTCCAACCTGAATCAGGTGAATTCCGCAGTGTTGGCCGTTAACCTCGTTGCCCTGCCGCAGGATGCGGGAAAGGAGCATTGGCCGTGCGAGTTGGAGTTCCCAAGGAAATCAAGAGCGACGAATACCGGGTGGGGATGATGCCAGTGGGGGCCGAGGCGCTCACCAAGTCCGGGCACGAAGTGTTCGTCGAAACGCAGGCGGGCATCGGTAGCGGGTTTACCGACGACGACTACACCAAAGTTGGGGCGAAGATCGTTCCGACAGCGAAGGAGGTTTTCGATCGCACGGACATGCTGGTGAAGGTGAAGGAGCCACAGCCGGCGGAGATCAGCATGTTCCGGCCGGGGCAGATCGTCTTCACGTATTTTCATTTTGCCGCCAGCCCGGAGATGTCGCAGGCGTGCCTCGAGAGCGAGATCGTGGCGATCGCCTACGAGACGATCAGGGACCGCCAGGGCCGGCTCCCGTGCCTGACGCCGATGAGCGAGATCGCCGGCAAAATGAGCATCCAGGAGGGGGCCAAGTACCTGGAGCGGCCGATGATGGGCCGCGGCATCCTGCTGGGCGGCGTACCGGGCGTGGCGCCGGCGCACGTCGTGATCCTGGGCGCGGGAATCGTCGGCACCAACGCAGCCAAGGTGGCGGCGGGGTTGGGCGCCGACGTCGTGCTCATGGACATCAACCTTGAACGCCTGCGCTATCTCGACGACGTGATGCCCAAGAACGTCAAGACGATTTTCAGCGACGCCCACACGGTCCGCGAGCACCTGATCAGCGCGGACCTCGTGGTAGGGGCGGTGCTGATCCCCGGCGCCAAGGCGCCGCGCCTGGTGACGCGCAAGGACCTCACCGCCATGAAGAACGGCAGCGTGATCGTCGACGTCGCGATCGACCAGGGGGGAAGCGTCGAAACCAGCCGGCCGACGACCCACCAGAACCCGACGTTCTTTGTCGAAGGGGTCGTGCATTATTGCGTGGCGAACATGCCCGGCGCGGTCGGGCGCACCAGCACGATCGCACTGTGTAATGCGACGCTGCCATATGCGATCAAAATCGCCAGCAAAGGATACGAAAAAGCTGCGGCTGAAGATCCGGGCCTGGGTGAAGGAATCAATATGGTCCGCGGGCGCGTGACCAACCAGGCGGTCGCCGAGGCGATTCACATGCAGTTTCAGCCGTTGCCGAAGCTGTAATCTGCAATCTGGTTGCGGGACGCAGGGGTAACCATGGCGCAAGCAATCGTCATTTCACTGGAAAAGCAGCTTGCGGAGCCTCAGGCGGCCTACGCCAAGGCGGCCTCGGGCAAGGCGCTGGGACGCGAGATCGACAAGCTTGATTTTGCCGCCAGATGCCGCGACGTGACAGCGATCACGTCGCTGCTGTCGGAGAGTCACGCGGCGCTTGCGGCCCAACTGCGGGAATCAGGATTCGACCCGTCGAAGATGCGGCTTCCGCCGGAGATTTGGTATGCCGCCACCGACGGACTCAAGACTGTGCGCGGGCTGAGCGAATACGTCACGACGAAGCTGAACGATTTCAAGCAACCCAATCCGATCCTGCGCGAGCTGAAAGCCGCCGAGGCGCTATTGGCGGCCGCCGACGCCGCGGGTGTCCGGTTTCATTTCACAAAAGCCATTTGAGTTGGCGTCTGGCGCGTGATTCTGTGGTGCAGTTTCCAGCCTGCACTCCGTCTCTTCGCCTGAAGGCTCAGTTCGGCAGGAGCCTCGCCTTACCCCCAAAAATCACTTCACGATTATCCGCTGCGAGCTGGTGAATGTGTTGTTGGCGGTGTCGACGTCGCCGAACGTGTTGACGGGGTCGAGCTGCGCGATCAGATAACTGTTGGTGGGGATCGCGCTGCTGGCGACGAAGCTGAGGGTGATTTTGGTGGACTTGCCGGGGCGGAGGTTGATCGGCTTGCTCGTGGTGAGCAGTTGCACGGCTCCGCTGACCAAGGCGCCGTCGGGCGAGGCATCGATCACGATGGGGAGCATTCCAGTGGCGGTGGTCGTGCCTTGATTGGTGACGGAGATCGTCAGCGTCTGCTTCTTTCCAATCGTTTCGGTCAGCGGCACTTTGGAGAAGACGCCGGTCAGATCGATCTGCGGCGGCGCGACGGTGATCGTTGCAACGTCGACCGTGTTTTTCGCGCCCGTCGGATCGGTGATCTGGAACAAAAGATGGTATGTGCCCGCCGGCACGGAGGCGGGGATGGCCGCGAGCTTGAGGTGAAGCGCGAGTTTCTGGTGCGGCTTAAGATTGAGCGATTTGGTCAGACTCAAGGGCAGCGCGATGGAGCCCGCATCGACCGTACCATCGATGGAGAGGTAGAAAACTCCTTTCACCGAGCCGGTGAAATTCGACAGGGCGGAATTGGCAAGCGTAATCACGAGGTTGGCAGCCAGCTTCTGACCGGCGAGGACCGAGGCGGGCAGTTTGGGGTCGACGGTGGGGACGATGGCCGAGAGCTGGGGCACTGCCGCGGAGACCTCGCTGCTGGCGCCGCTTTCACCGGCAATGTTCAGCGCGGTGACGAGGTAGAAGTAGGCCGTGCCAGCGACAGCGCCGGAATCGATGAAGCTTGTGGTTATCAGGCCACTGGCGATGGGTGTCTTGGACTCGGCGCCGGAGGATGTGCCGCGGTAAATGACGTAGGTGCTGGTGCGTGGGCTGGCGGTCCAGTTGAGGGTGATTTGCTGGCCGGTAACGCTGGTCGTCAGGCCACTTGGTGCCGGAGGGGCGACTTGGGCGATCGCGGCCGAGGCTTCGCTGCTCCTGGCGCTTTCGCCGGTCGGGGCGATCGCGGTCACCACGTAGTAGTAGGTTGTGCCGGGGACGAGCCCGGGATCGACGAAGCCGGGGCCGACGATTCCCGTGGCGATCGGCGTGGTCGCTTCGGCGCCTGATGCGGTCCCGCGATAGACGTTGTAGCCGGTCGCGCCGGCCTCCGGAGTCCAACTGAGGGTGACTTGGTTCTGGGATGAGACGGCCGACAGGCCGGTCGGGGGAGCCGCGAGGGTTTGAACGTTCAACGTGGCGCCGGCGCCCAGGCCGCCCGGGTTGAAGCCGCTGACAACATATTGGTATTGCGTGGCCGGCGAAAGCCCGCTGTCGGTGAAGCTGGTCGAACCCGTGGGCAGCGTAGCGATGATTTCTCCCGAATCGGAGCCGGACTGGCGGATGATCTGATAGCCGGTGGCGTTGGCGGGGGCGGTCCAGGTGAGGGTGAGGCCGGTGGCGGTGACGCCGGTCGCGCTCAGTTTCGTCGGGGCGGCGGGAGGCGTGGGCGCGACCGCGGTCACGGGGCCCGCGAAGACCGAATTGCCAAAGGAGTTGATCGCGACCAATTCGTATGAATAGGTCGTGCCCGCAATCAGGCCCGTATCGTGATACGCCAGCGAGTTGCCGGAAATCTGCGCCAGGGGGGTGAACGCGCCGGAGGCTCCGGTTTGGCGAAGGATGCTGAAACCGGTGATTGACGAGTCGGTATCGGTCCAGGTCAGGTCCAGCTCCGTGCCCGAAGCGGCGGCAACCTGGAGGTTGGTCGGCATCGCGGGAAGCGTCGTCGGAACGAATTGGAACCAATTGAAATTGGCGACGGCGCCGTTGCTTCCGATGCCGTCCAAGACCAGGCGCACCAGGTGCTGACCGGCGGTGAGGTGAACGGCGCCGCTGGACATTGTCTGATAGGTTTGCCAGTCGCCGGTGTTGGCAGCGGTGAGGGTGTTGGTGACGTTGACGCCGTCGATTTCGACGTGGAAGGTCCCGCCGGTCGTCTGGTTGCTGGCAAGGCGGAAATCGATGAGGTAGTTGCCGGCCTGGGCGACATCGACGGTGTAATCGAGCCATTGGCCGGCTGCGGTGTAGCCGACGGCGTAGCCGCCCCCCGTGTCGGAGCAGGACTGAACGCCGACGCCGCTGTTGCGATAGGTCCACAGGCCCGCCGGGTTGGTGGTGCGGCCGTTGGCGTACCAGGCGAACGTCTGCCCGCCCTGGTTGAAATTTTCCGCCTGGATTGGCGCCGTGATCGCATTAGGGAGGCCCTCGAACGGCGTGTCGCGCGGCACGGGCGCGGTCGTGGCCCAGGGGAAATAGGCTACCTGGTTGCCATTGAGGTAGACGCCGTCGCCCGTGCCGGGGCCGTCGTGGGACGGGCCGCTGGCGCCGCCCCACCAGTTGTTGGTGGCGTTGAGCGTGCCGGAGTAAGCGCCGGTGTTGACGATCAGCGAGTCGCCGGGAGTGGCGTAGGCGTAGCTGTTGCCGTAGAAGTCGTTGCCGGTGATGACGAATTGCGAGCTGAGATACGGCGCGTCCTTTTCGTCGATGCGGACGGCAGGCCCGGGGTTGTTGTAAACGTTGTTGCTTTCGATGGTGACGTTGTTGGCGTTGCCTTCAAACCGCAAGGCGGCGCTGTATTGGTCCTGGCTGGTGGTGATGGTGTTGCTGGTAACCGTCAGGTTTGCGACGTTGAAGGCCAGCAGGCCCTTGCCGTTGCCTTCCATCACGTTGTTGGTGATGCGGATGTTGGACTGGGCGTTCTGGGTCTGGGCTTCGAGGGCGATGGCGGCTTCGAGGCCGGTTGTGCCCAGCCCGCCGAAGTTGTTGTAGAAGAAGTTGGAATCGATGGTGACGTTGGTGAGGTCGCCGCCGCTGACCGTCTGGTCGGTGTAGATTCCACGGCCGCCGTTGGCTCCGTCATTGTTGTTGTTCTGAAAGACGTTGTACTGGATCACCGCCGCGTCGGTCGGACTGTTGTTCGATAGATACAGCCCGGCGATGTTGTCCTGGATGATGTTGTTGAGAATGTGTGTGCCGGACTGATTGGGGCCGATGACGATGCCGGCGCCGTACATGCCGGCGCTCGTGTTGCCCTGAACAGTGAAGCCGTCGATGGTGACGTCATTGGCGGTGATGTAGAAAGCGGAACTGGTGGCGCTGCCGACGGACATTCCGGTCACAATCGATTCGTTGGCGGCACTCTGGCGGACGTTGCTGCGGGCGTCGATGCCGGCCTCGGCGCCGCGGATCGTGAGCGGCTTGTTGATCGCGAC
>Ga0210396_10003504_pt1 | contig 15616 bp, 15 predicted proteins | sample IncBWH17OmetaG_FD_155466 | JGI IMG/M metagenome (GOLD analysis project Ga0210396, IMG submission 155466) | Forest soil microbial communities from Barre Woods Harvard Forest LTER site, Petersham, Massachusetts, United States - Inc-BW-H-17-O ... | reverse complement strand
GACCGCCGCGATCCCGAGTGCAAGCGCCATCACCGCCACAGCAACCAAAAACGACAGGCCCGTCAACAGCTCATCGTAGGCTACGGGCAAGCCAGGTTCGTAGGCCAGCATAGCGATGAAGTGCGTCGCCCATATGCTACAGCCGCTCACGATACCGGAGATTGCGATCCACGCCGCCCGCGTCCGATTCTGTGTCACGCACGCGCGTCGGAAGAGATTGATGGCGACAAAGCTCGTTACCAAGCAAACGATTGCCGCAAGCCCAACAAGACGAATGTCATGATGACCGCCAACGCAGGACAGAATACGAAACATCACGAACTCTTAGTTCGACTGTTTCCCCCGTCGGACCTCACCAAGCGACTTTCGCAGGCGCCGCGCTTCCATTTCCGCCGCAGATTGCCGCTGGGCACTGGAAGAGCAAGGCCGCCGCGCTCACGACCCGCAAAAGACGGGCTACGGACCAATACTGAAGACGTCATATGAAGTTTCGTTGAGCCAAATAACTCCAATTCTTTTTAGTTCGGCGTAAAACTCTTCTTATCCACCCGCTGTGGCCGTGGGGCGATATCTGATCACCTTGTCGGCGGCGGCGAGCACGGTTTGCGGAATTAAGGTCGAGCGCCTTTGCTCCCGCATGTCCCCTTTGGGTCAGAAGCTGCCGCGACGCGGTCGAATTGGGATGTCCGCTTTACTCCCGAAAGCTGCCGTGGCTGTCACCGACCGGCGTGTCCCTAAGGGCCAAAAGCTGCCGGCGGCTGCGAAAGCGAGAGAGTGAGCCATCGTTAGCCCCTGACGGGCCACGGAGTTAGTGGAGTTTCGCGTGTTGCCACTTGAGGCCGAGCGCCAAAGCACGTTCAGCAATTTCGAGCGGATCGCGGCAAAGAAATCCAGCCACATCATCGAGTGAGGCCCCCGAGGCAACGGCCTCTCTCAGATCCTCCTCGTCAGTGGCTGTCCACGGCCCTTCGTTGATTTCCGCTTCGTCGTCAGAACCCATCCATGGCTCCCTAGTCATCAACATCAACTCCGTCAGACGGAAAGGCGGCGCGTCATCAGGGTGCCTCAAGTCCGAGCGCAGGACCCGTTACGAAATCAATAGTACTCTCCGCTTCGCCAACAGCAGTCATTCCGGGTAAAGATGTTCGAGTTCTTGTGCCTTCGTCATCAAATCTATCGCGATTTCCTCGAGGTCACGTGACGTCGGCAAGTGAGGACAAGCGCGGGCGAGGCGAGTGCAAGTCTGCGCGATGTCTCGAAGATACTTAACGACTTCAGTCATCATGACGCTCTTGATGATATTCTTGGCGGATCGGAAATGGCACCGCCGCCGGCGCGGGACACTCGATTCGCCGAAACGAGAACCGGTGGCGCACTCATCCGCTTCAAACGAGTTGGGCCACCGGTCTCTCCCCCGACGTCTATAAGGAGCCTCACGAGCGGCCGGTCAGCAGATGCTTTGTTCAATCGCAGGGATGCCGTCAATCCGGCAAAGTGTCCAAAATGGTCAGTTCCTGTATCGCCTTGCTCAAAATGCGTCGGTTCTGTTCGTAGCTCCGCATACCGATAAAAGAATTGAGAGTCTTCGCGTGTATGTAATAGCGACGATTCTGGCGGTCGATCAGACCCCACCGTTCCAACCGATCGAGCCGGCGCATGACCGTAGTGCGAGGCACACGCATATAAGCAGCGATCTTGGCGACAGAAAACGGCCTACCGTCGATGTCACCAAGCGCCACGCATAGGGCGATAAAAAAAGTCTCCAGGCGGGTGCCGAAAGGCTCGTTAGCTGGAGCATAAGCTCCATGCACAGTTCGCATCATATCTATCATTAGACGGCAAAGCACCAATCTCTGCCGCGCTTTTTTGACCTCACGCCAATGCTGCTGCAGCATCCCTACACCCCAAGTTGGCAAGTTTGCCGTGGTGGATTCTTACTCGATTTGCCAAGGGAACCGTATCAGTACACGGAACGTCTGCGAACAAAGACATGTCGCAATTGGGTCATTAGCGGACGCGGCCTGATCGAAGCAGGCGGACACCCCTCTGCCACGCGCGACTAAGCTACCAGGATTGAACCTCGCGCTGGAGGATGACTGTGGGTCTATCGGGTAGATGTTTTCGCGCACTCGCCGCCGCTGCCACAGCCGCGGCTCTGACAGGAAGCCTGTCGACAACAAGCCAAGCCGATCCGACAACATTCCGGATCGGCCAGTCCTCGCCGGCCAACACCTTTTTGGCGATTTGGATGGCGGATGACGCCGGCCTCTATGAGGCGAACGGGTTGAAGCTCGAAATCGTGCCGATGGCGGGCGGCCGCGACATGGCCAATGCTTTCGCCACGGGCCGCATCGATGCCATGCATATCGGCCTGTCGTCGGTCGTGCGCGCCAATGCGGCGAACGCGGATATCCGCGCGTTCGGCTCTCTCAGCAACGTCGTTCGCTTTGCGCTTTTTGGCAAGCCCGGCGTCAGATCGCCCGAAGACCTCAAGGGCGGAACGGTCGCAATCAGCAGCCTCGGATCCGAAAGCGACGCCACGCTTGCCTTGATGCTCGGCAAGCTTGGCCTCACCCGCGCCGACGTGCAGATCAAGGAACTCGGTCTCCCGCGCCTCGCTGCCGTTGAGTCGGGTGCGATCGCGGCGACTGCGCTCAACGAGCCCGATCGAAGCCGGGCCTATGCCGCGGGCCTGACTGCGCTGGTCGATCTCGCGCCGCAACACGTTCCATGGCTGTTCACCGGCCTCGTAGCGAAGCGCGCCTTCATAACCGACCATCGCGAGACACTGATCCGGTTTTTGAAGGCGACGATCTCGGGCAATCGCCTGGCGGTCTCCGATGGGCAACGCGCCAAGGCCGTCCTGAAAGAACGATTCGGTACCAACGACCAAAACATCGTCGACGTCAGCTACACGGATTTCAAGGAGCAGACGCCACCCAACATCGAGATTGACCCCGACGCAGCTCGCGCGGTCATTGAGCAGATCGCCAAACCCACCGCGAGCCACGACCTCAAAGATTATATCGACACCAGCTTGCTGGACACCCTGAAGGCAGAAGGCTATTTCAAATAGCCCGGCTTCGTGCCGGTCATCACGCCCCTTTGACCTCATGCGAGATCGGCGACCTCGCGCAACGATGCGATCATTGATGTGCGCATCACGTAATTGCGGTGCTTCTCCGGATCGTCGACCGTGCGGCGCAGATCATCGTAATAGGCGCGGCGGGCCTCCGGCTCGCGCGTATTGAGGATCGCACGGTTGCGCAACGTGGTCTGCTGCACGACGTCGAGCGCCACCTTGCGCCGCTGCCGGCTGTAGCGCTCCAGCGTTTCGATTGGCGCGCCGCGCAAGACCGCGACCAGCTTCTCCGCCAGGTTGAATGCGTCGTGAATGCCGCCGTTGAGGCCCATACCGCCGAGCGGGTTGTTGACATGCGCCGCGTCGCCGGCAATCAGCACGCGGCCTTTCACATAAGTCGAGGCCACGCGCTCATGCACGCGATAGGCCGTGCGGTGCGTTACCTCGAATGGCTCTTTGCGCGCCACCGCGCCCTGCAGCAAACGCTCGGCGCGCGCCGGCGAGGTCACGTCCGCATCATCGAGCGCGGCATCGACCGGAAACAGCGCCCGCCAGACCCGCTTCGTTCGAATGAGCACATACCATTCGCGCGGATCCGAGAGATAGCTGATATTGGCGAGGTCCGGCATCGCCTCGCGGAAATCATAGGTCGTCGACACGGTCAGAAAAAGTTCAGGGATGGTGATGCCGTCAAATCCTGCACCGATCGCGTTGCGCACCACGCTGCCGATGCCGTCGGCGCCGACAACGAAGGCCCCCGTCAGCGTTTCGGCGCCGCCGTCCGCCGTCTCGACATCGACCTCAACCGCATCGCCATTTTGGCGCACAGCAGTCGTCCTGGTCCCCAGGCGAATGGTCACCAGCGGATTGTTTTTGAGACGGGCGTGAAGCAATTCGCCGAGACGCCACTGCTCGCATTGCAGGCGATACGGATGATTGGTATCAGGCAAGAGGCGTGACAGCTCGAACGTGGCGACAATGCCTTCGTTGCGGTCGCGAAACTGCCAGGTCGGGCAGATCAGGCCCTGCTCAATCATCGCGCCGACGACGCCAAATCGTTCCAGCATGTCGAGCGTCGGCGGATGAAAGGTCGACGCCCGCAGGTCCCGCGGCAGGTCGACGCTGCTTTCGACGAGAGTGACCGGTATCCCGTCCTCCACCAGGAGGCTTGCTGCGACCAGACCGACGGGCCCGGCGCCAACGACAATAACCTTTGATTGATACGGCATCGACTTCCTTGACACCCGGCTACGCCTGGTCCGAGCGAATAGCGCAGGCAATACAATTCCCTTTTGAGCCTACTTTGGCTTCTTCTTCTCGATATAGACGAGCGCCTCATGTTCGCTGACGACGTCAGCATATTTCGCGTTCATATCGAAGAGATTGGCCTCGTGCGGCGCCTGATGGCGGTCGCCGCAGGCTTCGCGCACTACGATCGGTATGAAGCCATGACAGCACGCGTCGAGACAGGTCGCGCGCACACAGCCGCTGGTCGTCAGGCCGGTAATGATGAGCGTGTCGATCGCCCAGGTCGTCAGTGTCGGCGCGAGCGAAGTGCCGAAGAATGCGCTTGGATATTGCTTTGAAACGACGAGTTCGTCGTCGTGCACGTCGAGTCCGGCGGGCCAGGCGCCCATCGGACTGCCTTCCAGGAAGTGCCGCAGCGGCTTGGCCTTCTGATAGAAGCGACCGCCGTTGAGAGCGTGCTTTTGATACACGACGTTGGTGTAAATGACGGGGATGCCAGCGGCGCGTGCGGCATTCCGTACGCGAATAGCCGAGGCGAGTGCGGCGTCAACGTCGGCATAAAGGTCGCAGGCCGGGTCGAAATAGGCCTGGACGAAATCGACCAGGATCAGTGCCGGCCGCTCGCCGAAGCCCAGGCGGTTTTCATAGACGCCGCGGTAATTGGTCTCGAGATCGCTGCTCAACGTTCAGCTCTTTCCTACGGATGATTTCGCAAACGACGAAAGCAGATTGCGCGATTTGTGGTCCACCACTTGTATTGTAAACAAGAAGGCCTGCAGCTCAAATGGCGCGCAAGTATGAGTGGACACAGCACAGTTCTCGTTGCCGGCGCCGGGCCCGTCGGATTGACGGCGGCGCTCTTGCTGGGCAGCAAGGGCATTCCCGTCACCGTGCTGGAGGCGCAGGCTTCGATCTCCGAGGAGCTGCGTGCATCGACCTTCCACCCGCCGACGCTCGACCTGCTGGCGCCATTCGGAATCACCGCGCGCATGCTCGAAGCCGGCTTGATCTGTCCGACCTGGCAGATCAGGCTGCATCCCTCGGGCGAGCGTGCGGTGTTCGATCTCGCGGTGCTTCAAGGTGAGACCGGCCACCCCTACCGGCTGCAATGCGAACAATCCAAATTTTGCCGGTTCGCGCTCGACACGATCCACAAGCTCGACAGCGTCACGACTATTTTTAACGCGCCTGTCACCGGCTTCGAACAGTCAAGCGACCTGGTCCGTGTCACTGCTAAAGTGGATGGCAAAGACGAGATCTTCACCACAAACTATCTGATCGGCGCGGATGGCGCCCGCAGTGTAGTCCGCCACGTTCTCGGCATTGAAATGTCTGGAGACATTTATCCGGAGACAACGATTCTCGCCACAACGCGCTATCCGTTTCATGAGAAACTGGACGGCCTCTCCAATGTTTCCTATTGCTGGAAACCCAACGGCACCTTCAGCCTGCTTCGGCTACCCGGCGTTTGGCGCGTGAGCCTTTATGCCCGCGACAGCCAAACCACCGAAGAGGCACTCGAAGATGCTGCACAGCAGGATCTGCTGCACGACATTGTGCCGGAGGCCGGCAGGATCGAAGTCCTGGAAACGCGGCCGTACCGCATTCATCGGCGTCTGGCCTTGTCCTATCGCTTAGGGAAGGTTTTTCTTGCCGGAGACGCCGCGCATCTCAACAGTCCGTCCGGCGGCATGGGAATGAACGGCGGCATTCATGACGCCTTCAACCTTTGCGAAAAGCTGATCGCGGTGAGCCAGGACGGCGCCGACGAGATATCGCTCGATCGTTACGAAAGACAGCGGCGCCCGATCGCCGAAGAGGAGATTATCGCGCAGGCGCATCGCAATCGTACGCGGATGCAGGAGCGCGATCCGGAAAGCCGGCGTGCCATGCTGCAAGATTTGCAGCGCACGATCGACAATCCAGCGAAGCTCAAGGAGTATCTTTTGAAATCATCGATGATCGAGGGCTTGCGGCGCGCAGCCGCAAGCGCATAGGGCGACAAGGCGCCGAGGGGACTATGTCGCTGGAATACGCGCCGCGCGGCCTTGTCGGTATGTTGACGCCGCAGGCCAACACGACCGCCGAGCCGGAGTTCAACATTCTGTGGCCGCGGGGGATCTCGATGATCAATGGCCGATTGATGAGCGACAAGGAGTCATTGAACGCCCGCCTCGTCGATTATTTCGACAGCTACGGTCAATCTCTCAAGCAATTTGCCAATGCGCCGATCGGCGCGGCCGCGGCGGCATGCACCGGCGCCTCGTATCTCGCCGGGCGTGATCGCGAAGCGCGCGTCATAGCCGAAATCTCTTCGCGTCACGGCCACCCGTTCATCACTGCGGCAATGGCTGTGGTTGATGCATTACGAGCGCTTGACGCACATCGGATCGGTCTTGTGTCGCCCTATTCCGACGATCTGACCCGCGCGAGCGTTACATATTGGCAGTCCCACGGCTTTGTGGTCGCCGAACTTGCCAGTGCCGGAACACGTAACGATACCTTTCATCCTATCTATAGTCTCGACAGTTCCGCGGCCCTCGCCGCGCTCCGCACGCTTGAAGGCAAATCCCTCGACGCGATTGTCATGCTCGGCACTGGAATGCCGACATTGCGCCCGATCGCCGAGACGATCGGTTGGCGCGGAGCTCCGGCGATGTCGTCCAATCTCTGTTTGGCTTGGCGGGTCGTCGAAGCTTTGGAGCGCCGTTTGCCTGACGCCTCCACACTCGCCTCTTGGCTTAATGGTGAGGGCTGGGCGGAACGGCTCAAGACGCGTTAGCGAGCTAGTTGCTCTTCTGAATACCCATTACCTTGATCACACCGGCGAACGTCTCGTGCTCACGCTGGAACATCGCCACGATGTCATCTGGATTCATCCCGCCCGGAACGATGCCCAGCTTCGACAGACGCTGGGTGACCTCATCTCTTTTCACGAGTGCCGAGACCTCAGTCCGGATCGCCGTGATAATGGATGCAGGCGTTCCGACCGGCGCGAGAAAGCCATTCCAGGACGTCGACTCGAAATCCGGAACAGTTTCGGCAACCGTCGGAAGATCGGGTGCGGCGGCGAGACGCTTCGGAGTGCTTACCGCAATCAGACGGATCGCATCATTATTCGCGAGCGGCAACAGCGACGATGCATTGCCAAAGTAGACGTCGGTGACACCAGCCATGAGGTCGGAAATCGCCTGGGGCTCAGCGCGCGCAGGCACCTCAACAATATTGACATCAGTTAGCTTAAAGAGGCGCACCGGCAGGAATTCGCTCAAATTTTGCACGCCGGCGGTCGAGAAGTTTAGTTTGCCGGGATTGGCCTTCGCATAAGCGAGAAATTCCGGCAAATTCGTCGCCGGCAAGCTGCGCTTGATCGCCATGACCTGCGCGCCGGTGCCGACATTTGTGATCGGCACCAATTGCTTCATCGGATCGAATTCGATGTTTTGGACCTGCGACGTCAGCGTAATCATCGACGCCGCGCAAAACAGCAACGTGTAGCCATCGGGCTGAGCCTGCACGACTTCTCTAAGACCGAGCACGCCGCCGGGGCTGGGACGATTTTCGACAATGAAGCTCTGGCCGAATTTCACCGACAGATCTTGCGCGGCCAACCGCGCCATCATGTCGGTATTGCCGCCTGCACCGAACGGCACGACGATCGTGACGGTCCTGGTCGGCCAATCGTCCGCAAGCGCCGGCAGGGTTAACAGACCGACGCTCAGGAGGAGTGAACAAAGCAATTTCAAATGCAGATTACGCACCATCGTTATTCCCCTAAACCCAGCCGACCTAGCACACGCAAGATTGATGCCGTTTCCGTAACGGTGCGACAGTTTGACTTGCAGCTTACGGACGGTACTGCCGCCAAAGTCCGACTTCCGGTTTATCTCCCTTAAGTCAAATAGAGCCGTCAGGCTATTTGGCTTGCGGCCTGCAATCCTTGGAACATTGATGTTTGCATGAGGAAGCCGCGCGTCTTTGACGGATCGGCGGCGATCGTCCGCATTTCGTCCAGACGTTCGCGGCGTTTGACGGGATCCTTCTCTTCCAGCACGCGCTTGTTCTGAATGGTCATGGCCTGCAGAAAAGCATTCGCCACGTGCCGGCGCTGGCGATCATAAAGATCAAGCAAATCGTCCGAGGCACCGGCAAGCACCCGCGTGAGCGCGCCGGCGAGACTGACGGCGTCGTGAATGCCGAAATTCATTCCCATGCCGCCAAGCGGATTGTTCACATGGGCCGCATCGCCGACGAGCAGCGCACGGCCGCGGCGATAGGTGGCGGCGACGCGCTGGTGGACGGTGTAAAGATTCGTATGGACGATCGGATAAGGCTTGTCGGTCGGGAGAAAGCCGCGTAGCCGATCCCGCGCAGTGCCAAAGTCGAGCAGTTCCTCCGCTGTTGCCTCCGGCGGCGTGGGAAACACGACGCGCCATAGGCCCGGCGGTCCTTTGCCTGGGACTTTGAATAGCGCGCACCATTCGCGCGGATCGGACACGTAGCAGCTATAGGCGAAGCCGTTCTGCTCAAAGTCGACTGTCGTCGTAATCACCAGGAAGCGCTCCTGGTAGGTGAAACCCGCGAAATCGATGTCTTGCGATTTGCGAACCACGCTGCGTCCGCCATCGGCACCGATCACATAAGCGCCTTTGTGAACGGCGCCGTCGGTGCAGATCACCGTCACCTCCGACGCGTTCTGCTTCACATCCTCGACCGTCGCGCCATAGTGGATTGTGAAGCGGCTGTCCTTGTCCAGGATACCGGACAAAATCGCGACAAGCTTGTGCTGCTCGCACTGCAGTCGATACGGATAGCGGGTCATATCGGCGAGAAATCCAAGATCAAATTCGGCGATCACGCCTTCATCGCGGCCACGGAACTGCCATTGCGGACAAACAATGCCGAGATCGTGCAGCCTCTGGGTCACGCCACTCGCCTCGAACATCTCCATGGTCGGGGGATGGAAGGTCGCCGCGCGCGGGTCTTCGTAGATTTCGGTGCGGCTTTCCAGCACGGTGACCGGAACCCCCGCCTTGGTCAGGAACAACGCCGCGGTGAGGCCCGACGGACCGGCGCCGACAATGACGACGCGCGCATCAGTCATCAGAACTCCTCGAAAATGCGGCCATGTCCGTAGACATGGTCTTCGATGCCGCAATTGCGCAGCGCGTCCCAATAGGTAATGACGTTCATCGCCAAGACTGGCTTGTTGAACCAACGCTCCGCTTCCGCGGCAACCGCGGCGTTCGCAAGATTTGTGCCGACCTGGAGAATGGCGTCGATATCGTCGCCGTCGATCTCGCGGAGGACTTTGTGCAATTGCGGCGGCTGAACTTCGGCGATAGCAAACGGCGAGGCGCACTTCATCCCGAGCAAACGCACAATCTCGAACCCTGCCTCCGCCAGATAGACGCGCACCGTCTCATCGCCCTTGGGCTGATGCGGCGTGAGCACGGCAATGCGTTTGGCGCCGAATTTCCGCAAGGCGGCCACCCCCGCAGTTGATCCCATCGCAACCCGAACGCCGGCACGAGCGGAAAGCTCTTTTTGCAAGGCATCGGCGCCGGCAACGCCGCCGGTGAAGGCCTCGATCGCAACGCCCATGATCACGGCGTCGGGCGCCAAGGTCATGACCTGATCGATCGCCGGACCTATGCCTTCCCGCATCGCCTCGACGTGGGCCAGGAAGCCCTGCTCGCTGGCCAGGATCGGACGTTCCTTGATGGTCAGACGCGCCACGTGATTGGTCACGCCGCGCGGCCGGAGATCCTCGCATTCGGGACCCACGATCGTATTGGTCGACGGCACGATGATGCCGATCTTCTTACGGTACCCAAGCGCATCCACTACAATCGCTCCTCATCCTTTGTTGCTCTGACCGGCATCGACATCGATCACCGTGCCGCTGAGATAAGACGAGCGCGGCGAAGCCAGCATCACGGCCAAATCCGCGATCTCCGAAGCTTCAGCGAGCCTTCCGAACGGCAGCGCAGCAAGGCCCTCCCGCCATTTCTCTTCGTCGCCGAAATTATCGAGCGCCTTCTTGCGCAGAAGCGCCTCGATGCGGTCGGTCCGTGTGCCCGCTGGATTGATGCCAACGACGCGCACGTTCCAATCGACGCTCTTGGCGCCGACGGCTTTGGTCAACGCAATCAACCCGGCATTACCGACGGCGCCGCAGACATAGTCCCACCGCGGCTCCTGACCGGCCATGCCGATGATATTAATGATGACGCCGCTGTCGCGGCGCTTCATCGCCTCGAGATAAAGCTTGGTGAGATGGATATAGCCGAAGACCTTGAGCTGCCAGGACTCCGTCCAGCGCTCGAGCGTCAAATCAAGCAGGTTGCCGCCAGGGATGGCGCCGGCATTGTTGACAAGCACGTCAACCGCCGAATGCGCGGCAAAAAGACGATCGCGTTCAGCCGACACTCCGAGATCCCCGACAAAGGTCTTGGCGCCTGAGCCGGACGGTCCCAGCGCGCTCGCCGCCGACGACAACCGGCCCGCGTCGCGGCCGGTCATGACGACGTTCGCCCCCTCGCGCGCAAAACTTTTTGCGCAGGCCAGGCCGATGCCCTTGGACGCGCCGGTAATCAGGACCGACCGACCCTTCAGTTCTAAATCCATTTCGCACTCCGCGTCTTTTGGCGCGCCTCACACTTGTTTCGGCATTGGCGCTACTTTCATGTACCAGTCAGCAATCTGACTGCCGGTAAAGAAGCCAACATCCGGCGATGCCGTCAGCAGGTCGAGCATCCGATCGAGCTCGTGAATGCGATGCGGCACCGAGATCAAGTGTGGATGCAGGCCGATTGCCAGAACCATCGCGCTGTCGCGGCATTCCTGCTCAAAACGCCGCAGCGTGAATTCGAGCCGGCGCGCCATTTCTCCGGTGGCGTGCCGCTCGATGGCATAAATGATTGAATCGTTGATTTCGAGATTATAGGGCATTGCAATGAGAGGCTGCGTTGCAGTCCGCATCCAAGCCGGACGATCGTCGATCACCCAGTCGCAGACATAATCAATACCCGTGCGCTTGAGGATGTCCGGCGTATCGACCGTCTCGCGCAAGCCCGGCGACAACCAGCCGCGCACGGGCTTCCCGGTAAATGCGGATATCTTATCGATACAGGCGCGCACCAGCGCCTCCTCCCCGCCCTCGACATGGTTGGTCGCCTTCTGGTGCATGCCGTGACCGATGAATTCCCAGTCAGCATCGCGCATCGCCGCAGCGGCCTGCGGATAGGCGTCGATGACACCTGCATTGAAGGCGGTCGAGGCGGGCAGCTTCCTGTCGACGAATGCTTGCAGGATGCGCGGCAGGCCGGCACGCATTCCGTAGTCGGCCCAGGAGAAATTCGGCACGTCCGGTACAGTCTCTCGTCCGTGCGGCGGCGTCACGATGGTGCGCGGCATCGGCTGATCGAATTGCCAATGTTCGACATTGACGACGAGGTGAACAAGGATCCGCTTGCCCTGCAAAGCCAGCAGTGCAGCGCGCTCGCTGGAAAGCTGATACGGGATCCGTGGATTCGCCATCCGTCCTCTCTCAATGACTTTCGATTCTAATGGGCACGTCCTTCGCCGCTGAGGAGGTCAGAAAATCAATCGGTCGGCTGGTCGGCGCTTCGAGATTTTCGAACGCCCGAACGCAGATGGCATTGTTGCGCCGCGCCCAATTTTCGGCCAGCGTTACGAGACGCGTCGTACGATCAGCGACGCGCCCACCTCTTGTTCGAGCAAGCTTATCCGGCGGCTTGCCGCCGACAGTGCGACGTTCAGGCTCTCGGCCTCCTTGCTCACACTGCGCAACTCGCAAGCCGCCAGGAAGATCCGGAGGCTTTGCAGATCGTGCTGAAGCACAGCCTTACCCTACGTCGCGCTAAAAGTCTTCGAGCAGGCGGCCAAGGCCTGGAATCTTGTCCATGATCTTGTTGTGGCGCAGCGCGTGCCAATAGGTCGCGGTATTGATGGCAATGACAGGTTTGCCGAGCCACAACTCGGCCGCCGCTGCCAGGCGGACCATGCTGAGATTGGTTCCGACCTGGATGATGGCATCGACATCGCGTCCGTCGCCGTGCAATTCGATCAGTCTATCCCGGAGCGTGTCGGGCGTGACTCCTGCAATCGCCGTCCAGCTTTTGCATTCGAGACAAATATCACGAACGACCTCGAAGCCCGATTCAGTGAAATAGCGCCGCACCTCGGCGTTGGCGACCGGATAATAAGGCGAAAGAAATGCGATGCGCTTAACGCCGCCGTAGGCTTTCAAAGCCGCGGTCGAGGAATGCGACCCGATGCTGATGCCGACCCCCGCTGCACTCTCAATTTTGGCCTGGAAAGCATCGGCTCCGGCCGCGCCTCCGAAAAACGTCACCGCGGACATGCCCATGACCAAGTAGTCGGGCTCAGAAGTCATGACATTCTTGACGGCGTCGAGCACATTGCCGCCGATGACATGGGCACCAGCCATGAAGGTGTCGTTGCTGACCGCCTTGTTGTTTGGCGTGAAGATGCCGCGATAATGATTGGTGACGCCGGGTGGCCGCATCATTTCGAAATCGGGCTGCACGATGGTATTCGTCGAAGGGCCGATGACGCCGAATTTGCGCCGCCACCCAAGAATATCCCTCATTGCTCAATCGCTCCACTTCGGCCCGCTGCTTGCTTACCAGTGTGCGAGGCCGCGATAGAGCGCGTCAAGGCCAACCGGCTCCCGCGAGCCGATCTCGCCGCTTAATCAGACTCGGTGTCGGCTTTGTAGCGTTCCTCGAGCTTCCAATAGCCGGGAAATCCCATGACACTTTGCAATTCAGCGAATGAAATGCTCGGTGGCAGCTGTGCCGTGCTGCCAGGTTTGAGCGCGGCAAGGGTAGCCTGCATCGCTGCGATCGAGGCCGACAACATCATCACCGGATAGAGCGCGAGCTTATAGCCGATCTCCTGCAATTCGATCAGAGGTAAGACCGGCGTCTTACCTCCCGGCACCGTATTGACCATGCATGGTTTGCTCATGGCCCGGCAGAACCGCCGCATCTCATCTTCGGTCTCCGGAGCCTCCAGGAAGATGATATCGGCGCCGGCGTCCTCGAAATCCCGGCAGCGGTCGAGTGCCGCGTCGAAGCCGTGAACGGCACGCGCATCGGTTCGCGCCATGATCAGGATATCGGCGCCCACCTTAGCATCCGCCGCCGCACGGATTTTCATGCGCGCTTCCTGCCGCGATATCACCTGTTTGCCGCGTGTGTGACCGCATTTTTTGGGGCTGACTTGGTCCTCTATCATCACTGCTGCAGCGCCGGCCCGCGCATATTCGATGACCGTACGCTGCACGTTCACGGCATTGCCGTACCCGGTGTCCCCGTCACCGATGAGCGGAATTTTCGCCGCGGCTGCACAACAGTTCCGCACGCTATCGAGCATCTCGGAGAATGAGATGAGGCCGGTGTCGGGCAAGCCGAGCCGAGCCGCCGAGACGCCAAAGCCGCTCATGAAAGTGACCTTGAAGCCTGCGTCGGCCACGAGCTTGGCCGAGAGCGCGTCAAAGCATCCCGGCATCACCGCGACATCCCTTTCTGCAAGAACTTCACGCAGTTTCTGAGCTGCTGACAAGGTATGACCTCGCTGGCGGAAGGCTCGCGCCGCTGGTTAGAATATCGTCGCCAGCGGCAACGATAGCAGCCTCAAACGCCGGGTTACACACCGGCACGGTAAGGTGGTGCTGAGCGCACCTTTTGCAATCGGCGCTCGAGTTCAAGCGAACTGCGCCTCGTGGGGTTCCGCGGGTAGGTCTGACTTAGATCCACCACGCCCGGATCGGCCCCTCCCCTCACGCAATCGCCGCGTTTGTTCGGTTCTGTTTGCTTTTGTTCGTGGGTGATTTCGTGGGTTGGAGCGCGGCGGCGGCGAAAAGCTGAGTCTGATCAAGGGAGTTTGGCGGAGGAGGACTCCTCCGCCACATCGGCCGATCATCGGCGTCTGCGGAAAATGGACGTGGCTGTCGAGAAAGCCGGCCGAGGGCTCAGCCCATCACGTTCGGCCTGCTAAAATTGGCGTCAATCGTTTTGATTGTTCGTTCATTATAGCGTCAAGGCAAAGATCAGGGGCCGCTACGGGCAGGAACAATCTTCCCAGTGAATTGTTTCCTAAACAACGGTGCCGGGTGACAGTGTGTGGGAGAGCTTCATGAAACTATTACGCACTACAGCTTTAACGGCAGCGTTGATGACTGCCGTCGTTCCGTCGCTCACAAGTCCCGCTCACGCTTGGGGCTGGCGCGGTGGTGGATGGGGCTGGGGCGGAGCAGGAGTGGGGCTTGCAGCCGGAGCGTTAATCGGTGGTGCCATCGCTGCGTCATCCTACGGTTACGGCTATGGCTACCCGACTTACGGCTATGGTTATGGCACCGGCTATGGCTACCCGGCTTACGGCGCTGGTTATGGCGCCGGCTATGGTTATAGCACCGGCTATGGCTACCCGGCTTACGGCTCTGGTTATGGGACCGGTTACGCGCCGACCTATAGCTATGGTTACGGGGCCGGCTATGGCAACGGTTACCCGGCTTACGGGGGTTACAGGTACGCCTATCATCCCGTTGTCCGACGCCATATCTATGCCGCCGCTTACGGTGTTCGACGTTATCGGCATTGGCACGAATAAGCCGCGCGCGGACACGAAGGCGAAGCATCGGCGCGGCAGCTAAGGGTCAAAAGCAGACATCAGCAAGCCTACGCATTGTCCGGGCTATTAAGAATGTAAGCTCCGTTCTTATTGGCCGAACTTGTAATCAAGGCCGACGCGGACAACGTTAAAGCTTATTCTGTTGAAGGCGGCCGTGAACGAAGAAGGCGACGCAGGCGCGAACCATTGGACGGCGACAACATTGACCGAGTCTCCGCCCAAACTCGTATACAGATATTCGCCCTTTACGCTTATGTTGTTCGACAACGCATACTCAAACCCGGTTCCTGCGGTCCAACCAGCGGCCATTCGAGACGAACTGCCCAAAAAGCAGTTGGGTCCACTCAAACAGACGAAGCTAAAGCCAGCGAGCGTGCCATTAGCTGAGGGTTGGGAGTTAAGGGCGACATTTTCACCGACGCGACCATAGGCAAACCCGGCCGTGCCATAGACCAGCAGGTTAGTCGTCGGCAAAAGGCCTAAACGACCTCTGACCGTTCCGAACCATTCGACATTTTGGCTGGCTACGAAGTTCGATGGACCGGGAAAAAGCCCCGGGACGATCAGAAAGCTGTCCGTTCCTGTGCCTTTTAATCGAGACCA
>Ga0210396_10003501_pt1 | contig 15621 bp, 14 predicted proteins | sample IncBWH17OmetaG_FD_155466 | JGI IMG/M metagenome (GOLD analysis project Ga0210396, IMG submission 155466) | Forest soil microbial communities from Barre Woods Harvard Forest LTER site, Petersham, Massachusetts, United States - Inc-BW-H-17-O ... | reverse complement strand
TACTGCTTCGTCGCCAGGAGAAGACCCAGTGCGATCGGCAGGAACCGGGAGCGACGGCACGCGAGGAAGACCGTTGCGGCCAGCAGCATGATTGTGAACGGTTCCGTCCATGCCCGCCCCAGCACGAAAAAAATCCGCGGCGTGAACAGCAGCAGCGCCGCCGCCAGTTTGGAAACCACTCCAGGACGACTGTAGCCGATCAGCAGGCCCGATACCGCCATCGCGCAAGCCTGGGCGTAGCGATGGTCGTGGGCGATCGCATATCCGAGGCTCGCCAGCAGCAGACTTACCGGCGGATAGGGAAAGCCAAACTGGAGCCGGTCGTTCACGACCAGCCCGTTCCCGTACACCTGCTGATGGCCGGGAAACGTGCTGTGATAAATGTCGGGGAACGTGATCGAGTAGGGATTGCGTCCGTGAAGAAGCGCATCTGACGCGTCTTGCTGAAATACCCACACATCGATGTGCGGGTTGGGCGAAGAGCGGATCATCCAGATCGAGAGCAGCAGGTGGGTTGCAACGAGAAAGGGAAACCATGTTTGTGTGAGGGAGGGCGAGGCTCCCGCCGCTTTTCCCCTTCTCCCTGTCGGAGAGGAACTTGTGGCACAGCCGCCCTCGGCTGTGTTCGACCGAAGGTCGAAATGCATTTCCGCCTTCCGGCGGAACACAGCCGAGGGCGGCTGTGCCACATCGCACTTCCCCTCACCCCCGCCCTCTCCCAGAGGGAGAGGGGGTAGGCGCCTGATCCAGCCGACGAAAACGCAACCCAACGCGACCAGCAATCCCGCGAAGAACGGCGCCAACTGCCACCCGCCCAGACGCGGCAAATCCACTCCGGGCCAGGTGATAAACAGCTCGCCAAATTCAACCAGGATGCAGCTTACGAGCAAGGGCAGGAACCAACGATCCGGCAAAAACCCCAGCCTGCGTGCGCAAACGGCCATTCCGGTCAAGAGCAGCGCGATCGTCAACAGACCGAGCGCAACCGGTGTGTATTCCCCGTCCTGTATCTGGATCGCCAGACCTACCGCTACGGCGCTCATGCTAAGAAGCGCCGCGACGGACGTTTCTTGTGAGCGTAGGAGCGAAACAGCGGATTTGTAATCCAATCGCATCGGGCGGCCTGATCCTCATACCGAACCGTTTGGCCTTGCGACCATCACCCACTGCATTCCAAACAACCGCGGGGCGACGTCGAGTGCGAAGTGCTGGGTCTTCTGCATGGCGCGGAACAGGAGGTTGCCTTCGCCGGTTTTCCAGACTTCGTCGAGTGGGATGCCGGTGGCACGGATGCGTTCGAGTTGCAGGCCCGCCTGTTTCAGCAGATCGACCGCGGTGTCCTTCGTGAAAAACTGAAGGTGGGTTCGATCGAGAATGCCGCGTTCCATTTTGGGAAAATATCCCAGCAGCAGCATCATCCGCACGGCCAGGTGTGCCACGTTGGGCAGCGAAATAATGAAGGTCGCATCTGGCATCGCCGCTTCGCGCAATCGCATGAGAACGCTCAGCGGGTCGGGAGTGTGCTCGAGCACATCGGCGCAGACGACCAGTTTATATTCCTTGTCCGGCAGCGGTGCGTCTTCGACAATGCTTGCCCAGGTGTTGCGATAAAAGGGGCGGGCGGCGTTGGCCCACTCGGGATTGGCTTCGACCGCATCGATGGCCAGCCCGCTCCCCTGGAGCATCTGCCCGAGCATACCCTGGGCGGCGCCGACGTCGAGGATGGGGCCGAGCTTGAGGGATTGCACCAGGGCGCAGATCTGCTGGTGGCTACTGCGGGGGTCGCGGTGCAAGCGATAGTGCGGCATCAGGTTCGTCCCGGCCCGCGGCTTGTGAAAGTCCGGCAAAGGCGCTCTCGTCCGCGGGGCGTCTGAATCGTTCTGTGGCCGCGTATTTAAGCGTTTCGCGCACGCAATTCCATGCGTAGGGGATTCCGTTGACGTGGCAAATTTCATCGCCGTAGTAGGTGGGGATCGGCACTTCCTTGATCCTCAGGCCCTTACGGAGAAATTCGAGGATGATCTGCGTATCGAAATGCCAGTTCCAGGTCATGGAATCCAGCGGGATTTGCCGCAGTGCGGCAACCGAGTAGGCCCGATATCCGGAGTGGAATTCGCTGAGCCTCAGCCCGGCGAGGCGGTTTTCCATCCAGGTGAGAATCTTGTTGCCGACGTACTTGTACATGGGCATGTTTCCGCGAAGGGCGGCGCCGCGAATCATCATTCGCGAACCCAAGACCATGTCGGCCTGGCCGGTTTCCAGCGGCGTTAGCAGCTCCTGCATGACCTCCGGCGCGTATTGTCCGTCGCCGTGAAGCAGCACGACGATGTCGAGCCCACGGCCGATGGCGTACTGGTAGCCTTTGCGCTGATTCCCCCCGTACATCAGGTTAACCGGGTTGCGGAAGATTTTGAGTTTTTCTCCCCGCGGCCTCTGCATCAGGGAGCGGCCGGTCTCGTAGGTGCGGTCGGAGCTGGCATCGTCGAAAACAAATATTTCCTCGATCTTGGAATAGACGTCGGCGGGGATGCGCTGGAGGACCTTCTGAAGGGTCGACTCCGCGTTGTAAGCGACGACAAGTATCCCAATTCGCGGCATCCACCACGATCTTAGCCGAAAACTGGCCGGCAGGCGATTTGTTGAGTTCTCCGCCGCATCTCCGACCAAGGCAGGAATGTGTTAGGGTCGAACTCTACCACTCCAAGGGTAGCCAACTGAGGTAATTCCCGAGCCGCTTTCCGCATTGCCCGAAATCGAACACCAGTACGTCCACGTTCTCATGCACGATCTGGTTGCGAAATTCCCGGATCTCATGCGCATTTGCCAGCGTCGCGGCATCCATTCGCCGCCGCGCGGCAACGCGGTCCATGAGCCGTGTCATCGTTGGCTCGGACTTTCGGCGCATCGCCCCGGCCCAATAATCGCGAAGAATGCCCTCGAATGTGGCGAAGAGGCGCACAATGTAAGTCGGCTCAAGGTTGTCCAGGCAGCGTTGAAGGTCACCGAGCGAAAGCAACTGGCCCTTTCTTTTGATCGCCGAAGCCAGGTGTCGATGCCAATCCCTCACAATGACAGAAAGGGCGAAGCGGGCCGACTCCAGTTCATCGGACACGCGCTCAAGACGGTCGTAGGCGGCGGAACGCTTCATCCTTAGCTGATGAGGTCCCGGACCAGTTGTACAAACGTATTTGCGTCCCAGGGCTGACGGAGTGGAACGTTCGAATCCGTCATTATCCCCCAGCCATTCTTCGTGGGGAGAAGCTTCACGCGGGCGAGCGTCGGGCGAGCTCGCAGATCGACCCGGCCCTCGCCACCTATGACTCGAAGGGCGACGGGCTGGAGGAGGATTTCCCCGCCGGGTACGTGAATGGTCAAACTCGGCGCATCGTACCTGCCGAGTCCCTCCTCATTTATTTCCTTCCTCGCGCGTTCCACTGTCCATCCCTGCGCCTCGCTCCATTTCGTCACCTGGTCCGCCAGGTGCCGCAGCCGATCCAACCATTGCTCACGATGATGTCGAACCTGGTCCACGGCTTGCGTCATATACGTTCCTTGTTAGTAATCATAGCTTCAACTCCACAGTTGGACGAGACTGTACGATGGCCTAATTGACTCAACAGTTCGCGAGAACACGGTTCTGAGCGAACAGGAGTCCTTAGTTTGAAAGCAGTTCCTGGGTGGTGTCGGCAAGGGCGGTGGGGGAATGCGCGCCCTGCGGGGGCGTGCGCCATACGAGCTGGTTGCGGTTGGAACGGCATGAAGTGTGTTGAGCAGGGGGGTCGTCTGGCGAACGGCTTCGACGAGCTGCTGGTAGGGCTGATCGTGCGTATCGACGACGCCGACGTTGGCGTCTTCACCGTCGCCGACGCGGCCGGCGGGGGGCTCGTCCATCCACTGGAACCAGTCGGCGCCGATCACGTAAGGCACTTGGGCCAGCCGCTGGGTCATCAGCCGGTAGCCCGCCGCCCGCGCCGCCTGGCTGCGGACCTGGCCGGGGAAATGCGAGCGGTTGGCATTCCCGCTGCGGCCATCCAGGGCATGGAACGAGTATTCGCTGATGATGAGCGGCTGCCGCGATTGCTGGGTGATCGTCGAGAATATCTTGGAATCGAGCAAACCGTCGGCGGCGTAGTAATTGAGCGACTGCGCGTCGGTGTAGTTGCGCGCGGCTCGCGGAACTTCCGCCGGCACCCAGCCGCGATACCGGCATCCCAGAATCAGGTGATTTGGATCGTATTTGCGGATCAGCGAAGTTGTGATGCGAAAATACGATTCCGCGGCGTCAGGCATCGCATCCCAGTTCAGCTCATTGTCGATGTAGTACCCAATCAACTCATGATTCTCGCGAAGCGGCACGACCTGCTCGCGGATCGCCCGCTCGGCGGCCTTTTGCCAGAGCGAGCCGAGCAGCGGAACGTCCTCGGGCACCCAGCGCGAGACGTTCAGGTCGCGAGTCATCGGAACATGGCATTGGTGCAGAGCCGTGTTGCACCACGCGCCAAGGTTCTTGAACCCGCAGGCCATGACCCGACCGGCGGTCTTCTGCGCCCAGTTAGACAGACTCGCGGTGTCGGTTTGCCTGTCCCAGTCGCCGGAGAGATACCCGGTTCCCAGCAAGTCGCAGGAACGCAGCGCGGGTTGGACGGTTGTGACGCCGTTGAGGAATTCGGTATTGTTCCGCGGGCTGAGAAACCACCAGACGCCGTCGCGGCCGCGGGCGATTCGCCAGTAGCCGGCATGGCCGCGAACGTCACTGAAGCTTGCCGTCAGGGTCGAGGGTTCAATGGTATCGGCAGGGGGGATGATTGCGGCAGCGGGGGTGGGATCAGCCGTGGGTACTGCGGCCCGCTGGAACGGCAAACCCGCGACGGCGCAGCCCACCAGCGCACAAAGAACCAACAAACAGGTAAGTGCTCGGCCCATAACTTCCCGCCGTATGGCAGCAATCCCTTGCTTTATCGGCGCAGGAACCCATCGGCCTGAACCCGAAGGCTCACGGCGTCATCCCCGTGTGAGTCGAACCAGGAAAGAGAAGGCGAACACCATGGCGACCAGCAAGCCGGCCACCGCCAGCATGATCGCCACAGCCCCTACACAACCCCGCCAGCCGGTGGGAAACGCGGCCGTCTTCGGCCCCGCATAATCGAGTTTCGCCGGCTCGTCGGGCCCTTCGCCCATCAATAGATTTACGGCCGGTGGTCCGGGTGGTTCACGCCGGGTCATCCCCCAAGGTAGGCCTTCTTGACCTCCGGATCCTGGAGCAGGTTCGACGCGTGGTCGCTCATGATGACGCGGCCGGTCTGCAGGACGTAGCCGCGGTGAGCGACGGAGAGCGCCATGTGGGCATTTTGCTCGACCAGAAAGATCGTCGTGCCGTTGGCGTTGATCTCGCGGATGATCTCGAAAATCTTGCGGACGATCAGCGGGGCGAGTCCGAGCGACGGCTCGTCCAGAAGCAGGAGCTTGGGCCGGGCCATCAGCGCCCGGCCAATGGCCAGCATCTGCTGTTCCCCGCCGCTGAGAGTGCCCGACCTCTGGCCTTGGCGTTCACGCAGGACCGGAAACAGCGAATAACACCGATCCATGTCTTGTGCGATCTCCTGATGGGAACCCCGCTGATAGGCGCCCAGCAGAAGGTTCTCGCGGACGCTCAGGGTGGCGAAGATCTGTCTGCCCTCGGGGACGTGGCTGATCCCCAGTTGCACGATTTCATGCGGGGCGAGCAGGCCAAGCTCGGCCCCGCCATGGGAGGATTCACCCGGCCCCCAGACGATCGATCCAGCCACGGGTTGAAGCAGGCCGCTGATGGTCCGCAGAAGCGTGGTCTTGCCGGCGCCGTTGGAACCGATGAGCGTGACAATCTCGCCGCGCTCGATCTGGAGGCTCACGCCCTGAAGCGCACAGATCGCGCCGTAGCGAACTTCGAGTTTTTCGATCGAAAGGAGCATTCATGTGACACGGGTTTTCAACCCGTGCTAGCCGCACGCGGCAACGAACGATCATCCAACTCCGAACATCACTGGCACGGGTTAAAAACCCGTGTCACAAGCAAGCGTACTCCCCTTCAATGCACCGGCTCCCCGAGGTACGCCTCGATGACGTCGGGGTTGCACTGGATTTCCTGGGCGGTGCCAAGGGCGATCGTTTCGCCGTGATCGAGCACCGTGATCTTTTCGCAGATCGACATGACCAGTTTCATATCGTGCTCGATGAGAAGGATTCCCAGGCGGAATTGCTGCCGGATAAACCGAATCAACTCCATCAGCTCGACCTTCTCCTGTGGATTCATGCCCGCGGCGGGCTCGTCGAGCAGCAGCATCGTTGGCTGCGTGGCCAGGGCCCGGGCGATTTCCAGTCGGCGCTGATCTCCGTAGGGGAGGTTTTTGGCGATGAAGCCCGCCTTGTCATCCAATCCCAGCGTCGCGAGCAAGTCCATCGACTGCTGCTCCACCTGCTTGCGTCTGCGCTCAGACTGCGGGCTGTGAAGGATGGTGTGCCACAGGCCGCGGGGCGAGCGGTCGAAGGCGACCGCGACGTTGTCCAGCACCGAGAGGTTCTGGAAGAGCCGGATGTTCTGGAACGTCCGGGCGATCCCGGCCCGATTGATCACGGCCGGTTGCAGACCGTCGATCCGTTTGTTGCCCAGGTGAATCTGCCCGCTGGTTGGGGCGTAGACGCCGGTGATGACGTTGAAGGCGGTGGTTTTGCCGGCTCCGTTGGGACCGATCAGGCCCTGAAGATCGCCCTTGTGGAGATCGAGCGAAAAGTCACCCACGGCCAGGAGCCCGCCGAACCGGCGGGTGATGTGCTCGACGCGCAGGACGTCCGTCGCGGATGCCAGGGAGCCGCCATCGTTCATACCGGCACCGCCCGTTCGCTGCATGCCGGCGCCGGGCTGCGGAGCGGCCCGCGCCGCCGGGGCCACAGCTCGCGCCCGCCCAGCAGCCCCTGCGGGCGCAGGATCATCATCACCACCAGCAAAAGTGAATAGATCACCATGCGGTCTTGGGGGCTGATGTCGCGAAGGACTTCCGGCAGCAGCGTGAGCACGATCGCCGCCAGAATCGCGCCGCTGATGCTGCCCAGCCCGCCGAGCGTGACCATGACCACCGGCTCGATCGATTTGACGACGCCGAACTGATAGGGCGAGATCGACTGCTCGTGCAGCGAAAAGAGCGCCCCCGCGATCCCCGCGAAAAATGCGCCGATCGTAAACGCCATCACTTTGAAGGTCGTGGTGTTCACACCAATCGAGCTGGCGGCGATCTCGTCCTCGCGCACCGCCATGATCGCCCGCCCCTTGGAGGAGTAGGCGATCCGCCAGATCGCGACGATGGTGATGATCACGACGACGTACAGCCACGTGAAGTCGGTGTACTTGGGGATCGAGGTCAGCCCCAGCGCCCCGCCGAGCGGCCTGGAGTTCTGGATGGCGATGCGGATGATCTCGCCAAAGCCCAGGGTCGCAATCGCCAGGTAATCGCCGCGAAGACGCAGCGCTGGCAGCCCCACGATGAACCCGACGGCCGAGGCGCAGCAACCGGCGCCATAGAGAAGAACGATGAAGCAGAGCGGCCGCCGAACCGCGCCCGGCATCGCTGCCGAGATGCTCGCGGCCATGGGCCCGAGCAGATTCATCATCGAACCGAACAAGCCCTGGAGCGAATCGGCCAGCAGCGACCAGAATGCCCAGAAGGGCGGGTGCTGATATTTTGAGGCCACCGCGAAATCAGTGACGATCCACACCAACAGCACCATCAGCAGGATCCCCGGCAGGCTTCGATGGACATGACGCGTCCGCCGCATTCCCAGAAAAAACATCCAGAGGACGGCTGCGCCCAGGCCAACTGCGATCAGCAGGCTGATGAAAAAAATCAGCGTCGTGCTCGGGTCGTTGAAGTCTTTGGAGTATTGAAGCGCGGGGAAGCCGGCCAGATACGCTCCGACCGCCATGAATCCCGCATGTCCGAGGGAAAACTGCCCGCTGAATCCGTTGATCAACTGAAGACTGACGGCAAGGATGATGTTGAAACCGATCAGCATCACCACGCGCAGGTAGTAGGGATCGAGATTGTCCTCCAACACGCGTCCGATCGGGATCATGGCCAGCAGAATCGCCGCGACCGGCACGTTTGCCAGCAGCACCGCGCGCCATGGCGGTGTGTCCTGCCCGGCAAAGTAGTTGAGAATGTTAGACTTTCTCCACGACATTCTTGCCCAGCAGCCCGGAAGGTTTGACCAGAAGAATCGCGATCAGAATGACGAACGCGACGCCGTCCTTGTATTGACTTCCCCCCGGCAGGTAGCCGACGACCATCACCTCGATTAATCCCAGAACGACGGCGCCGAGCACGGCCCCGGTGATGTTGCCAATGCCGCCAAAGACTGCCGCGATGAACGCCTTGAATCCCGGCATCAAGCCCATCAGCGGATCGACGCGCGTGTATTTGACGCCCCAGAGAATTCCCGCCACCGCCGCCAGGCACGAGCCAAGGACGAAGGTAAAGCTTACAATCGAATTGATGTTCACGCCCATCAGGGCGGCGGTGTCGAAGCGATAAGAGACGGCCCGCAGTCCCAGGCCCGTGCGGGTTTTGAGCACGACGAAGCTCAAGCCAACCATGATCAGGATCGTCAATGCCAGGACGAGCACGTCGATTTTGAGAATCACGATTCCGTGCGCGTTCACCAGCGCGCCGTTCAAAAGCGGAATGACCTGATTGGGATAAGCCTGCGGCGTCGGACCAAAAACGCGCGGGTTCTGCCCGCCATATTCGAGCAGTAGTGAGATGCCGATTGCGGTGATCAGGGAGTTGATTCGCGGCCGATCGCGCAGCGGTCGATACGCCAGACGTTCGATCAGGTATCCCAGCGTCCCGCAAGTGGCGATCGTGAAGCCCATTACAAAAATCGTCGCGGACCAGGCGGGAAGTGAAAGCCGGCGGGAGATGAACGACGCGGCAAACAGCACCGGAATCGAAATGACGTAAATCGCCATCAGCGGCAGAATGCGCTGGAACGTCGCAGCCGGCCGGCGCCCGCGGAACCACTGCACCGCAAAGGTTGCGATGAATCCTCCGATGATGACTACGTGCAGCCACCAGGGCAGAGCCGGCGGCACGCCGCCCGTCGCCGCGTAAAGCCCCACCATCGCCCCGATCATGAACACGTCGCCGTGCGCGAAATTGATGAGCTGGAGAACGCCGTACACCATCGTGTATCCCACGGCGATCAGCGCGTAAATCGAACCCAGCGACAAGCCGTTGATCAGTTGCTGAATGAATTGCGTGACATTCTGCATGCAAAGCTGACGGTTGGCTCTGAAAAGCCTATTGCGGGTTTACCGAGGCGACGAAGTGGAGCTTGCTGTTGTCGATTCCGACAATCACGATTGGTTTCTTGGCGTTGCGGTCCTTGTCGATGGTGATGTTTCCCGCCGCGCCCGGGAAATCCTTGGTGGCGGTCAGCGCGTCGCGAATCTTGGGCCCCTCGGTGCTCCCGGCCCGCTTGATGGCATCGACCATCAGCTTCATCGCATCGTAGCCGAGAATGGCCATCGCGTCGGGAACTTCCCCGTTGTATTTGGCCTTGAAGGCAGCGACGAATTCCTTCACCGCCGGCCGGTCTTCATCCGGGGCGTAGTGGTTGGCGAAATAGCAGCCGTTGAGCGCGTCTCCGCCGATCTTGAGCAGCTCGTCGCTGTCCCATCCGTCGCCGCCCACCAGCGGCACCTTGATCCCGAGCTGCCGGGCCTGCTTGGCGATCTGACCAGCCTCGCTGTAGTAGCCGGTGACGATAATCGCTTCCGGGTTGGTGTCGCGAATCTTCGTCAGCTGGCTGCTGAAATCGACGTCGCTTTTTTCCGTGTAGCTGAGTTGCTGGGTGGGCTCGGCGCCGAGCTTCGTTGCCGCTTCGTTGAAGAAGTCCTTCAGGCCGACGCTGTAATCACTGTTGGCGGCATAAAGGACCGCATACTTCTTTGCCTTGAGGGTGTCGACGACGAAATGGGCCATCGCCGCGCCCTGATACTGATCGATGAAGCAGGCGCGGAAGATGTAGTCACCCATCTGCGTGACCTTGGGATTGGTGCTGCCGGGGGAGAGCATCGGAATCCTGGCATCCTGGCAGGCTGGGGCCATGGCGATCGAGCGGCTCGAGGCGATCTCACCCAGAATCGAGCAAACATGATCGCGGCTGATCAGCTTCTCGCAGGCCGTGCGCGCTTCCTCATTCACCGAACGATCGTCCTCGGTTTTGACGTCGACGGATTTGCCCAGCACCGGCCCGGCCTTGTTGATTTCATCCAACGCGAGCTTGATCCCCTTGTCGGCGCTGGTGCCGAAGGTGGCGGTGTCGCCGGTTATGGACGCCACGTGACCAATCAGGATGACGTTGGAATCTTCTTGCTGCTTCTTGCACCCGCTGGCGGCGATCATCGCCGCGGCAAGTCCCAGGACCACGGTCCAGCGCATTTCGGCTCCTGATTCAGGAATCCTTGACCCCGTGCGAAATGTAGCAGTGAGCCACAGTTGCTGCAAGAATTGGCGCAGTCGCTCAGCGACCATGTCTTTCTGGTCTTTCTGGCCCCAGTCGAAAGGCGCATGGTCGCCGAAGCTCACTTTTTCCGCTTCGACCCGTTGGACGACGCCAGGTCGCTGAACTCGAGTATGTGGGCGATCGCGACGGTGCGCCAGTCGGTCGTGACGCGATGTCCCTTTTCGTCGCGGATGTTTTGGGTTGCGATTACGGCGCTACTGTCGCCGACGATGATCATGCCGGGGTCGAGGACGTCATACGTCGTGCTGTTGACCAGCCGGATTCGGAATGGCCGGAACGGCTGATCGTCGAGCTTGCGCAGCAGATCGTGATGAGTCATCGGAGTCGATTATACGCGAAGAACTCTTGACCGCACGTCGTGCGTTGCCCCTGAAGCTCGTTCAGCGTCAAAAGAGAGCGGTTTGCCGATCATTTCGCAAGCCGCGATGCAAACAACTGACCTCGTACCACTGACAACTGACCAACGAAGCGGTTACATTTCCCGCCATGATCTCGAGCGCCAAACCCCGAATCCTGACCGGCGACACGCCGACCGGAAAGCTCCACCTGGGCCACTACGTCGGCAGCGTGGAGAACCGGCTGGCGCTGCAAAACGATTACGACTGCTATTTCCTGATCGCCAACAAGCACGCTTTCACGACCCGCGCAGACAAGCCGGACGAAATCCGCCAGAGCGTGATCGACATCGCCACCGATTACCTGGCCGCGGGAATCGATCCGAACAAGGCGACGATGTTCATCCAGAGCGAAGTCCCGGCGATCGACGAGCTGACGTTTTTCTTCTCGATGCTGGTTCCCTTCAACCGCGTGATGCGAAATCCGACACTCAAGGACGAGATTCGCGACAAGGAGCTGGGCGAGAATTACCCGTTCGGCTTTCCGCTGTATGCGGTCGGACAGGTCGCGGACATCCTGGCGTTCCGGCCGGTCATGGTGCCGGTCGGGGAGGATCAGTTGCCGCACCTGGAAATGACGCGGGAGATCGCCCGCCGGTTCAATCAGATGTATTGCGGCGTCAATCCGCAGACCGAGGACATAGACTACCTCAAAGCCGGCGGCCTGTTCCCGATCATCGAGCCCAAGCTCGGCCGGGTGCGCCGGCTCGTCGGCACTGGCGCGCCAGGCCCAAGCGGCGAATTGCTTAAGATGAGCAAATCCCTCAACAACGCCATCTTCCTCTCCGATGACGCCGACACCGTCCAGAAAAAAGTCATGGGCATGTACACCGATCCCAAGCGCATCCGCGCCACCGATCCCGGCGAAACCGATCCGACAAAGAATCCGCTCTGGGCCTTTCACGAAACCTTCAACCCCGATAAGGAATGGGTCAGCCAGCAGCAGGAGGCATATCGTCAGGGAAAAGTGGGCGATGTTGCGATCAAAAGGCGGCTGGTCGAGATTCTCAATGCGTTGATCGATCCGATTCGAACCCGCCGCAAACAGTACGAAGCCCGTCCCAACGATGTCCTGGATGTTCTCCGCGAAGGCACAAAGCGAGCCAACTCCATCACCGAGGAGACCCTCACCCTCGCCAAACGGGCCATGAAGCAGGATTACTTCCGGCGGACGCTGGCGATCCAGTAGCCCGGATAACGAGGAACTCGGCATTTGGCCGGACGGAAGGAACTACGCGGCTACCGGGCGCCGCGTTCCGTTTGATAACCGCAACAATCCATCAATCATCTGGTATTGCGAACGACGCTCAGGTACGATCGCACTCGAAATCAACCCTGTCAGCGGGCCGACTGTCATCCGGCCGACGGCCCCGGAAGCGCCTCCGCGGAGCGCGTTTCTGGGCGTCTCCTGCTTCGACCGAAATCCGCGGAGGCGCTGGACAATAATGTCTGTTGCCTGGGCGTACGTCACGAGCCTGGCCCGTACCTTGCCGGTCTTGTTCTGCCCGCTGTTTTTGTTCTGGGCGACGACAGACGCGTACGGCGCGGAGGGGGGGCGACCGTGGCACGTGCTGATGGTGCACTCGTTCGGGAGCAGCGCGCCGCCGTTCACAACGCATTCCACGGCATTTGAGTCGAGGATCAAGCAGGAGTTGGGGACGGCGGTTGACCTGGATGAGGTGTCGCTGGACATGGCCCGGTATGCCCAGCCGGACATGGAGGAGGCGTTTGCCGACTTTATGGTGAAGCGGATTTCGGCGTGGCAGCCGGACGTGGTGGTGCCGATCGGGGCGCCGGCGGGGAGGTTCGTGGCGAAATTCCGGGACAGGCTGTTCCCCCGGACGCCGGTGATTTATACCGGAATGGACAAGCGGACACTGCCGGCCGATGCGCTTGCGAAGAACGCGACGTTCGTGGGGGAGAACTTCGATTTGAAGGGGCTGGTGGAAGACATTCTCCAGCTCGATCCGGAGACGAACAATGTCGTGGTGATTTTCGGGGCGTCGACGCTGGAGCGGTATTGGACCAAGACATTCCAGCAGGCATTCGAGCCGTTCACGGGACGGGTGAAGTTTACCTGGGTGAACGACCTGTCGTTCGAGCAGATGCTGGATTTGGTGTCGAAGCTGCCACCGCACTCGTTTGTTCTCCTGGGGCTGTTGATGCGGGACGCGTCGGGGGTGACGTACAACGAGGACGACGCGCTGGTGCGTCTGCACGCGGTTTCGCGGGCGCCGATCAACGGGATGTACCAGAACGAGGTGGGGCTGGGAATTGTGGGGGGGCGGTTGTACCAGGGGGAGTTGGAGGGCGTGGAGTCGGCGCGCGAGGCGGCGCGAATCCTGCGCGGCGAGCCGGCGTCGGATTTTCCTCCGCTGTTTGTCCGGGCTCGCGAGACGTTGTACGACTGGCGCGAGCTGACGCGCTGGCGGATCAGCGAAAGCCGGCTGCCGCCGGGGAGTGTTGTGAAGTTCCGTGAGCCCACCGTGTGGGAACTGTACCGGTGGCACGTGTTGACCGCCGTCGCGGTGATCGCGGCACAGGCGGTTTGGATCTTCGCGTTGTTTGCCCAACTCCGGCGGCGGCGCGTCGCCGAGGTCGCCCGCCGGCGCGCGGAAACCGATGCGCAGCAGAAGCGCGCACAACTCGAGCACGTCTCACGCGTTGCCACCCTTGGCGAGGTCACCGCAACCCTGACGCACGAATTAAAGCAGCCGCTCAACGCGATCCGCGCCAACTCCGCCTTCGGAGCGCAGTTGCTCGACGCACCCCAGCCCGACCTTCAGGAGGTGCGCGGCACGCTCTCCGACATCGACGACATCAGCCGGCGCGCCGGCGAAATGATTCAAGGGATGCGCGACATGCTCAAGCGCGACACGCCGGGCTTCTCCAAAGTCGATCTCAACCAGGTGATCCGCACCGTCGAGCGCATCGTCCACAGCGACGCCGAGCGGCACAGCGTCGCCGTCCATCTCGACCTGTCGCCCGGCGTCTTGCCGGTCAAGGCCGACAGCATTCAACTTCAGCAGGTCATGCTGAACCTGATGCTCAACGCCTTTGCCGCCATGAGTGCCCCCGGACTCGACGACGGGCGGCGGCTGATCGTGCGCACGAAGTCGAACGACAAATCGAACGTGCTGGTCGAAGTGCAGGACAGTGGCACGGGAATCGCGCCGGAAAAGCTCGATTCCATTTTCGATCCCTTCATCACCAGCAAGCGGGACGGCCTGGGAATGGGCCTCTCGATCTGTCGCTCCATCATCGAACGTCACAGCGGCAAAGTATCGGCTGCGAACAATCCCGACGGCGGCGCGACCTTCTCGATCACGCTGCCGGTCACGCGCGGGTGAATCTGACAGAACTAAAGGTGGACAGAACTAAAGGTGACAGAACTAAAGGTGACAGAACTAAAGGTGACGCGAACGTTCGCGTCACCTTTAGTTCTGACACCTTTAGTTCTGATCGAGAAAACACCTTGTTTTGCAGTGTTCCGTCGCAGACTCGGATTCGCACCGGCCACATTTACAGTCTGACCCGTTGACGGCTCGTCACATTCAAGTCGTGCGTTTCGCCGCGACTCGAAGAGGAGCGCCTTTTCATCTGGCCAGGCGCGCAAAACGCTCTTCTTCGAGTCGCGGCGAAACAATACACCGACCGTTGGCTCGCGCACTCACACCAACCTCGCACGGCAAGCCCGGCGGGATGGGAAAGAGCGGCGAGCCGCCGGAGGGATTTCCCGTGTGGCACGGGCTGCGACGCCGCAACAGCGCCGCACGACCGCCCGGCGCCCGCCGGCCCGGCGGTGTGGGCAAGCCCGGCGAGTGTTCGCAATAATCCGACAAATGGCACGTTGGCGCTGTGCCATTTTTTGTTGCCAAAAGTGGCCAAAAGTGCCACGCCGGTTCGCGGGCGAAGCACGACGTGCAACGTTTGAAACGTTTTAAAACGTTTTTCGCGATTCGAACCTGTGTCACCGGCTCAAGCGTTCTGTGCGTCCTTTCTCCGCTCTGAGCTGAGGGTCTAAGATGGCACCTCGGCGGTGATTCGTCCGAACGTGTGGAACAAAAGTGAACGTTTTCCGGCTCGAGAATCGCAAATCGCGAAAATCGTTTCAAAACGTTTCAAACGTTGCATGGCACCAGGTCGGGCAGCTCGAGCCCATGCGAAATTACCTTGCGGCGGGATTGGCGGATCCACGGCGGCGCGACACAATAGATGCGGGAGCATGCCATGAAGGCCCGCCACACGTTGCTGGTCGTCGACGACGAGCCGGATGTCGTCAAAAGTGTTCAGGACCTGCTGCGCATGAAATATCGCGTGCTGGGGGCGACCAGCGCCCGCCAGGCCATGGACCTGATGGCGCAGGAGGAAGTCCACGTCGTCATGTCCGACCAGCGGATGCCGGAAACGACCGGCGTCGATTTCCTGCGAAAAGTCCGCGGCGATTTTCCGGAGGCGATCCGCCTGCTGTTCACCGGCTACGCCGACATCCGCGCCGTCATCGATGCGATCAACCAGGGAAACGTCTACCGCTACATCACCAAGCCATGGGACCCTGATGAGCTGGAAACGATCATCGACGAGGCCGCCGATCGCTACGACCTGATCGTCGAGCGAAACCAGCTGCTCACGCTGCTCAAGCAGCAGAACCAGGATCTGGAGCAAGCCA
>Ga0210396_10003499_pt1 | contig 15624 bp, 15 predicted proteins | sample IncBWH17OmetaG_FD_155466 | JGI IMG/M metagenome (GOLD analysis project Ga0210396, IMG submission 155466) | Forest soil microbial communities from Barre Woods Harvard Forest LTER site, Petersham, Massachusetts, United States - Inc-BW-H-17-O ... | reverse complement strand
TTTTCTTCCGAATCTTGCCGAACCGTGGTTAACGGAGGTTCGATCCTGCTCGCTTCCGGCACATCATCAAAGCCGGCAACAGAAACGTCGGCCGGCACCTTGAATCCGGAGGCTTTCAGCTGTTCGATCGCTCCGATCGCTAGCATATCGGAAAAGGCGAGGACTGCCGTCGGCTTAAATTCAGCGGCGAGAAAAGCGGCGATGGCTCGTTTGCCAAACGAGGTCGCACTATGTTTGCACTCGAAGATTCGCACCTGACGGCTAAGGTCAATGTTCGCCTCCTCCAGAGCCTGCCGATAGCCGGTCAATCGTTCTTTTTCCGGATAGTAGAAACCATGTTGGAGACGGCTCCAATCGCTGAAGCCCTCGCGAAAATCTTCCGTGAGTCGGCCGCTGATAATGCCAAAGCGTTTGTGTCCGAGCTGGATTAAATGGTCGGCCAGGGCGTGCGCTCCCGATCTGTCGCGAACTCGGACCGTAGTACAATCGGAGCGATTCGGGTAATCGACAAATACTGCCGGCAACCGGCGATCTTTTACCACCTGAACCAGGGGTGTGTTAATGGGCGGACAGTACAAAATAATCCCGTCGACGGCGGCGTTCCGGACGGTTTCAGAATTTGCCGTCGCGCTGTAGGGGAGCAGGAGGAGGGCAAGCCCGCGGCTCTCCAGAGCTCTGGCGATCCCTTGCAGGAACTGTTGAGAGGCGGGATCATTGAGCCCGAACTCCAGAGACTCGCTATAAACGAACCCAACCGTGTTGGTTGACATGCGGCGGAGATTTCGAGCGACAGGATTCGCGCCGCCGTATCCGATTTCGCGAGCGACATTCAAAACTCGTTCCCGTACTTCGGCTGAGAGTTGATTCGGCCGGTTAAACGCGTTGGAAACGGTGGCGGTAGAAACGCCGGCCGCCGCCGCGACCGTTTTAATGGTCGGGTTTCCTTGGGAGGGAATTTTATCAGATTCCGGTTGCATTCTAAATCGATTTAGTAAATCGTTTAAGACGTTAAAGATATTCAGCCTGTTTGGAAAGAACTTATCGTAATGAATGCAGCCGTTCTTAGTCGTGAATTCACCCGCCGAGCCTCATCTAAGGAACGCGGATTCGCAATTGCCAACCATCCAATCCAAGATCTGGAAACGGTATTCGGACCGATCCCGGAAGAGCAACCCGGCAACTCTTCAGCCCATTACCTCACCGGCGATGAATTGGCTAAGAACCAACTCCGCAGGGCCAGCTTCATCGGCACGCTCCTACGGATTTAGTCGTTCGCCAGCCGAGAGTTTGGGACGTGACCCTGGTTCCCGCTTTTAAAACCTCATTCAACAATAAGGAAAAGTTCACGAAGGACACAAAGACAGAGAAAATTTCAAGCAAAGGCGCAAAGGGAAGACTGACTTTGCACAAGAGTTAAGCAGACTTCCTCCGTTGCCTCAGTTGCGCCATCTTTAAACCCCTCTTTGTCTTAAACCTTTGCGTCTTGGCGTCTTTGCGTGAGATTTTGGGGACCAGGTTGCTGTTGTTTTTAGGGTTGTCCGACACCTTCAATCGCAAAGCTCTCGAGATACGTTGAAGATTGTTGTTGCAACGGTTTAAGCTTTTGGAACTCGGGCGATGAACGCCAACGCTCGGCATCTCCCAGGCTGGGGAACTCGATCACGACGACACGTTGCGGAGCGTGTCCATCAAATACTACGACTTTGCCGCCACGGGTGAGTATTTTGCCGTGGTAAGCCGTCACCACAGAGGCGGCAGCCTCTGCATATTTCTGGTATTTTTCAGGGTTTGTTACCTCAATATTAGAAATAACAAACGCAGGCGGCGCCTTTGCCTGTTCGCCCTGAAGTTCATGCCCGGCAAGCCCTACTCCAATACCGGCCAGGACTGCGACTGCGACTTTGAGTGGCATCTTCATAGCGGTCGCAACTCTGAAGATCTAGTGGGAAAATGGAAAGTCAGGATTCGGACAGCAAGGGCGCAAAGGAAAACACAGCCGAAACCTCACACAAAGATACCAAGCAATAAAGAGAGAGAATAGCCGCGAAAAAAGGACAAAAAGCGCAAAAAAAGACCCGAGCCCCGAACCCGAATGCTTTCCGGGGAACATTCTCCGGGGTGAAACGAACACGGATAGATGCAGATCTGGATGGTCCTAGCCAGGCTTCGCGACGGTCGAAAGATGATTCCAGGTTGCCTCCGTGACCTGCTGTGCAGCGTCCGATTCCTATCCGCGTCAATCCGCGTTCATCTGCGGTTGATCTGTTTTGGCGTTCCTCTGCGTGGGAAAAATGGAAAGTCAGGGTTCGGGCAGCAATGGCGGTCGCGCGAACAACTCGGCACGACCAGGAGCTCGTTCTGGTTCTCCTCCTTTAGCTACGGCGGCTAGGGACGCAAGGTTAAAGGCAAACGCCCCACTCCGATCACTCAAACTTTAGGCTATTGAGCCGGGCTATGAGATCCGCTACCAAGTTTCTTAAAAGGTTACGCTCTATCTTCGTGCCCTGCTCGTTGACCCATTGTTGGAATGAGCTCGAATTAGAGATCTGTTGAGCGAGTTTGAGCGGGATACGGCTCTCGTAAAGCAGCTTTCTCACGTCGAAATACGTGCGTTTCTCCTCATTGATCGGTGGACGCCAAGATTCCAGTAAACGCACAGCGCGTATCACGTCGTTGCCCGTTGGCGCTTTGCCGAGAGGCGTGATGCTACACGCGAGTTCCCAGGCATAGACCCGCAGAAATCCTGGTTCTAATCGCGCCAACGGACGGCACTGACGCTCATAAAACGGAATGTGCGCGCAGTCCGCCGCCACCAGCTCCGAAGCGATCTCGGCCGACTGAATCCGCCGTTCCGCCTGGTGCACTGAGATCTTTAGCTTTTGCCGGCAGAAATCGGCCCAACTTGGATACTCCACGCGAAAAAGCTCACCGTCGCGAATTGCCCGCATACTCTCCCCGACTTCGATCAGGTAAGAATGAATCGGCTTTTGACACCGAATTAAATGCCATTCGTAAGAGCCGCTTTCCGGCTCAACAGGTTCCATAGCCGCCGGGACACTACGTTCTTCTACAAAAACCGGTCCGGAGCCCTGGGGGGGATGCTCCATTGAATCGATCATTGGCGGTTACATGTACGCTTACTTAGCGAGGGAGCAACCACTCCTTAAAGTTTGACATGTAAAAAGTGGCTGATTTCAAGGATTTTGTGGAAGGTACAGAGGTTCTAGTGCTTACCGGCGTCAAAATCTCACGCAACGACCCAAACGTAAGACAACAACCGCGGATGGAGGCAAATTTACGCGGATAGGGAGCCTACACCTGAAAAAGCGAAGCCTAGTAGAGCCGCCTAGCGTTTACCCCGGGCGCTGTTCCCTGGAAACGGGGTTCGGGGGTGCAATATCTAGTCCGGCGGCGGCTGGCCGGCGGCGCAACGCTGGTCGACATACTCATTAGTCGCAGCCGGCGCCAAGGGAAATCGATGTTGATCCGCGCTGGTTGTCTTAACCTTCGTGTCCATTCGTGTCTCTTCGTGGTTCCCTTTGTGGTCTTTCCGTATCATGCGAATCGAATTGGGCGACACGCTCTATAGATGCCACCCCGTTTTGCCGTCCCCTTCTCTGAGTACGTAATTCTACGTATTCCATTCGGGCTGCCTTCCCGATACCAATTAGCAGTTAAATCCCGAGTCAACGTCTCGGTCCGGGACCGATTGTCACCGTGAGACACCTTCGATTGCGCGTCATACTCCTGAATACCGATCCAGCGGCAGCCGGTCCGCCAAGGACGATCGGACTTCTTCGGTTCCTGTTTTTATCGTTGATCTGCATGACGATCGCAGGTTGTGCCTCGATTCAACCCAGCTATGTGACGCTCACGGGTCCCAACAATGTGCTTAACCAGGACTCTCAATATACGCTCACCGCGATCGAGTTTGGCGAACTCGGGAGTTACGCAGATCCGTCTGCCGGCGAACTCAAGAAGACAATTGACCTACTAAAAGGTACGGAACGCCCGTTATTGGTTGTCTTCATCCACGGCTGGCTCAATAATGCCACCTCTGGCAATGTCGGCGACTTTAAAGGGTTTCTGAGCCGGTTAGCCCAATCCAGACAAGTCGTTGAGCATCATTACAACGTGTTTGGCGTTTATTTCGCCTGGCCGGGCAAAAGTCTGGAGGTTCCCTATCTCGAATACCTAAGTTTCTGGAACCGGAAACAGGCCGCGGAACGTATCGCCAGTAACGGCGATTGCCTGGATGCCATCGAACAACTTTCACAAACCGCCCGACTGCATCTACCCTACGCATATGTATTCCTAATAGGCCATTCATTCGGAGGTCTGATTCTGGAACGGACGGTCGAACATACGTTGCGCACGTTACAAGGTCAGAAAAATGTTAAGCCGCCCTGGGACCTTGCTCTCATGCTGAACCCAGCCTCCGACTCAATTCTAACCAGACAACTGGTGGGTGATCTACAGAGCCTGTACACCTACTCTCCGGATCCGGTACCGGGCGATATCTTACACTTCGGCGGAAAATTTACTCCGAACAGTGGCGGCGATCCGATCCCTGAAAGCCAGCCCACGGTTGTAGAGCTACAATCCGATAACGATACCGCCACCCATGATGTGTTTCCGATCGGCACCACGGCCGGAGTTATGGCTGGCGGACACTGGTCATGGAACCAAGTAGCGGTCCCTAGAACCCAGAAGCTGGTCTCCGAACGCGAATTCTATCTGAGCACCCCAGGTAATGATTCTTACTTGGTGAACCATGAAATTGTCCCGTCATCAGAAACATTCTCGGGACAGTCGGACGCGCTCGATTACAACCTGAACCATAACCCTGTTAATGGTGTGTTTTTCACGACCGCTGCTAAGGACTCGGAAACTATTGGTAACGCAGGGATTCATTCAGGCACCGCTGTAGCGGCTCCTGTGACTAAGCCCCAAGCTTGGAAAATTGAATTTGTATCCGGACACGACAAGTACATGGGTATCCACGTCCCGTTTTGGATCGTCCGGGTTCCTTCCGACATTATCGACAATCATGGTGGAATATGGAGCGATAACAATATGGCACTCATGGCAGCGATATTTCGAATGCACAGACCGATCCTGCCAAACAACACCACCGTTCCCGCGAAGTCCTACGTGTTACCATTGTCTACAGACGTAAAGCCGCAGGCACGGTGATTGCCGATCTCTGACACTAACCGCAAAAAGAGGCACGCGGGGTTATTCAAAGACAAAAAACTCGGCTGCTGGCGGCGTCGCCATACTCGACCGTGACTATGGCTATCACTCGGTTCGAAAAAGGACTAAAAGTCGACCGCGATGTGCAACGAGGAATCAAGCGGTAGGAGCGATTCTGCAGCTTTGATGGATTCCAAGTTGTCCTTGCGAATGTTGAAGGTTTAGACGTGACCCCGATTTTTCCAATCACCTTCACCTATATCACGGGTCCCGGGCGTCGCGTCTCTCCACACGCCACAACTGCCAAAGCGATGAGGCGTCGACACACCGGTGAGCTACAACGCCGAATGCAACGCCCCTCCGATTGGATGAGCAACACATGCTCTGATCCCCAATGTAAAAAACTTCTGTCTTTGTGACCTTTGTGATCTTTCTGTATTGTGATTTTACGTATTTCGGCATTAGTCAATGCTCAACGCAAACTGCGAGTCTGCGGTACCCACTTCTCGCCTAACGAAAATGACTTTTCCCGACAGTTTGTGCGTACCAATGATAGTCAAGAACTGAAAGCCGGGACCGCCTGAGTCTGATAGCTGAACTCCGCCGCTCCCCGATGCAAAATCGGCGTCCGTGCCCGCAAACAAAGCAAGATTGGTACCCGACGTTCTGTTCTCGAATACGATCTTTAACACGGTATGCGCCTCCGTATCGATTGGAATTCCGGTGACAAGGTACTTTCCACTGCTCCCCACGGTCCCAGTTATAGTGATCATTAGTTTCCTTTCGTATAATTAAATTGGGCGAGAATGTATGGCGACGATTGGGACGCGTCGATACGTCGTTCTACGTACTTACCTCAATCGAAGCGCTATCACTCCTAGGTAGTCAGTTGAAACACCCAGCGCTGTAAGCGCGGTAGAATTGGTTTTTGACGTGTCGTGGTCAGATCTGGGAATCGGACATTTGGGTCCCCACCGCATTTCTTACGCGCCTTCAGCGCGGGACACTTTTATTTACGTATACCTAGGCCATAAATATTTCGCCGCATCCGACTTCGCCCCGTCTCCCCCTTTGGCTATGTCGGACAAGACGCGGTTTTCGGCCGCCGAATGCAACGCCCCATGTAAAAAGACTTCTGTCTTTGTGACCGTTCGGCTGAGCTCAGGTCGCAGCCTTTGTGATCTTTCCGTATTGTGAGTCTACGTTTTTCGTCCCCGCCGCAGATTTAAAAACTCGACTCCAACGGAGAAGGCCATGGCGAAATAGATATAGCCTTTGGGGATGTGTCGATGCAGGCCCTCGGCAATCAACATGACGCCAATTAAGACCAGGAAACTCAGGGCCAACATCTTGAAAGTTGGATAACGTTCGATAAACGAGCTGATCGCGGCAGCGAAGACGATCATGATGATCGTTGCGATGATGACCGCAAGGATCATCACAGAAATCTGATCGACCATACCGACAGCCGTGATAACCGAATCTAGAGAGAAAACCAGATCCAGCAGCAGGATCTGGATGATGACAGCGGCAAACGAGGCGCCAGCAGAGGAGCCTTTCGCCTCGTGTTCCCCATTCACTTTGCGGTGGATCTCAATACAGCTTTTCGCAAGAAGAAACAGGCCGCCGGCGAGAAATACGAGATCGCGGCCGCTGACCTCGTGCCCAGACAATGCGAACAAGGGCGTCGCCAGATGGCTGATCCAAGAGACACTGAACAATAGAAGAACCCGGGTCGCCATAGCTAACACCAGCCCGATGGTGCGCGCCCGCTGTCCTTGGCTACCCGGCAGCTTGTCCGCCAGGATCGAAATGAAAACGACGTTGTCGATGCCAAGGACGATTTCCATGGCCAGCAGTGTGGCAAAGGCAACCCAGGCTTCGGCCTCTGTAACCCAATCAAATCCGGCCGCTAGAATGAGTGTCACATCGCGGAGTTTAACACATGATCCGGTCTGAATCGCACCGGCAGCGCTACGCGGTTTGACGGCCTCGCAGGCGAGGCGCGCTCCAGGAAAGCATGCGCGAGGACGATTGGGTCGCGGCTATGTCCGTTGCAGGACCTTATATGCTTGTACTAGAGTCCCGAGATCAGTACCAATTGGACCCTTAGTTTTCGCTTCTTTTAATGTCTGTCGATATCCCACACTTGATTGTACAGCCGGACGATGGTGTAACTCCTGTCCGTCAATTCATCCAGACTGCCCGGCGTTCTCTTTTAATCAAACAGTTCACGTTCAGTGAGCCCTCGTTGATTGATGCGGTGATTGACCGTAAAAACCAGGGGGTTGCCACCCGAGTGATGCTCAACGCGAAACGTTCCGGCGGCGATCGCGCGAATGATGCTACTTTTGAAACCTTGCAGAAGGCCGGAGTCGATATCCGGTGGGCTAACCCCAAGTTTTACGTCACTCACGAAAAGTCGATCGTGGTCGACGACAAAGCCGCGCTGATTGCCACGTTTAACCTGGTCGAAAAGTATTTTACCCTGACTCGAGACTACGGCGTTCTGGTCTTTGATCCTGATAAAATCAAGGAGATCACTGAAGGATTTGAAGCCGATTGGACACAATCCGATTGGACGCCTTCCGGCGCGACCAAGCTACTCTGGAGTAACCACAATTCGCGGGTACTGATGTCTGGGTTTATTGATCGCACCGAGAAGACACTCGACGTTCAGCACCCGAAATTCGTGGACACCACTATCCTGGACCGGTTGGGCGCCGCAGCGCATCGCGGGGTACATGTCCGGGTTTTGTCGGGTGGCCGGCATGGGATCAGTGATTGGGATATCTTGGATACGTTCTCCTCACTGCGAGTGCTTGATCGTTTCGGGGTCAAAGTGCACAAACAAAAGGATCTTCGGCTCCATGGAAAACTCTTAATTTCTGATCATAAGCTTGCGCTGGTGGGTTCAATGAACATCGATCGAAGCGCATTCGATTTACGGCGAGAGTTAGGGACCTTCGTCGAAGACCAAAAAATCGTGGCGCGCCTGCAACACGTTTTCGATCACGATTGGGACCATTCGCATCATTACCACGCACCGGATCCGTTAGATCCGGCCTCCCATCACGAGACAGATTTCCCGCACGACCCTGACCTCATGCATGAGTGAAGCCGCCACTCTCACGGAAAGCGGAGCGGTGAAGCCGTCGTTATGGGAGTTGATCTGGACGTTTAACCAGATTGCCTTGGCTTCGTTTGGCGGTGGCCTTTCGGCTTGGTCTCGTGAAATTCTGGTGGTCGAAAAACAGTGGATGGGTGAGGAAGAATTTCTTAGCGCCTCCACCATGTGCCGAATCCTTCCGGGCGCCAACCAGATTAACTTAGCTGTATTCGTCGGCGCAAAGTTCGGTGCCCTTCCGGGAGCATTTGCCGCGGTTTTTGGGTTGACCCTCATTCCGGTGCTGATTGTGCTCCTGCTGGCAGTCCTCTACTTTCAGTTTCATGATGTGCCTTCGTTGCAAAAGGTACTTCACGGGGCGGCTGCGGCAGCCGTGGCGTTGACCCTGGCGATGGTGGTTAAAACCGGCCGGAAGTGTCTCCATGGTCCGGTACCGATTCTCCTTTTCCTTTCGACCTTCATTTTCAACGGAGTATTACGGTGGCCGTTACTGCTGGTGCTGGCCATTGTTGGACCCCTCAGTCTCATTTGGGCATGGCCGCGTCCCAAGAATAAATGAAGACCTGGCTACAAATTATTATTCTCTTTGGCTCGCTGTCACTCTTGTCAGTGGGAGGAGGAAACTCTGTGCTGCCTGAGATGCACCAGCGCTCGGTCAATGAGTATCATTGGCTAACCGACAGCCAGTTTGCCGATGTTTTTGCCATTTCTCAGGCTGCGCCAGGTCCCAGTATTTTGATCGTTACTCTGATCGGATATAAGGCAGCTGGGGTTTTCGGCGCGTTTCTTGCCACCGCCGCGGTTATCGTCCCAGCCGGCGTCTTGGTTTACTTGGTCAGCCGGTTCTGGGAACATGCTGCCCGGTCTCCTATCCGGATGGCCATCGAAAAAGGATTCGCTCCATTGACCGTCGGCCTGGTGTTGGCGACTGCTTATGTTCTGGGGCGCTCAACGGATCACGATTGGAGATCCTATCTCCTGACGGCGGTTTGCTCCGCGGTCTTCATCTTTACCAAGGTAAATCCGTTGATTGTGGTGGCCACGGCGGGACTAATGGGGTTTCTCGGTTGGCTTGGGTAGCGGCTGACGCGTGAGAAGCGATTGGTGATCGGTAGCAAGCCGGCCGAGCCGCGTAGCGCCGGCATCTTTATGGCCCAGCGGGGCGAGTCTGCGAGCCCTGGGTGTGCGTTTGAAAAACGCGTTTAGCGCTGAAGGCGCCTCGGAAATGAGCCATCGCGAAGGGAAGAAGATTCGTTTTTGGGTCGAGCATGTCTTAGAACTTGCCGCCCTCTGTCGCGCCTTCCGCGCTGGGCGTTTTGTCTATGCCGACCTAGGGCTATGCCCCAGGCTACAAATATTTCACCGCTACGCGGTTCCGTCGGCCTCGCAAGCGAGGCAGCGCTCCACGGGCTTCGCCCTTTTCACGGCTCACCCATCACCTTCTTTAACTTTGTTTGAGCCTAAAAGAGCTGGCGAAATTGGCCAACGCAACACGTCGCAATGCGCTAAATCCTTGAGAAAGACAGCGCGCTCCTAAGCTGGCTGTCCCTTGTTCAAAAGCACACTTCTCAGAAGAAATTCGATTTGGGCAAGAATCGATTCTTTCAAATTGAAGTATTTTTAAATTGAGGGAATAAAAGGCGTTCGTTTAAGTCTTTTCCGGTAGGCGGTCGCTCCCTAATGGAGCTCCAGCCCGTTTCGAAGCAGTAAGCCTCGTACCCCCCAATCAGAGGAAGAAAAAAGTTAACATGAAGTTAAACTTGCTTAAGCCACAGGATAGGTCCCGAGCGACCGTATCCGTATTGTCATTATTGTTAGTGAGTTCCCTGTCACTATCGGCGCAACAGCCTGATTTTGGGCCGAATGTCACGGTGTTTGATCCGAGTATATCAGCCGCGACAATCCAGAACGCGGTTAACGCGATCTCCCAGACTCAGGTGCCAACTTCGGCCCAGTTCAACACCGTACGCCACGCGTTTTTGTTTAAGCCCGGCGCCTACACCGTCGATGTGCAGGTCGGCTACTACACCACAGTTTCCGGACTGGGCCTTTTGCCTGATGACGTAACTATTAATGGTATCGTGCACGTTGAAGGGGCCGCTAACAGCACGTTGGACAACTTTTGGCGCTCCGCTGAGAACATGCTGATTGTACCGCAGAGCGGCCAGACCGAGCGCTGGGCAGTCTCTCAGGCCGGCCCGTTTCGTCGCATGCATGTAACCGCCGGTCCTCCGGGTTCTTTGTTTTGGATCATGCCGCAAGATGGAACTTTTTCTAGCGGCGGATACATCGCGGATTCATTGATCGAAGACAAAGTGCTGAGCGGATCGCAACAGCAGTGGATTACTAGGAACAGTGTTCTCGGAGACGGTTGGACCAACGGTGTTTGGAATATTGTATTCTCCGGAGTTATCGGTGCTCCGGCTCAGAATTTTCCTCCGACTAAGGCTAACGGCAATCCCTATACCACGTTGCCACAGAGTCCGATAACCCGAGAGAAACCGTTCTTGTATGTTGATGCCAGCGGCAATTTCAACGTTTTCGTTCCGGCGCTACAAGTCAACTCATCTGGAACGAGCTGGGGAAGCGGGCAGGCGGCCGGTTCGTCGATCCCAATTAGTGACTTCTTCATCGCGAAACCGACGGATAGCGCGGCTGAAATTAATCTGCAGCTGGCTCTCGGTAAGAACTTGATACTGACCCCCGGTATTTACCAGCTGAATGCGCCCATCGTCGTTATTCGACCAGACACGGTGGTGCTTGGTCTCGGTATGCCCACGCTGGTACCGCAGCGGGGAAATGCATCGATGGTTATCCTCAACGTGCCTGGAGTAAAATTGTCAGGTATTATCTTCGACGCTGGTCCGATCAATTCCCCGGTGCTTCTACAGGCGGGTATAATTCCGGGTATTGGTAGCAACCCGAACGATCCTCTGCTGATCCAGGATGTATTTTTCCGCATCGGTGGCGCTACTCCTGGTAAAGCCACTATCAGCCTTCAGATCAACACTAATGATGTTGTCATCGACGACCTGTGGGCATGGCGCGCCGACCATGGAAACGGTGTGGGCTGGACAAGCAACACGGCCGCGAATGGCGTGATCGTGAACGGCGCTAACGTCATCGCTTACGGGTTATTCGTCGAACACTACCAGAACTACCAGGTCATCTGGAACGGCGAGAAGGGCGAAACGGTCTTCTTCCAGAATGAGATGCCTTATGACCCGCCTAATCAGGCTGCCTATTCGCACAACGGCGTTAATGGATTCGCGTCCTACAAGGTCGCGGACTGGGTCAAGTCCCACCAGGCGTTTGGCATGGGCGCCTACTGCAACTTCGACGTCGACCCAAGCATCATCAATGATCATGCCTTTGAAGTTCCGGTAACTGCCGGGGTGCAATTCAAGGATCTTGTGACCGTCTCCCTCGGCGGCGTCGGGACCATCGAGCACGTTATCAACGAGACTGGCGCTACAGCTAACAGCGCGAACCAGGTCGTTGATCTTCTGAGCTTCCCGTAGAAAGCCCAAAGAAAATGCAAGACCATTCCCACAGAAGATCACAAAGGGCACGAAGGTAGGAACCTTGACGATAGCCAGGCTTGAAATGCCTGGCTATCTGCTAACGCGGGACAGGTGGGAAGTCATTGGAGAGACGTGATAGTTTCGTCCCGGAGGGACTGAACGATGGTAGCCTGGTCCGGCCGCTGCCGGACCAGGAATCGGACCAAATCGTGACCCACCCCGTAGGGTGCGGCGTGATTGGATCGTGCGGCCGCGTTCGTTGATCCCGGACGACTAATCGACCGCCGACATCAATCATACCGTTCCCTACGGGACGGATCCTTTATTCCTGGCAATAAATTGCCAGGCTACGATCATTCAGTCCGTACGGGACGAAAAACCCGGGCCCTTTGGTTGACGCGTATGGGCAGCCGCCGGACTACAAATATTTAAGCGCTACGCGGTTCTATCGGCCTCGCAAGCGAGGCAGCGCTTTACGAGAAATCCTCTATCTACGTAAATCCGCCTCCGCAAAGCTTACTGCGCGACAGGTTCTGTGTCCATCTGCGGTTGGTCTGTCTTCACCTTCCTTCGAAGCCGCGGGAAATAGGCAGAAATACGTATAGCAAAGCTGTCATCATTCATGCATTGAACGTTTCATCGGCCAAACTCGTGATTGATGTCGCCATAGTTCCTAACGTTCGATAATAGATATTCGCGTGAAGATCCCGTTCCGCAGCTGGCTAGCTTGCCTGGTATTGGTTTCGCTTTTTACGAGCTTAACCCGCGGTCAATCGGTGGATTTTATCGGCAAAGGTAACAGTGCGGTCTCCTGGGGAGTGCTTGAAGTCCGGGACCTGGACCATAAGAATTCGGCCGAGGGCGAAATCGGTGATCGGATCTCGGTCGAGATCAAAAATTTCGACGGCTGGATTATCGAGCAGATCGCAGCCGGTAATTATCCGGACACGCAGAAGCCTGGCGATAAATTGGCCAAGCTTATTAATCTCGGCCTCTTTAAAGACGCGATTGACGCCAGAAACGATGCGGAAACATCCGGAGGTATCCGGGAAGACTGGTTCAGGCCCGACACGGATCCTAACCTTGCGCAAGCCCAAGACAAGGCTCCGGCGGCCTTCACGACTAAATACGCAAGTCTCTTGAAACAGCTGCAAGGCGACTATCCAAAAAATCCTGGCCAAGGAGTTCGGGAAGCCGCCGCCTACATGCAGACGGTCTTTGACACTCAAGTCGCCGGTCTCCGTTTGAAAATCAATGACTACACCTTTGGCGATATCGCTCCGTTAAGCTCTCGAATTTCCGCAGAGGCGACAAAAGGGACCGATTCGTACTACAGCGTCCCGTTTACTCTAGATTCCCGACTGGATGACGATATCTGGCAGAAATTGCGTACCCGGGTTTTTCCGTGGGGCACAGTGACCATAACGCTCGTGACTAAGCTCACTGATCGGGAGCACAACTTCCCCACCGCTGTTTTTTCTCTAGACGATCCGCAGGCGAGCACGCTGAAAGGTAATCCATTCACCCTTGATACGGTTGATCCGGGCACATTGTACGCCGCTATTGCCGTAGTTCTTTTTTTACTGGTTCTTTTTATCTCGGTCGCCTTTCGGACCGATATTTTGCGGGACCCAACGAGGAACCTTCGTAGCGATTTAAATTTTCCATTCAGTTTATCCCGGCTGCAAATGGCGTTCTGGTTGTTTGTTGTGGTCTCGAGCTTTCTGTTCCTTTTCGTCGCAACCCAAAAGGTCACGGTGCTCAATGTTACCTGTTTGTGGCTGATTGGGATCGGCTCCGGAACGGCTCTCGGCGCTGCCATCATTAATCCAGGGGATACGAGTAATCAGACTGCGGCCAATAAAGCGATTCAAGTGAAGGCCGAGGAAGACCGGAACCGGTTCCGGGTTTTGCGGCAGAAGAAACGGCGCGGGGAGACACTAGATCCATCGCAGCAAGCCGAACTAGAGACTTTGGAAAAGGTCCCGAAATCCTATAGCGGTTTTGCGTCGATAAGACAGATGCTCATGGATGTTATCAGTGACGACACTGAGGGTGTCGCCATCTATCGGTTTCAAATGCTGGCTTGGACCATCGCCCTGGGTTTTGTTTTTATTTTTAAGGTGGCGGTAGATCGATCGATCCCTACTTTCGATGTCGCTACTCTTGGCCTTCTCGGAATCAGTTCGGGCACCTATCTCGGATTCAAGTTGCAGAACGATCCCGCTAAAAAAAGCTAAGAGCGGAAAGGCGCATGGAGCAAAAACACTACATTATTCGAGGCGGCTTAGAAGGAAGAGCCCGCTTGGTGGTGCTTTCGCGTGTCATGCGACCGACGACACTGAGCCTGCTAGATCGAGCAGGGATTCGCCCCGGGATGCATTGCCTCGAGGTGGGCTGCGGAAGCGGCGACATTGCCTTCGAGCTGGCTCGGATCGTTGGTCCCGAGGGCAAGGTTGTCGCTACCGATATTGACGAAATCAAACTTCGATTGGCGCGCGAAGAAGCTGCGCAGCGCGGTCTCACGAATCTAGAGTTTCGATTCGCAGATGTCCTTAAAGAGGAAGTCGAGAAGTTCGATTTTGTCCATGTCAGATTCGTTCTTACTCACCTGGCAGATCCGCGGAAAGCCTTGGAAAAAATGCGGCAGGCTCTTAATCCGGGAGGCGTTTTGGCGGTCGAAGATACTGATTTTCACGGGCACTTCTGTCATCCCGAAAGCCCCGCATTTTCGCGTTACGTAGAGCTATATACGAAAGCGGGACAGCGGCGGGGCGCGGACCCAAACATTGGGCCACGTCTGCCTGGACTTCTTATAGAGGCAGGATTCGAGGCGGTTCAGATTAATCTCGTCCAGCTCGCAGCCATGTCAGATGAATCGAAACTGATGGCTCCGCTAACCATGGAGAACATTGCTGACACAGTTCTAACAGAAGGCCTCGCTTCGCATGCTGAAATCGATCAGCTGGTCCACGATTTGTATGAGTTTGCCCGTGATCCAAATACAATTGTCAGCGGCCCGCGAGTGATACAGACCTGGGGCCATCGGCTGTAAGCCATGGATTCGCGTGCATTTGGATTGACAGCCGCCTTCCCAAAAAACCGCACTCTTTCATGAACATTTCCGCATCTGTAATCAGCTCTAACGGCAATCATCAAGTCCAAGTAAGAACGGGCAACACTTCACAATCGCTTGATGTTCCTGGAAAACCAACCGGTGATGGTTCAGCAATCAATGGTGGCGAGTTGCTGATGTTGGCGTTAGCCACCTGTTACTGCAACGATTTGTATCGGGAAGCCAGCCGTTTGCAGATTCCAATAGAACGCGTCGAGGTGCAGGCGGAGGCGGATTTCGAGGGAATCGGACTAGCGGCATCCAATATTCGTTACCAAGCAAAAGTGGAATCCTCCAGCGGGGATGCCGCTATCGCTGAACTTCTACGGCAAACCGATGCGGTTGCCGAGATTCATAACACTGTCCGCAAAGGGGTGCCGGTGCAGCTACTAATAGATAGAGCCTAGGAGGATAGCCGCGAAAAAGGGACCACGAATGGACACGAAGCGGCGCACGAACGAACGCGAAACGAACATGGACCGCAAGCCCTGTGGAGCGCTGCCTCGCTTGCGAGGCCGACAGCGGCCGGCACCGAAGGGCCATATAATCCGGCAATCAGCGGTCAAGGCCGTGAGAACAAGCCCCATCGTGACGCCCACCTATTTGTAACTGTATTCGACACACATAAAAAAAACTGGGTTGGCGACCCCTTCGGCCTCGCG
>Ga0210396_10003498_pt1 | contig 15627 bp, 17 predicted proteins | sample IncBWH17OmetaG_FD_155466 | JGI IMG/M metagenome (GOLD analysis project Ga0210396, IMG submission 155466) | Forest soil microbial communities from Barre Woods Harvard Forest LTER site, Petersham, Massachusetts, United States - Inc-BW-H-17-O ... | reverse complement strand
GGTCGCAGAGTCTGGGTGCCGGAGTGCCCAGAAAAAGAAATGAACTCCAATGGGTCGCCAGCAGCGCTTTCGCGTCTAACCCGATCGATATGAGTTCCCCATCGATTGTTGAGCCCACTTTATGTCGCATTCCAATTTTACACATTCCGAATCGCCGAGGGGAACTAGGAGACAAGTAGAATAGCGATCTCTGCTTCGTAAGAATCTCTTCTAAGGCCGCATTGCTTTTCCTATTTCGTTTTCGAAGTCAGCTCGATGTTGCGAGACTATTTCTGTTTCCGATTTTTGAAGTCCTTTGATCCAGCAGAAGCCGCCATAGAGTAAGGAAGTTGCGATAAAGTAAGGAACTGGAGTCAACATGCAGAAGCAGGCCACCATCACCAGCAAAGGACAGATTACCGTACCTCGGGAAGTACGACGAATGCTAGGAGTTCGAAGCGGAGACAAACTCCTGTTCGAGAGCGATGGCACAGGAGTGCGTGTTCGACCTGTTAGGAACAGGAGCGCGTTTTCAAAATATCGCGGCATCGGTAACCCGCAAATTTCGTCTGGCAGAAAGAGTATTGCAAAGTGGCTTCGCGGGATGAGAGGCGAATGACCACTGCCGTCGATACGAACGTGGTCATAGCATTGTGGGATAAAGACACGACCCTGAGCTTGGCCGCTTCTGTCGGCCAAAATTTCCGCACACCCTACTACCTTAACTACACTTTGCAAACGGAGAAAGGTTTTGGCAACGCCGCCGTATTGCAAGTGGGTTATGTCGGAAGTCAGGGACGCAAGCTGACGGTGACGGAGAACATTAATCAAAACGGCGTATTTAATACGCAATATCCGAACGTCGGCTCCATCAAAGCGTCCTGCGCATACGGTCTTGGGGCGGGTTTACCTCACAGTTCGCTTACACCTGGGCCCATGCCCTGGACGAAGTAACTGAGTTCCGTGCAGTGATTCCACTCGATAGCGTCAACCTTAAACAGGAATACGGGAACAGCGACTTCGACACACGTCACAATTTCACCGCTTATTGGACTTACGACATATCTGGCTCTTCGCATGGGCCCAAGATCCTTACCCACGGCTGGCAATTAAGTGGGTCATTGTCATTCCACTCCGGGCAGCCATTCAACTTCCCTGGTCCTGGCGCCTCCGGCAGCCAGCGCCCGGGCTTGAACCTGGTGAGCAATCCCTTTGCCGGCGTTTCGCACAACTTCAACCCGGCAACCGGCGAACAATGGGTAAACCCGGCTGCGTTTTGTACACCTTCGCCGAGTTGTCTTCCCAACAATCCTAACGGCACCCTCTCTCGGAATAAGTTTTACGGTCCTGGCTTTGCGCAGCTGGATCTTGCGGTCTTGAAGAACATACCGATTGCGGAGCGCTTCAAATTACAACTTCGAGCGGAAATGTTTAACGTCTTCAACCGGATTAACTTAGCGACCGGAGGCGGCTCCGTAGGAGCCAGCGGGTTCGTAACAGACACTATAGGCGACTTCTTCGGCGGCCCTGGCATCGGTCCGGGCGAGCCGTTCAACATGCAGCTTGCCGCGAAGATTCTCTTCTAGTGGAGTGATTCCTAGATCACTCCAATTCTACTGCGGCGACTTCTCCCAACCTCTTAAATGGGCTACGGTCCCGGAACCTAAGAATGGGTACGCGTGAGAGGTAGACACCGTCAGTGCTAGTGTCACCTAGCAATTCGTCTAGTAGCCGGGACAGCCACACAGAGTTCACAATGGCTTGGACGGCGGTGTTCTGGCGAGCACGATTAACTCACCAACGTAGCGATCAGGATGTCTGAGGCCTTGCTGGACCTGGTATTGCCGCCAGATCTCTTGAGGTGATGGCTTGAATGTGATTCTGGACTTCGTGCCTGACTCTCTGGCAATGGACTATCAGGAAACACAGGAGGAAGGGATCATGAAAGCGAGCGAGAGCCTTGCAGTTACATGTACCGAGGCCAAAGAGCGTAGAGGCAGGCAAGCCAATAGATGGATGTTGGCTTCTACTTTGTCGTTGTGTTGGATATGGATCGGATTCTCGCTTGGCAGTGCGGCGGCTCAAGAGGATAAGGCAGCTCAAGCAGAGCAAGAAGTGCCCCAGTCCGCCGTAATCACCAAATCCGCCACCGCTGTCGGTTATGAGGTCGGAGGGGGTAGGACGAAAGTCGATCTGAAGGGCACAGAGCTGATGCCCGAGGCATCTGGTCAGGCGAAAGTGGAGATCAAGTCAAAGGCAGGAAGGACCAGCGTCGATTCCGAGGTGAAGGGTCTGAAGGCGCCTTCGACGTTAGGTTCGGAGTTTTTGACCTATGTGCTTTGGGCGGTCACGCCCGAAGGAAGAACCGGAAATATGGGGGAGATCCTCCTCAATAAAAATGGGGATGGCAAACTCAGCGCCACCACGCCGGCACAAACCTTCTCATTAGTGGTTACGGCTGAACCTTATTTCGCTGTCCGTGTACCAAGCGAAGTGGTCGTCCTCCAAAGCGAACGGCGGAAAGACACAAAGGGAAAGATTTTTCCCGTGAGCGAGTACAAGCTCATGAAACGAAGCCAGTACGAGAAGATGGGGAACCCCTTGGCGCTGACGCTCGATCCGAATGTTCCACTGGAAATGTACGAAGCGCGTAATGCTGTGGGAATCGCGAAGTCGAGTGGAGCTGATAAATACGCACCGGAGATCTTTTCCAAGGCAGAAGGCAGCCTGAAAGTGGCCGAGAACTCTCTCGCGAGCAAAGCAGACAAAAACACAGTCATCTCGACGGCTCGACAGACTGCGCAATTCTCAGAAGACGCGAGGGCGCTGGCGGCGCAGCGCCAGGAAGAAGAGCGCATCGCGAAGGAGCGGGAGGACGCCGCTGCGAAAGCCCAGGCTGAAGCCGAAGCTAAGGCCGCTGACGAAGCCGCTGAAGCCAAGCGTAAAGCGGATGCCGAGGCCGCTCAGGCCAAGCGCAAAGCGGATGCCGAAATCGCTGCCCGCGAAGAGGCTACGCGGGCCGCACAGGCGCAGACCCAGGCTGCGGAACGCGAGAAGCAACAACTACGCGCCCGTTTGCTTGAGCAGTTCAATCGCGTCCTTCCCACTACTGACACGCCTCGCGGCTTGGTCGTCAACATGGGGGACGTGTTGTTTGATACCGGCAAGGCAGACCTTCGGTCCGGAGCGCGGGAGGCCTTGGCGAAACTCTCCGGGATCGTGCTCAACTATCCCTCCCTCCGCCTAGCCATCGAGGGCCACACCGACAGTACTGGGAGCGCGGAATTCAACCAGGCTCTTTCCGAAAAGCGCGCAGATGCGGTCCACGACTACCTAGTTGGCCAAGGTTTGGATGCCGGTACGTTGTCGGCGCAGGGGTTAGGTATGAACGATCCCGTAGCCGACAACAAAACCACAGAGGGTCGACAGAGGAACCGCCGGGTCGAGATCATCGTTTCGGGAGAAGTAATCGGAACCCAGATCGGAGGCACGACCTAGCCATCAAGTCGGAGAAAAAGGAACGGGCGCCGCTTCGTCATTAGCAGGTTTGCGCCAGGAACCGCCTTGCTCCCCGAACGCGCCGGCCCTTGCGGCGCCCCAGGGCCAATCGTAGAGTACCGATAAACCGGAAAGAAGTCGCCCGCGACGAAGAACCTCTAGGCCTTCTCAGTTCCTCCGCCGCACCTTTCAAATTCACGGGGCCACTCGTGAGACGACCAGAAAACTTGGGAGGTGGAATATGCGTGGTAATCCGGAAACAATCCGACTCGAAGAAACTCGTACAAGCAAAATCCCCTGGAGAAAGTGGGGGCCATACCTTAGCGAGCGGCAATGGGGCACCGTGCGTGAGGACTATAGCCAAGATGGCAGTGCCTGGGATTACTTCAGCCATGATCAAGCCCGATCGCGCGCGTATCACTGGGGAGAGGACGGTCTCGCCGGCATCAGTGACGAGAAGCAATTGTTGTGCTTCAGCGTTGGACTATGGAACGGCAAGGATCCAATTCTCAAGGAGCGCCTGTTCGGGCTTACGAACAGCGAAAGCAACCACGGTGAGGATGTCAAAGAGTATTACTTCTACCTCGATAGCACGCCCACTCATTCATACATGAAGTACCTGTACAAATACCCCCAAGCCGCCTTCCCGTACGATGACTTGGTCGCGACTAGCAAGCGCCGCAACCGCGGCGACATGGAATATGAACTACTTGACACCGGGATCTTCAACAGCGATCGCTACTTCGATGTTTTCGTGGAGTATGCCAAGCAGACCTCGGAGGACATTCTTATCCAAATCAGTGTGTGCAATCGTGGGCCTGAGGCCGCAATGATTCATGTCTTGCCAACCCTCTTGTTCCGCAACACCTGGGCTTGGTGGCCCGGAACACCCAAGCCGTCCTTGAAACAGATGACGGTGAAGAATGGCTCACCTCTAGTCGTTGCATCACACACACAGCTGGGCGACCGCTATTTGTACTGCGAGGGCTCCGTCCCGCTGCTGTTCACAGAAAATGAGACGAACAATGAACGGATTTTTGGTACCCCCAATGTCAGCCCGTATTTAAAGGATGGCTTTCACAACTATGTGGTTCACGGCAAATCCGATGCCGTCAATCCTCGGCATGTGGGAACAAAGGCTGCGGCCCACTACCAAATCCACGTGGATGCAGGCGAGACCGCCACGGTGCGCCTACGACTGAGCAACTTGGCACCGGCTGCGATGGACGACCCCTTCGAGCGATTCGATGAAATCATGCAGGAACGTCAGCGTGAGGCGGACCAGTTTTATCAAGCGATTACTCCCACGCGTGTGAACCCAGATGAGGCCCGGGTCATGCGGCAAGCGCTGGCCGGAATGCTATGGAGCAAGCAATATTTCGGCTTCGACGTGGACAAATGGCTTGTGGAGCATGGGGAAGATCCGCGGCGGCCGAGCGACACCAGAATGCGCAACAGCGAATGGTCGCATATGGTAAACGAACACGTCATCTCGATGCCGGACAAGTGGGAGTACCCTTGGTATGCGGCTTGGGATTTAGCGTTCCATACCATCGCGCTTTCCACCGTTGATTTAGACTTTGCAAAGGAACAGCTCGACCTGATGCTGCAGGAGTTCTTCCTCCATCCGACCGGTCAGATTCCAGCCTACGAATGGAACTTCAGCGATGTAAACCCGCCCGTTCATGCGTGGGCGACGATATTCCTGTACCGGACTGAGCAGGCGCTTCGAGGCGAAGGCGATCTGGAATTTCTCAAGCGGTCATTTGCGAAGCTAATACTTAACTTTAGCTGGTGGGTGAACCGCAAGGACCGCTTTGGTAAGAACCTCTTCGAAGGTGGTTTCCTGGGACTGGATAACATTGGTGTCTTCGACCGGAGCGCTACGCTGCCCACCGGCGGCCACCTCGAGCAGGCTGACGGCACTGCGTGGGTGGCACTATTCTGCCAGAACATGCTTGAGATCAGCGTCGAGCTCGCCGCCCATGATTCGTTTTTCGAAGACATGGCAATCAAGTTTGCTGACCACTTCCTTTTCATCGCTAACGCCATGAATCATGTGGGGCCCGATGGTATGTGGGACGAAGAGGATGGGTTCTACTATGACGTTCTGCGTCTTCCCGATGGTAGCGCGACAAGGCTCAAGGTTCGTTCCATGGTGGGTCTGCTGCCGCTCTGTGCCACCACTGTCATCGAGCCCTGGCAGCGCGAACGAGTACCGCGACTGGTGCAAGTAGTGAGTGAGCGCTTGCGACGCAGGCCCGAACTCTTGAACAGTATTCATCCCACCGGACCTGCACATCTCGGGTACGGGGAACGCGGCATCGCTGCTCTGGTAAACCCGGAACGGTTACGCCGTATTTTGTCGCGCATGCTAGATGAGAAAGAATTCCTCAGTCCCTACGGGATTCGTGCGCTGTCCCGGTACCATGCCGAGCATCCTTACATCTTCAATGTGAACGGGCAAGAGTATAAGGTGAATTATCTTCCAGCAGAATCCGACACCGGCATGTTTGGGGGAAACTCCAATTGGCGTGGCCCGATCTGGATGCCGGTGAATGCACTACTGATCCGGGCTCTCCTCTCGTTTTATGGCTATTACGGCAACGACTTCAAGATCGAATGTCCCACCGGTTCAGGCAACCTGATGAATCTGTTTGAGGTCGCCCGGGAAATCTCCAGTCGATTGACGCGGATCTTTCTGCGCGATAAATCCGCCCGGCGACCGGTCTATGGAGGCACAGAGAAATTCCAGACTGATCCTCACTGGAAAGACTACATTCTGTTTTACGAATACTTTCATGGAGATAATGGCGCAGGATTGGGGGCTAGCCACCAGACGGGCTGGACTGGTCTCGTCGCCAAACTGATTGAACTCTTCGGCCGGCTCGAAGGAGAGCAGTTGCTAATGTCCGGTAGAGCTGGTGCATTTGGCAAGAAAGAGCCGACGCGAGACAAGCAGGTGGCTTGATGTTTTAGAGCAGCGTCGAGTCGAACGGATGCATTTCCGCGATTCTAGACATGGCTTCCATCAACGAGTGGGCGGAAGGGACCGGTCAGTGGATAGGAGGGTGCGCCCCACGGACGTTCGCCGCTTGTGGCTTGAATTTCCGTTGTGGGTTCTGATTGGCGCTTTCTTGACGCCGATCTTACGTGCCCAGGACCTTGCTCCTCGCGCTTATGTCATCACCCCGGTGCACTCCAATGCCGTGATCCTCACTTACGCCTTTTATAGCGGTAGCGTGTTGTTCGATGGCGTCGTCCCAATTACGGGAGCAACGGCAAGAGTCAGCGTGCCCGTCATCAGTTTTTATCACTCCGTACGTTTTTTCAGGCGCTCGGCCAACTTCACTGCGTCGCTTCCTTACGGTGTTGGACATTTTCATGGTACGGTCGTGGGAGCCGAAACTAGTGCGTACCGCTCAGGACTTCTGGACTCAGAGTTTCGATTCTCTGTGAACGTGAAGGGTGGCCCAGCGATGGAGCCCCACGACTTTGCGAGGTGGCAGCAAAAAACTCTCCTCGGCCTGAGCCTTAAGCTGGTAGCTCCGACTGGCCAGTACAACCCGACAAAACTTGTCAATTACAGCGGTAACCGATGGGCTTTCAAACCTGAAGTCGGCTTGTCGCAGCGCTGGGGGCACTGGCTTCTCGATACGTATGGAGCAGTGTGGTTCTTCACTACGAATCCCGAATTCTTTTCGCGCAACCAATACAATCCTGGCGTCACCGCTCAAACGGAAAAACCCGTTGGCGCGTTTGAAGGGCACTTGAGCTACGATGTGAAGCCCCGGTTTTGGGCTTCTCTCGACGGGAATTTCTGGTTCGGGGGCCAGACCAGTTTGAATGGCGTCGAGAACTCCAGCACCGAGCAGAAAAACTCCCGGATCGGAGGAACCGTATCCATTCCCATCAGCAGGCACCAGTCGTTGAAGTTCAGCTACAGCAACGGTGCCTACGTCCGGTACGGTGGGAATTACCAGAATGTTTCCATGGCTTGGCAGTACTCCTGGCTCGGGAGACCCCGGTAGTCTCGTCCCCAGCTGCAACAATCGTGCCATAACAATCCGGATCGTCCGACCGGGTGCGGGCGAGCGATTGCGCGGGCTTCCATCGCCCGGCAGGCTGTTGCGTACGCTAATGCTGGATGTGGCGCTGGGCTACTCGCTGCGGTAGACGGTTGTACGGCTAGGCTCGCGAACTGGACCGACATCTCGGTGTCGCCTTGCTCAAACTGATCGAGCAGGTACCACGTCAGCGTAGGGCTGGTCCCTGAGCTGGCCTGCTGGGAGAACTCCTAGTTGGCGCTGGCTGCAATCGCGGATAGAAATATCGGGCAGATCGTGATCAATTTGCAATCTATAAGAAAGCTTGCCCTTCTGTAGCGGGCAAAACTGGTGGTCCGCAGGGAGGTTGTCTGAATCTTGCACATTGTGCCTAGATCACAGGCACACCGGAAGTGACCGTTGCAATCTGCGATTTCGCCAACTGAGGTTCCGGAATCTCTATTGTGGGGCTGAACTCGCTTTCCCGCTAACCCAACTCTCTTGAAGAGGTTTGAGACTTTGGGAGCCCGCACCCTTGCACAAAACCCGTCTAGCGCGGACAATGGCTCGCCAAGTGCACTTCGCTCCAACAAGTCGACATGGCCTATCCCGATTCCTCCATGGGCTATTCTTCCGTTCAACCCTTTTCAGCATGTCGCTGTTGGCCCTCACTGCCGCCAACGCCAAGCCCATCAAGATGGTCACGAGTTGGTTTAATCCCGAGTACAAAGGGCAGACCTTTCACAAGATTCTTGTCATCGGCGTTGCTCAGAACCTAAAGGTGCGCGCTGACTTCGAAGACGAGATGGCCGCCCAGATTGCGCGTCCGGGCACCCAGACAATTCCCGGCAACCAGATCCTGCTGCGTCCAGACCCGAAAGCGAAACCTGACCTCGACTACCTCCGCACCCAGATCCGGGACAATGGGATCGACGCCGTGGTCGTGTCACGTGTGTTGAAGATCGACAAGAAAGTGACCTCCATCCCCAGCTCCACGTACATAGCCCCCTTTCCCTACTACTATTCTTTCTACGGCTATCTCGGCGCGGTGTATCCCGTTGTTTACGATCCGGGATACACGCGGGAAGACACGACGGTCAGCGTCGAGACCAATGTTTATTCGACCAGTAAGCCGGACGGTGACTTGGTATGGACCGGTGTCAGCAACTCGTTCAATCCAAAATCAGCGGAGAAAGTCGCCGATGGCCTGGTGAACGTAATCCCGAAGCAGATGGAGAAAGACGGCCTGCTAGCGAAAAAGCCTGCCTCGAACTAAAACTCTGTTCCGTACCGATGGGACTGCCATGGGCCACGATCACTTCGTGTCCCAACTCGCTCCGCAATCGACTCACCCAGGGCGAGTGCATCCCGGTTTCCAACACGATCCGGCTTTAGACTCAGAAGAATCCAGCATGCTGGACTTGATAGGACAGAGCAACCCACAGGTGCTCAACTTCGTGGACCCATGGCGGAATGCCGATATAAGGCAGAAGCAAGAACTTCAATGGGCTCTGTTTCCAGACAGCCTCACTTATAGCCATGAAAAACGCTTCTCTGAACCAGGTATCCGCAGTGCAAGCGTGTTCTCGTAATCGACGTAGACGAACTCCAGCATGAGCAAGTTTGCCTTGATCTTAATCCGCACGCTTAGCGCAACCGCCGCCATATCAGTGCTGCGCGGACCGCATTTCCGCGAAGGCGATGCGGCGATACGAAATTGGCACAAGTTTGGAGAATTAGCAAAGCCTGTCATCTTACTTGGGGTTAGCCTTATTCATGCAGTCCTTGAGGAACGACCTGCGGTCTTCTCCCTTGAGGTTCTTCCTGTCGGCGAGATTCTTGCAGACATTCAACTTGTCCTTTTGATTCATGTCGTTAAGTGGCTGATTCCCAGGTTTGTTGAGGCAGTCCTGCATAAAATTCTTGCGGTCGTCTCCTTTGAGGCCCTTATTGTCGGCCAAGGTGTTACAGGCTTTCGTTTTGTCCTGCTGAGATGCTCCTTGCTTATCTGCTGCGGCGCTGGCGGGAAGCCCTAAGCTCATCGCCAACGATACCAGGGTCACGACTAGCAAAACTTTCTGCGACATTCTGGTCATCGACTCTCTCTCCTTCTGTTTTCTGTGTAGTTCGATTTTGGGAGCCAACAGTTGCCCGATTCCCGCTCACGAAATCCCGCTGACGCAGTAGCTATGCGTCGAGGGCGGGGCATTGGCTCGCCAACCTCAAACCGCCTGCAAACTTGTTTTTCCTGTTCTTGCTAACGCGCATGGAGGGCCTGCGAGAGACTGAGCAGATTGTGCGGAGCGACGCGGATTACACCCCACCGTGGACTGTCAATCTCAGCAATCAGAAAGAACGAGAGGGACACCGCAACCGGTGCGATTAGAAACAGGCGACGATTCGTACGGTGCGCAATATACCCGAGCAACAAGTTGCAACCGATCGCGACAGCGGCCAGCAGCACCCACGCGGCAACGGGGATACGATTCCACCATGCGGCCTGAGTGTATCCCTGCGAGTTCAAGACATCGTTCATGCCGGAAACCGCGAGGGCAACCACAGGTGTGACCTGCGTCGTTGCCCCTGGTCGGGCGGCGGACCACAGCTCGTTTTGCAGCGCAGCTGTATCCGCATTGACCTTCGCAAGAATCTGAGGGTTGTTCGTCGTGTAAAACAATATTCGCTCATCGGTATACTTCTTCAGTAGTTCGCGCAATCTCGCCCCGTCATTAGCGGGGAGCAAGTCGGCCCGTACGTACTCTGTACCGATCGCGTTAGCCTCAGCCTCTTCGTAATCCTTGCGCTGATCGTACCGACTAATGGCCATCGAAAAAGTGAAACCGATAAGCAATCCAAGCAGCGTCAGGATTGCACCGAGCACAATACCGAAATCAGCACGCTCATCCTCCTGCAAAGGCCGGAGTCTGTTGCGAAGGGTGTCGCCGGTCTGCACTGAAAGCCACAGAACCACGAATGACAAAGCGAACACGAGAAACGGAAAGTTCAGCAGATTCATTGCCTGTGACGCTCCGTCAGGGTCCAGCCGAAATCCGCTATTAGCCAATAACCTCAACCATTCCAGTTGCCAGATCGTACATCGCGCCACTGATCTTGATACTTCCTTTCTTTTCCAACTCCTCCAGGATTGGACTACGCCGACGAATCTCTGCGAGGCCTAGCACGACATTCGTTCGCGCAACAGCATTAACATAGCTCGCGTTCTTGCTCGACTTCTCACCCTCGAACTTCGTCTCCGGTAGAGATGGTTTGATTCGCGCCAGCAGTCCAGTAAGATTGCCAAGCACGACATCGTCGATAGCACCTTTCACCGCCCCACACGCCGTATGTCCTAAAACCAGCACGACCTTTGCGCCGGAAACTGCACACCCAAACTCCATGCTGCCCAACATATCGTCGTTTACGAAGTTCCCTGCAACGCGTCCCGTGAAAATATCTCCGATGCCTGCATCGAATACGATTTCGGCTGGCACTCGGGAATCAAGGCATCCAAGTACCACAGCTGCTGGGTATTGTCCCGCCGCGCTTGATCGTTTCTCGGCTAAATAATCTCGAGGCGTCATCTTCCCTGTACGGAATCGCTCATTCCCCTTCTTCAATTCGTCAATGACCTGCAACGGTGTCATGCGGTCACGTTGCTCTTTTGTCAAAGCCCCGCTCGTACTACCCCCAAGCTGTATGGCTGAAAAACGAAGTCGAGTGATGGCGCAAGCGCCGAGGGCCGTGCTGAGAAATCTGCGTCGGTCCCCAGCTCCCTTATCCACCGACTCGTAAGAACCTTCCATGACCTTCCTCCTCGCTCCTGAAATACGCGTTGCGGCGCCTTGATTTTAGTGATTTTCTTACCACCTCTTGTTCACATGGCAGACGGAACCCAGACATTGTCCGGAGCGATAAGCTCAGAATTCGAAAGCTCGGTCTGTATATTGACGCGCTGCAACCCGGCCTTTTTTCCCGGCACGGCCTGGAATACGACGTAGTACTGATTGGAGAGCAGCTTCTGCAAGCGTTCCAGATAAGGCTTAAAGCTAACCAGAGTCGAAGTTCCAAGAGAAAAACATTCTCCGCCTGTTTCATCTGCCATCTTGGAGAGTCCGGACAGCCCCAGCTGCAGGTCCCAACCGCTTCTGCCGGCTCGGCCGACCCCTACTGCGTACAGGGTGTAAACGATGACGTTGTAGCGCTGGCTGATCTCGCTCGCCGAGGTAGCATCCGTACTGATGGTGGGCATAGTGTGATATACAGGGCCGAAGTTTGGTCCGAGACGGGAAGGCTCAGGGTTTACACCCCGGAGCCGGTCGATTCCGTCGGTGACCATCAACACCTCGCGCCGCACTTTCTGCTGCGGCCAGCTCTTTACCAGACTGATGAGCGACAAGTATGGGCTGTCCATAGACGACAACGAACCCAGCGGTAACCGTACCCCCTTGACCGCAAGATCATGATCAGCTGTGAAGTTCTGAACAACTTTAACGGTCGCGTTCGACATATAGGCGACGCCGATGAGCGTCGAGGGCGGCTGGGCGTTGATGAAATCCTTGACGTCACTCAGATTGTTTCCCACCGACGTGCTAAGGGTGTCGTCAATCAAGATCATCAATTGCAGCGCAGCGTTGTCACCTTGGGCGGGGATCAATTGCATAACTTGAAGGAGATTCTTTCCTTGTTTCACTTTTACGTCTTGCTGCTGTAGAGGCGGAAGTTCCGCGTCTTCACGAAGACTGGCGTCGGTGATCACCAAGTGAACTGGAGCTGTCTTCGCGGCGGATTTTTCCTGCGCGTAAAAGATCGGGCTGATCGATGTCAGGGCACAGAAGGTGCCCAGCAGTGTAAGCCCCAACTTGTAAATTCTCATGCTGCTCTCCTGCCTGCTAGGAAGACTTAGTGACACTTTGCAGGTTCACCTGCTTGACCTGCGTCTTAGCATTTCGGCTGCTTGCCCATTTCAACGAGGCACCTCATTTTGTGATGTCGGCTCGTTTCCCACGTCCCCGTCAACTGCGCTTTAGTCGAGTTTTTGACTCGGTGGCGGAAGCGTCAGAGAGATCGCAAGCGTAAAACTGAGAGCTGATTCTGCGGGAACTTCAATCTGTTTGTTTCCGGTCAATGCACCTCCGACCAGTCCAGCACCTGCCCCTGCTATAGCGCCGATCGCTGCTCCCTTGCCCCCTCCAGCCAGCCCTCCGATCAACGCACCCCCCGCTGCCCCCCCACCTGCGGTGGCAGCCGTCCGCTTGCCTTTGCCTTTTTCCGTGCTGCTCAGGAGACGGGTCTGGATGTCATAAGTCTGCGTGCCGACTGAGATGCTCGTCAGGGTCAGGTCAAGCTGTCCCTCGCCTTTGATCTTACCTTTGGCCTTAGCCGTTACCACGGTACCTGTGACCTTGCATCCCGCCGGGAGGGCCGTCTTTCCACCGACATTCACTGGTTGCGCCAACGTCCCTCTGAAGCCTTGTCCTGATTGGCTCGACTTAGAGCTGAGCGAGTCTACCGTTCTCACTGTGAGTACGGTTCCAGCGGGTATCACAACCGGCTGCGGCTTGGGTCTCTGCACGGGAGTGGAGGCAGTTGTGGCTGCCGGCGCCGCAGAAGTGGGCTCGCTCGCTGCGGCTGGAGGCTCGACCGTAGTTTGGTCATCGACGCCGTTCGCTCCCGGTTCTTCACGCGCGATTTGCTCTAACTTTTGTTGAGCTGCCGGCGTCTTGACTTTGCCGCTCAATGTAACTTTGCCCTCCTTGGCTTCGACGCTAACCTGCGAGTCCCTGGTATCTGAGTCCGCGCCTGCCTTGGTTTGAATGTCCTTAGCAATGGTCTCGTCGCTGGGACGTCGCGAACATGCAGTCCCTACAGTCAACAAGATAACCGCCGAGGCGATGGAAATGGCTAAGTTACGCATATATCCTCCTAATGGTGGGGATCGGATGCTGAAAGACCTTTTCGGAGGCCTGCCCGCGGTGCTGATTCTCTACGGAGCCACCATTCTGATGAAGGCGATTGGCATGATGTCAACCCATCCTCCCGGGATACAATCGCCTAATGAGAGAATCGTCATAGCGAAGCTCTCTAAATATCCCATGTGCTCCAATTGAATCGACGGCGACACAGAGCCCCGTACGGGAGTACTCCAGCGACCGCAGTCTCGGCCTCTGGGCTTGTTACTTGAGCCTAATACTACCGCCCAAGAGCATCCCATTCATGTTCGTGTCGTAGATAAACCCACCATCTCTGTAATCAACACTCAATCGTCGATAGCCAACAAACACCGCATATCTCCGTCTGAATTCCTTTCCGACACCGGTGTAAACCTGCCAGGTGACTTGTGACCCTGCACCGAACCCTCCGGCGTCGCCCTTCAGCATCACAAACAAGCCTTTCCCTAGATTGACCCGGAAGCGCGCCCCCATGACTGGGTCAACCCAGTCTCGTGAGTCGCTAGCATGGAAAGCAGGCAAAAGTCCGGCTCGCAAGTCGAGATTGGTGCGTAAGTGCCAATACCGGATTCCTCCAATCGCGTCCACGAAACCCTTGGGACTTTCGAATACGCGTCCATAGATTTCTGGGTCAAGAACGTACTGTTGCGCATCGGTGTGAGCGCTGGAAAAGAGCTTGCCAAAAGGAGTTGCTATCTCATCGGATGACAGGTCCAAGTACTGGAAATCAGTCAACACGCCGATCCTGTTCTTGCGAACGTCGAGCGCGGTCATGATGCCAATATTAAGTTTGTCGAAAACGTCTGAGAAGCTGGCGCTCACGGGAATTGTTCTCCCTGCGACTCCCACATTGCCGCTCACGCCGCTCAGCCACAGGTACCCAGGCACCCAGTTGATGTGCCAGTCACTTTGGCCGCCCGGGTCCTTCGATGGTGTTCCGGATTCTGGTGCGGAGCCGGCCCCATTTTGTTGACAAAATCCAGTAGCCCCAAAGGCTAGGCATAGCAACATCGTGAGCGCCCACTTCTTCATAGCAAGCCTCTCCAATCTGTGTTCACACCTGAAACGGCGAAGCGACTGCTTTCGCTTTTGGGCTCCCAAGCTCATCGACTGAGCGAAGCAAAAGATGAGAAATCATTTTTCGTTCTCGTTGGCTTGCGATCTCCTCGATCATCGACCTCTTTCTTCAGCGCGAACCGCTATGCTCACTCGCCCTGTTATTAAGTGGCACAGAATGCACGATCGAAGCGTGAAGTATGTAGCGCTGCGGCGCGCTGCCTACGAAATAAAAGGGATAGCAGGTGACCAATGTCAAAGAGGGTCCGGTCGTGGGTTCGAGCACGCTCACGTCGTGAGGGTCCACAATCTTTACGCTGTCCACAACATAGGTGTCGGTTCGGTCCGGTAGAGACAGATCCAGAAGGTCGCCGACCCCTACGTCTTTCAACCCACGAAAAAACCCATCTCTATGGCCTGCGATGCCGACGTTACCCGCTTCCCCCAGTTTTGCAGTGTTCGCGATACGTCCAAGCCCGCGGTTCAGCGTAAGGTCGTCTGTGCCATCTAGTACTGGCGCCTCCAGGTGGATTTTTGGCACACGCAACACCGCCAACGGGGCCGCCCAGCGTTCCGTCAGACTCTGCTTGTACAAATCAATTCTTTTCCGCGACCAGAGCGAAAAATTCGCATTGATGTCTGGTGCTTTCTCTCCCGCCGTCTTTGGCGTCGCGGCTCGCTCCGATGCGTTGAAACTCCGGATCGCCATGTATGACATGAACGCGCCGTGAATTCGTGCGCCTAAATAGACACCCAGCAGTGCAATTCCCACTACCAGCAGAACCCGCCGAATCGCCAACAATGAATTGCGTGGGCGACTCTCGCCATCGACACTTGCCTGTCCCATGCCTTGATCACCCACTCTCACCATGACTTCGGGGATCACCTTCTGTTAGCGCCAAATCGATGCCTGCTGTATGAGAAAGATAGCCAGCGGTCCGGTTCACACGAAACTGGGAAAACCACTAGGGCGTGGTGGAACGAGATGGATGTAACACAACGTATGAAGAGAGAACGTGGCGAGATAATCAGAGAAAAGCACAAATAGCCACTAGTTAGTGCAGAATTAGATTACGAACCCCTAGTCTTACGGGCCGCGG
>Ga0210396_10003497_pt1 | contig 15630 bp, 9 predicted proteins | sample IncBWH17OmetaG_FD_155466 | JGI IMG/M metagenome (GOLD analysis project Ga0210396, IMG submission 155466) | Forest soil microbial communities from Barre Woods Harvard Forest LTER site, Petersham, Massachusetts, United States - Inc-BW-H-17-O ... | reverse complement strand
CAGCCGCACTTCGGCATTCGCGACCGCGGCGGTGGACGCCAGCGAGTTCACGAAGACATGGATGCCGTCATTGCCGGAAAACGCCGCGACGCCGAGGTCGGAGACGATGAACCACTGGGTGGCGAGCTGATAGTCGTCGTCGCTGCCGGGGTTCTTCGGCGCCGCCGTCATCACATAGACGCCGGGCTGTAATTCGCCGATCGCCTGGTCGACCGGGAATGCGGTGACGACCTCCTGGTTCAGCGTGGTCGCGGTGGCAAGCTCACCGGTCCAGACCTTGACGCCGCGCTCGTCGCCGAGATTGGACAATTGATACTTGCTGATCGACTGTTGGAAGTCGCTGTCGATCACCGTGTTGATCAGGTTGCGGTCGCCGATCCGGAACACGTTGACCTTGACCGCGGGCGTGTTGACGCTGACCAGGGGAATGCCCTGCTGGCCGGTGCGCGGCAGCACATAAGCGCGCCCGGTGAAGCGCACGAACGGCTTGCGGTCGCGGACATAGATGTTGAACTCGGCCGATTTCGGCAGCCCTTCCTTCACGGTGGACGGCAGGCCGGCGCGCAGATTGATGTTGTAGCGCTCGCCGTGCTTCAACCCGTCGACGCAAAGCTGATGGTCCTCAGTGGTCAGCGCCGGCTTGTCGGTGCCGGCGAGCGTCACGAACGGCGTGAAGTCGGTGCGCTTGGCGAGGTCCTCGGTGAACTGGAAGCAGACCCGTGGCGAGGCCGAATCGGAATCGACGTTGTAGTCGGCGAGCTTGAAGCCGTGATCGTCGCGCAGCTTCTCATATTGGGCGCGGACGTCGGCGACTTCGCGCAGCTCCAGCGAGAGCCGCAGCGTATCCAGCGCCGGGCGCCACATCTGCCGGTCGGAGAAGGTGCGGCCGAGCACGGCGAGCGCATCCGCCTCGTCCTGCTGGTTGCTCGCGCGCTGGTAGGCGATGTAGGCCGCGGTCGAGGCCCGCTCCAAGAAGAAGGTCTTTTCGCTCGATGTCTGCGGCCAGATCATGAAGATGGTGCGGGCGAGCCGCAGCCAGTTGGAACTGTCTTCCGGCGTGGTCGCGGCGATCTGGCCGAGGATCTGCATGCCGGAGCGGAAGTCGTTGCGCTTGAAGGCGGCATCCGCATCGCTGCGCAAGGTGGCCGGCGATTTGGCAACCGGGCCCGCCTCGCTCTTGATCTGGGCCTCCAGCTTGATCGCGGCGTCAGCGAGGTCGTCGCGCTTGAAGGCCTTGGCGTCGGCGGCCAGGGCTGGTGACAAGAAGACTGGTGACAAGACTGTCGAGAGGCCAAGCGCCAGCGTTGCGCAAAAAGCTGCGGCGCGAACCAGACCGATCATGGGGAAGCTCCTTCGCGGGCAAAATCCGCGTGGCGATAAGAAAGGCGCGAAATGGTGACGGACTGATGGCAGCGGAACGGGCGGAGCAAAAAGTCGCATGGCACATGCCGGCAAAAGTCCTGACCGTTCAGCTAGATGAACGGCCGTGAGGCGTTAGCAGGCGACCAGGCGCAGCCCCCCGCACGCCTTAGTCGCGGGCCCCACAAAACCGGTTCGAATGGTTTTGCGCAAAAGCAGATTTTTCATCTTGGCAATGTTATGGAGGTCACGCGATAAGGTCGGCCGTCAGGGCAGGCCTTGGATGCCGAGCTTGGGCAGGGCCCGGATGCCAGCTTTTCCGTCTTTCGGATTGCGGGGCAATTTCCAGGCTCCCTGCCCTCAGCAGACGGTCCCGTAGCTCAACTGGATAGAGCATCAGATTTCTACTCTGAGGGTTGCAGGTTCGAATCCTGCCGGGATCGCCAATTCATTTTTGTCCGTTCCGGACACATGGGTTACGGTTTATACCGGAGACATAGGTAACACTTTGATGGTGTCCTGTCATTGATGGGGTACTAGCGAAGCCGCTCGCTCGCTACGGCGCTAGGGGGGCGCGCTTCGCGAGCGGCTTCGCTAGTACGATAGCTGCTTTCGGAGGTCACGACAGGAGCCAACACTTTTGGCCCGAAGGGGTTTTCGAGAGGTTCGAGCCTGCACGTCTCGTCATCGAAGTAACCGAGATCGTAATCCATGAAGCTGACGAGCCAGATTTGCTCGCTCACCTGTCTGATGCCCACCTTCTGTCCGGCGAACACGGTGCTGAGGTTGATTTTCTGCCGATTGAAGCAGATGCGTCCGCATGTGGTCACCGTGACGGTCTTGTCGTGGAATGGGTAATCGAGCTCGGGCAAACCGGCGTAGGGCCGCGATGAAGGCACGTAACACTCTGCCGGACAGCGCATGTTGAGCGCTTGGTGCGGACGCTCATTGTTGAAGCATTCGACGAAATCATCGAACTTCGCCTGCTGCTGCAGGAAGTTGCTGCCGGCCGGCTTGGTGGTCTCGAGCTTCAGGGTCAGATGCATGCGTTCATGCCGGCCGTTCTGCTGCGGGTGGCCGGGTTTGATGCGCTCGATGGCAATGCCGAGCCTGAGCCACCAGACCGACAGCCTGGAGAGGTTGAAGAGGGAATTCGGGCTGGCAAAAGGCACGCCATTATCGGTGCGGATGGCCCTGGGCAGTCCGAACTGCTTGAAGGCGGCCTCGAACACCGGAAAGGCGTAGGCTTCCTTAGTTGTCGATAGTGCCTCACAGGCGAAGATATAGCGGCTGGCAGAGTCGGTGATCGTGAGCGGATAGCAGTAGCGTCGGTCGGCGAGCATGAACTCGCCCTTGTAGTCGGCACACCACAATTCATTGGGCTGGGCCGGCCGAGAGAGTGTGGTGCCCTCAGCCCTGTTGCGTCGTCTGGTTCGGCGCTTGACCAGGCCATGACGATCGAGCACCGCATGCACCGTGCTGATCGCAGGTGTGTGCACATCCGGATAAAGCCTGGCTAGCCTTTCCCTGATCTTTGGAGCGCCCCAGCTCGGCTTGTCCTGCTTCAAGCGCACGATCAGCGTCTCGATCTGGGTGGGCAGCTGGTTGGCATGACGGTACGGCCGACGAGAGCGGTCAGTGAGGCCTTCCAGCCCGATCTCGTTGTAGCGCGTGAGGATCTTGTAGCCTGTCTTACGGGAGATACCGAACTGGCGGCAGAGAACGGCCATCGGCTCGCCGTCCAAAAGCCTAGCAATGAACTTCAGTCGTTCGTCCATGGGTTTACACGCCTTCCAGGGCATTTTGCGCTCCCTGCAAAAGGCCCCATTGTGTAACCCATCTCTCCGGAATGAACTGTCACCCCTCTCTCAGGAAGGGCAGCCGCCGAAATTCTTGATTTTCGCCGTGGCGGCCGCTGGCCTTTGCCTGGATCTGCCCGCAAGCATAGCTCTCGCCTGCGCCAATCACCGCCTCGCGCCCGCCGGGCAGCTCCTCCCCAAACCGAGCAAACGGGACTACCGTAAGGTGAGGGGGCAGGTAATGCCCCCTAGACGAGAAGCAGGTTTTCTCGCTATTTTTTTCCCGATCCGGTCGCACAAAATGCTGTCTCGGGGGCATACCGTGAAGCGATTTTCATATTTGCTTTTTTTAGTTTTAGTCAGCCAGGCGCAGGCTGCGGTGAGGTTTGACTCGGAACGTTGGTACGGGATCGAATATCACGTCACCATCCTCGGAGAGATCGAAGCCGGCGATAGCGACAAGTTCAAGCAGCTAGTCCTCACCCACCTCAGAGCCAGTCATCTCATCAGTCAGTTCAACATCTACTCCTCCGGAGGAAATGTCGACGAAGCGTTCAAGATGGGAGAGCAAATCCGGGCGCTGGCCGCACCGACCAACGCACCGGAGTTGCAGCCCGACGGCAAGCCTCGCTGCACCATGGGTTCACTCGACACCCAGACGACCCGCTCCGGCAGCTGCGATTGTCAAAGCGCCTGTTTTCTCGTGTGGGTCGCCGGCGTCGGACGAACAGGCTCCTATATCGGCATTCATCGACCGCATTTCGAGGATTTCGGACGCACGAGCCAGAAAGAGGCTTTTGAGCGTTACAACGAGCTTATGTCAAAAACCAAAGACTACTTCAAAAAGCTGAACCTGCCGGATTGGGTATTTCCAAGACTGTATTCCGTTGCATCGGGAAACATGCTTCTCCTGCCGCAAGCGGACATTCTGGAATTGCAAAACAACCGGGTCTACCTCGAAGAATACATCTTCTCGAAATGCGGCAACGAGCCTGGCGGTACGGTCAACAGCAGCAGGGAAAGGAAAGCCTATATCGAATGCAAAATGCCGGAGGTCGACACAGCACTGTCAGAAGGTGCAAACAGATATCTGAGCCTTTACGGCAATCCCTCCGAGGTCTTTATTCAACCCCCTCCGTCGCAATCAGGTGCGGGCATCAGGGAGCCGTTCATGGCGATGGCGCCTCCGGTGAATCCCATCCTTCCTCGGCCTGCCGAACCGCAGGTCAAGCCAAAGGAATGCGAAAAGGTGACGGGAGACGACGTTATCGTGGACGTAAGATTTGGAGATCCCGATGGCGGCTTGGTGGTTCGGGCGGAGCCCAGCATCCTAGGCGACCGGCTGGGCACAATTCCCTCGGATGGAGTTGGCGTTCGCCGCGAGGAATGCGACGCCAGCAGCAATTGGTGCAAAGTGAGATACGAATGCCTGGCCGGTTGGGTCTCGGCGCATTTTCTCTCATCCAGGCAATCCCATGTCTTCCGCGTGGTTGGAGTGTCCGCCAACGACAGGGACGGTGGTCTGAACGTGCGGACCGGTCCGGGCGTCTCGTTCTCGGTAACCGGGACTGTTCCATACAACGCGACCAATGTGGTCCGTCACAATTGCGAGGTCAAAAATGGACAGGAATGGTGCTTGATATCCTCCGGCACAATTTCGGGTTGGGCGGCGAGACGTTATCTGGGGCCGTGAATCTGCCTTGAATCGGACAATGGCTCAGGTGCATCGGTATTGGTGTTGGCGAGCAGCCGGCCTGCAGAAAGGTGGTTGAGGCGAAAATCTGTGCCGGTGCAACCGTCCCGGGTCTGCTACTCTGGAATGGTGCCGAACCAATCGGCTGTTTGTTGATGGCATTGCGGAATCGGAATCCTGCCGAAGGAGTGCTGAAGCGATGAACGCCCAGGACAGCAAAGCATTGCCGGCATCCCGTGATGGCCGGGCTTGTTCATCACGGGAGAGTCTTCTCAGGACTGGCCGGTATGGAGCTTTCGCCTGTGCGGCCGTTTTGCTTCTGCTTTTCGGCGGCACAGACAGAACTAGAGCAGCCAACGATGGAAAGCCCGCCCACGCGGCGGTCAAGGGAAACAAGGCAAGCTCTGCCAAAGAAGGCAAATCCGGCAAGGCCGGATCGGTGGATAGGAGCTACGCCGGCGCCCCCGACCCGGCCAACCCCGCGGCCGCGGCAGGAAGCAACGCTGGTGCTGACGTCAATTCGGGTGCTGCCGAAAAGAGCAAATCTGGTGCGAGTGAAGCAAGCAAGCCCAACGCGGCTGACGGAAGCCTGCCTGCCCCGGTCGATCGCGGCAACGCAGGTGTGCTTGAAGGCAAGCCAAGCGGGGTCGAAGTCGGCAAGTCTGATGCGAACGACGCGGGCAGGTCAGGCGCAAACGGCGTTAACACCCCAAATGCGGGAGATGTAGAGAAGACAGGCGCGACCGAAGGAACCAAGCCCGGGCCGACCGAGGCAGCCAAGCCCACGGTCGAAGAGAGCAAGGCAGGCCCGGAAGGAAGCAAGGCTTTATCCAAAGATACCAAGCCCGCCGACAATCCCGCGAAATCCGCCGACACCGGCGGGTTAGGCCCTTTTCCAATCAGCAAGGCTGCCTGTTCAAGTATGGAAGCTCAACACGTCATCAACCCGGGGATGCCGGTCGGCTGCGCCCGCCTGAGTTTGGTCAGGTTCGCTTACGTCGACTTCGAAGGACGGCATCATAACGATGGCGAAATCGTCGTGATGGACGCGGTGGCCGCGCACGTTTACCGCATCTTTGAGACCCTGAACCAGAAAGGCTTTCCGATCAAAAAAGCGCGGCTGATGGATCAATATGGCGGCAATGACGACGCCTCGATGGCCGATAACAATACGTCTGGCTTCAACGGCCGCAAGATCACAGGCGGGAGTTCGATTTCGATGCACGCCTATGGATTGGCGATCGACATCAACCCGGTCCAGAACCCATTCGTGAAGCGCGTGGGCGACAAGTTGGCATTCAGCCCTCCCGGCGGCGTGAGCTACGCGAACCGGTTCGGTGATCGTCCGAACAAGAAAAACTTTCCCGGGATGGCGGAAACGGTCATCGATGTTTTTGCAAACGAAGGCTTCACGACCTGGGGCGGTTATTGGGATGACCCGATCGACTATCAGCATTTTCAGGTCAGCCCGGGGCTGGCCGAACGGCTTGTGAGTCTACCGACCGCGCAGGCAACCGCATTTTTTGACAAGCTTGTTGAGCGCTATCGGACCTGTCTCGGCCACGATCCTTCGCGTGAGTCCCGGCTGAAGTGCCTCGCCGCTGCTGATCTGGGCCCCTATTCGTCTATTCGCGCGCAAGAAAGCGACGGTTCACCCATCCGGATGCGTGGCGATAGTCAACCGGGCACCAATTCTCGGAGCAGTCTCCTGTGATCCGTACGCCCTTGCCATCCGGCGGAATCGTATTGACGATCGCCGAATTGGCGTCGGGCGAGGCCCGGATATTGAGCACGTCGTTGCCGGAAACCCCGGTCACCCTGTAGACCGGCGTGGAATCGGTGCTGGCAAGCTTGGCCGGCGGCGCGGCGGAGGCCGAGGCGCAGAATGCTCCGACAGATTCAACGACGGCCGAAGCTATGAGGGAGCGGAAAGCGGGCGTGGAAACCACCAACTCCTCGTCGCGATTGACGATCGAGCCGCCCTCGATCAGCACGGCGGGCATCTGCGCGCCGTACAGCACAAACACATCGCTGTCTCTCTGATAGATTCCCCGTGCCGCATCCGCGTAAGGAACGTGAGCCCCCTCGACATGGTCGGTATCGTGGATGCGTGTGAATTGAAGCCCCTTTGCCATCAGGTGATCGGCCAGGGTGCGCGCCAGGTTGAGGCTATCGGCGTACGCCACGTTGCGGGGAGAGACGTGAAGTGAAAATCCTTTTTCGTCGTCGAAATAATATTGCTGCCGACCTTCGTAGACCCAGGGCTTCTTGAACTGGTCCTTCACGCCGTCATGGTGGACCGAAAAGAAGATGTCCGCGTTCAGGCCATTGGCGTAGTTGGTTCGTTGTCGCAACGAAGTGCCGGGCGTCGGCACGAAAAGATAGGTGGAAGCAAATCCACTACTGACCAGCGCATCACGGATGCGTTCCGCCAGCTTGAGATTGAAGTCATATTCCATAACGCCACGGGCGCTCGTCTCGCCGGACTCGCATGCCGTCGGCGCTCCCCGGCACGGGCGCCCGGGATGCGGCGGTACGTGCCCGATGTCGACTACAATGACGATCTCGCGCGCGGTCTTTGAGACACAGGAGGCAAAGGCGCTTTGAAACGGAAACAGCGCAGCAATAACAGTCAGTATCTTCGTCAGTTTCGAATGCATTGAATGCCCCTCTTCGATCGGCCGAGCACGACGCATCGGACAGACAGAAAGGCCAGAGGCCAATTTTCCCTTAAGTCACTCCTTCGTCAGGTAGCGGCCGTTCGCCCAACCCTGAACGCCGTTATATTGAATCGGACACCAGCCGGCGCTGCATTGGCCGCTAATTCGAATACCTCTTCCGTCAGGCGGGATCGTGCCGACAACATTGGAATCCGCATTGGGTTCGGATCGAATGTTGAGCACGTCACTGTCGTAGACGCCGTTGACCCGGTAGCTGGATGTTGGCAGCGGTCTGCCCAAGTCTATTGCGGATGGAAAATTGCGAGGGCCGCCCACGTTGTTCGGATCGACGCTGGGACTTTGAGCCAGCTCCAGCTTCGATCCTTGCTGGCTTCGCATCGCTGGATTGAGCGCTATGTTCGGAGCTGCGGTGTCCAGTATGGCGATTGAAGTGTCAGCAATCATCGGTGGCCGGGCATCGTGCCAGCCCGCCGGTACAAGGGCGATGATCGCAGTTGCGGCAATTGTCGTACCCAGCATGACGGTACCCCTGACCACCACACGTTATCTCAGGCATCCATAGCATGTATCGTGCCCCATGCACAACTAAACCTCTTTGCCAGAACTCTCTTCGTGCATGCCGAGTATTCTCTCGTATAGCGCGTGGAGGCCAAGTCCCAACAAGGGCAAAAAGGCATCGAAGAACATTGCAAGGGTGTGCAATGTTACCCACTGCACGACAAGGAGCGCGACAAACAGCAAAAACAACGCTCTGAGCTTGCGCCAAAAGCCCGAAGCAAAAGCCAGGAAAAGCGCGGCGGTCAGGCTGAATATCACTTCCAGTATACGCACCAACCAGTTAGGGGCGGCTGCGGCCGACCTGTCGTCGAGGATGGCTTCGGCAAAATTGGCGTGAAGCAGGGCGCCAGGCATCATACCGAGCGGCGTCGGATGGAGATCGATGCCGGGGCCGCGTCCCACCGCGAACGATCTCCATTCTGCGCCAACGATCACGGCATATCTTCCTCCCAGTTCGATCTTGTCCGGGGCGGAGATCAGCTTCGCCGTCGAAAATCTTGCCCCGGCTTGCTCGAAGACCTTTTCGGAGATGTAGTTGCCATATCGTATCGTAGAATCGCTTTGCCAAAGCGCGTTGTCGATAAGGCCGGGGCCCGCGGCCCTGGCAACTGCCAAGCCGAACGAGTCCAGCTTGGTACCGTTGTCGATGTCAATTTCTCCAGGAATTGCAAGGATGTCGTATGGCAGTGCGATGTAGCCGCAACTGATCTTTTTCTTCTCTTCGGCGGTAAAAGCTGCGTTGTCGCCGCAAGGATTTTGCTCTGAATCGGGCCGGCTTGGCGGCGTGCAGAGGCCATTTGCCTGGTAAATGTCGGTGTCCCGTCGATAGCGCCCCTTCGCGTCGAACGAAATAGGCGTAGACAGCACGAAGCTCCTGCCGGCCGCGGTCCCTCGTTTGATCGCGCCGATGAGCTTGCATGTTTCATCCTTGTAGGCCTCCGGAATTAGCAATGATTCCGGATTTGGCAGCCGTGCGTCGAAATCGAGTGCGATGACGGTGGCGTTCGCTGCGACCAGGCGGTCGACGATGCGCGCAAGATAGTCGCGCTTGAGCGGTGCGCGGCCATCTGGTTCGCCATTCCAATACTCGTTGTCGTCGATAAAGGCGAGGCTGACGTGTCCGGGTTTCGGAACCCTTGGATGATCCATCAGGATCTGGAAATAGGAAGCACGTACATCTCCCAGCGACAGCAGATCGTAGACCTTTTGGGAGCCGAAGAAGGTCGCGAGAAACACCAGAGTTGCGCTGACCCAGTAACGAAGCGATTTCTGCTTGATATGTTCGATAGCGCGCGCCGCTAACGCCCTTGCCCTATCGAGCATAGCTCCTCGTGCTCCCTCGACTTGCTGACCGTCGCTTCGGAAGAACCATATCATCCGATAACTTCTGCAGGGGTGCAACCCTAAAGCGATGTTGTTGTCGTTGTGTCGGCATCAAGCGCGCCGTCAGGTCAACTGGATGGAGAGGCATCCTGGGAAACATGTCATCGCAATGATCGAGCTCGCTTGCCGACCTCCGATTGAGACGCAACTCGACCGCTATCCGAGAATCAGCTATTGGCGGCCGTCTTAAGCGGTCGAAATGCGCCGATATGAACCGTCCTGAACGTGAGTCCGATCAGTCCGCCAAAGCTCACGACGGGCCGAGCGCCGTTGCGCTCCATGAGCTTGGTATCCGGCACATGCAGGCCGGCCGCCATCTCGACGCGCAGCTGTGCTGCGAGCAGGCCCTTGCGATAGACCCTCTTCACGTCGATAGCCTGCAGCTGATGGGTCTGTTGTGCCTGCAGGCGAAACAATACGACCACGCCATCGAATGGATCGCGCGGGCCAATCGGCAGGACCCCAAAGCCCAGCATCTCATCAGCCTTGGCATCGCGCTCACGCAACAGGGGCTGCATGGCGAAGCCCTCAAGGCGTTCGACGAGGCGATCAGGATCACGCCCGGCGATGTCGAGATCTGGCTGCACCATGGCAACGCGCTTGCCAACCTGCAGCGGCCGGCAGACGCCGTGACGAGCTACCAGCACGCGCTCAAGCTCAACCCGCACCATGTGGACGCCGCCTTTCATTGCGGCCTTCTTTTGCGCAACCTGAACCGGACTGAGGAAGCACTTCACCATCTCGATCTGTGCGACCGATTGCTCCCGAACAACTGTGCGGTGCTCGAACAACGCGGCCTCGTACTGCACGACCTGAAGCGGTTCGAGGAAGCGCTGGACGCCAATTTGCGGGCGTATCCGCACAAGCCCTCAAGTCCGGAAATCTGCAACAATATCGGCGCGGCGCTGTTGAAGCTGCGCCGGTACGAGGAGTCGCTGCCATGGTTTGACAGGGCGCTCGCGCTACTGCCCGGCTCCGTCCCCGTGCTCATGAGCAAGGCCACCGTGCTCGCCAGGCTGCTGCGGCTCGACGAGGCACTTGCCGTCTGCGCGCAGGTGAGAGCGATCGCTCCCGGCAACGCCGACGCCGCCTTTCTCCTGTCCGAGCTTCAACTCCTGACCGGCGATTTCGCGGCCGGCTGGGTTGGGCGTGAGGCACGGTGGAAGACTCGTTTGACCTTGGGGTACCCGAAGCTCACTCAACCGATGTGGCTCGGCGACGGCCCCGTCGAGGGCAAGACGATCCTTGTGTTTGCCGATGAGGGCCTTGGCGATACGATCCAGTTCGCGCGCTACATCCCGATGCTGGCCGCGCGTGGGGCGCGGGTGATCCTGTCGGTGGACGACCCACTCGTGTCGCTCTTGTCCGGACTGTCCGGCGTCTTCCGGCTTCTCAGGAGTTCGGAACCGCTGCCGGACTTCGATCTGCACTGCCCGATCTGCAGCCTCCCGCTTGCCTTCCGGACGCGGCTCGAGACGATCCCGCCCGACGTCTATCTGCCGCGCCCTGCGGAGGCGCGGGTAGAGGCTTGGGAGAATCGCCTTGGCCCGCGGGGTAAGCTGCGGGTGGGACTCGCGTGGTCGGGCAATCCGAACCACTCGAACGATCACAATCGATCTTTGCGGCTCCCGAAGCTGGCGCCGTTGCTCGATCTCGACGCCGCTTTTGTCAGCCTCCAGAAGGAGCCGAGGCCGGATGAGAGGGCCCAATTCGAGCAGATGGGCATCGTCGACCTGACCGCGCTTCTCACCGACCTCGCAGAGACCGCAGCCCTCATGAGCTGCCTCGATCTCGTGATCACGGTCGACACCGGTGTCGCCCATCTTGCCGGCGCGCTCGGCCGTCCGACCTGGGTCCTTCTGCCCTACACGCCTGACTGGCGCTGGCTGCTCGGCCGCGACGACAGCCCGTGGTACGGCAGCGTGCGCCTGTTCAGGCAGGACGAGCGGCGGGACTACGTACCCGTGATCGAACGCGTGCGCGAAGCGTTGCAGGCAAGGCTATCCGCGTGATCTTTGCTTCAGCGCCAACCAAGGGCGGGAGCGACGTGCGTCAATATCGCTTCGATCGCATGCGCGCAGTAGGCTACGCCCAACTGGTTTGGGATGGTCAGCAGCAAGGTGTCGGCCTCAGTGATGGCCTCGTCCTTCCGCAGCTGTTCGATGAGGACGTCCGGCTCGGCGGCATAGCTGCGGCCGAAGATCGCCCGGGTCCGTGGATCGATGAATCCGATCTGGTCCTCGCCTTCGCCCTCGCCGCCGAAATAGGCGCGATCCCGATCATCGACGAGCGCAAAGATGCTGCGGCTGACGGAGACCCGCGGCTCACGCTCATGGCCGGCCTCTTTCCAGGCAGCCCGAAAGCTGCGGATCTGCGCGGCCTGCTGCACATGAAAGGCTTCACCGGTTTCGTCGCTCTTGAGCGTCGAGCTTTGCAGGTTCATGCCGAGCTTCGCCGCCCAGACGGCGGTGGCGTTCGAGCCGGCGCCCCACCAAATTCGCTCGCGAAGACCTTCGGAATGGGGTTCGAGGCGCAGCAATCCGGGCGGGTTCGGGAACATGGGATTCGGATTGGGTGGCGCAAATCCCTCGCCGCGCAACAGGTCCAGGAAAATTTCGGCGTGACGCCGGCCCATGTCGGCATCGTTCTGGCCTTCGGGAGGCCGATAGCCGAAATACCGCCAGCCATCGATCACTTGCTCGGGCGAGCCGCGGCTGATGCCGAGCTGCAGCCGCCCGCCGGCGATGAGATCGGCAGAGCCCGCGTCCTCGGCCATGTACATCGGATTCTCGTAGCGCATGTCGATGACCGCCGTGCCGATTTCGATGCGGCTGGTCCTGGCGCCGACCGCGGCAAGCAGCGGAAAAGGCGAAGCGAGCTGGCGCGCGAAATGATGGACGCGGAAATAGGCCCCGTCCGCCCCCAATTCTTCCGCGGCTACGGCGAGGTCGATGGATTGCAAAAGCGTATCCGCGGCCGAGCGGGTCTGCGATTGCGGCGAGGGCGTCCAGTGCCCGAACGAGAGAAATCCGATCTTCTTCATGAGAGTGATCTAGCGAAGATCGGGCCGGTTTGCGAGGCAGTGATCGAGGGAAACCCTGCTCACTTTCTGATCGGGACGCCCTTGGTGGTGAAGCGCTGCGTCCTGCCGCCATCGCGCAACGGCCGTCGCGTGCCGGCGGCCTTGCCGGTGCCGGGCGGCTGATGCGCCGGCACGAGCTGGTCGGGGCGTGAGCCGATCAAATCGCGGCGCCCCATTTCGATCAGCGCCTCGCGCAGGATCGGCCAGTTGTCCGGATCGTGATAGCGCAGGAACGCCTTGTGCAGCCGGCGCTGCCTGCCCCCCTTGATCGCTTCGACCTTGTCGCTGCCGCCGCGCCGCACGCCGCGCAGCGGATTGACGCCGGTGTGGTACATCGCCGTGGCAGTCGCCATCGGCGAGGGCAGGAAGGTCTGCACCTGATCGGCGCGGTAGCGGTTCTTCTTGAGCCAGAGCGCGAGGTTCATCATGTCCTCGTCGGTCGTGCCCGGATGCGCCGCGATTAAATAGGGAATCAGGTAATATTTCTTGCCGGCCTGCTCGGCGGCGGCCTCGAACATCTGCTTGAAGCGGTTATAGGCGCCGATGCCCGGCTTCATCATCTTGTCGAGCGGGCCGCGCTCGGTGTGCTCGGGCGCGATCTTCAGGTAGCCGCCGACGTGATGGGTGACGAGCTCCTTGACATATTCGGGGCTTTTCACCGCGAGATCGTAGCGCACGCCGGAGGCGACCATCACCTTCTTGACGCCCTTCACCTCGCGCACCTTGCGATAGAGCCGGATCAGGTCGTCGTGCGAGGTGTTCAGGTTTTCGCAGATGTCGGGGAATACGCAGGACGGCCGACGGCACAACGCCTCGACCTTCGGGTCCTTGCACGCCATCCGGTACATGTTGGCGGTCGGTCCGCCGATATCGGAGATCACGCCGGTGAAGCCCGGCGTCTTGTCGCGGATGCGCTCGATCTCGCGCAGGATCGAGCCTTCCGAGCGGCTCTGGATGATGCGGCCCTCGTGCTCGGTGATCGAGCAGAAGGTGCAGCCGCCGAAGCAGCCGCGCATGATCGTCACCGAGAACTTTATCATTTCCCACGCGGGGATCTTGGCATCGCCGTAGGATGGATGCGGCGCGCGGGCGTAGGGCAGGTCGTAGACGGCGTCCATCTCGTCTGACGTCAGCGGGATCGGCGGCGGGTTCAGCCAGAGGTCGCGGTCGCCATGTCGCTGCACGAGTGGACGCGCATTGCCCGGATTGCTCTCCCGGTGCAGCACGCGCGAGGCGCGCGCATAGGCCTCGCGGTCCTGCTCGACCTGCTCGCATGCGGGAAGCCGGATCACGATGTTGCCGCGAAGGCGTGCCGCGCCTTCGTCAGCGGAGTCGAGGTCGTCGGCGTGAAGTTCGTTGTAGTCATCGGGCACGCGACGGAACAGCGCGACGCCGCGGATGGAGGTGAGATCGCGCGGCGCTTCGCCGGCAGCGACGCGGTGCGCCACCTCGACAACGGCGCGCTCGGCATTGCCGTAGATCAGGATATCCGCCTTGGCGTCGGCAAGGATCGAGCGGCGCACCTTGTCGGACCAGTAGTCGTAATGCGCAATCCGGCGCAGCGAGGCCTCGATGCCGCCGAGCACGATTGGCACGTCCTTGAAGGCCTCGCGGCAGCGCTGGGCGTAGACGATGGTACAGCGGTCCGGCCGCTTCCCGCCTTCTCCGCCTGCCGTATAGGCGTCGTCATGGCGCAGCCGGCGGTCCGCGGTGTAGCGGTTGACCATCGAGTCCATGTTGCCGCCGGTGACGCCGAAGAACAGCTTGGGCTTGCCCAGCGCCTTGAATGGCTCGGCCGACTGCCAGTCGGGCTGCGCGATGATGCCGACCCGAAACCCCTGGGCCTCGAGCAACCGGCCGACGATCGCCATGCCGAAACTCGGATGGTCGACATAGGCATCGCCCGTTACCAGCACGATGTCGCAGGCATCCCAGCCGAGCGCCGTCATCTCGGCGCGGCTCATCGGGAGGAATGGCGCCGGCTTGGTGGCATGTGCCCTGTGCCGGGACCAGGAACTCATCGGCTTTGCGGCGAGAGCGAGATTGTTCATGGCGCCCACGCATAGGACTCTACGGCTGCGAATACAACCGATCGCTGACGCTTCGGACCGGCACAGGCCATTTTGCCTGCGTCAGGTCAGCTGCCGTGCTGGCAGGCCGCCAGAAAGAAGGCCACGCGACGATTTACCAGGGTGTCGATCTCTTCGCGCAATACGCTGACATGTTGTTCAAACAGCCCGCGCAACATGATGGGCAGGACCGTCATATCCAGAAAGAACCGCGCTGTCAGCGCGAGCCGCTCGGGGGCGAAGGCCGGTAGCCGGCCGAGATCGTCGGATTTTGCCATCTCGCCGAGATAGCGGGCCGTGACTTCGGCCGAGAGCCGTTGCGCCGTTCGGCTGACTGTGCTCGCAAGCTCAGGGAACCGATTGACCTCGGCGATAGCGATCCGCATCAACGCCATTCTTTCGTCGTCCAGTACCCAGTTGAGAAGGGCAACCGCCAGCCGCGTCAGGCGCTCTTCGGTTGTTCCGCCGGTCGGCACCTCGGGGTTGAACTGCGTGATCCTGGAGATGACGTCGCGCATTACGACGGCGGTGAAGAGAGCCCGTTTGTCGCCAACGCGGGCATAGATCGTCGGCTTGCCCGAGCGCGCGGCCACCGCAATCTCATCGACGCTGCTGCCCTCGAAGCCGTGTTTGAGAAAGAGCTTTCGGGCCGCGTCGAGGATGCGTTCCTCGACTTCGCCCTCGAGCTGCTTGGGCGGGCGTCCAAGGCGCACCGCCGCGCGGGAGGCGGACTTCCGTCGCGCTGGAACCCCAGTCAACTCGCTCGTTTTGCTCGACATTTCCTCTTTCTCGTCGCCCCGAAGCCGTCACGGCTCTCGCAACATATGCATATCTGACTTGAAAGTAAATAGAACGAAACAGTTTCGTTCCTATTGACGATGCAGACTTTCGCGCATAATAAAAAGGAACGATACAGTTTCGTTTCTTTCGAGAGGAGTAACGACCATGCTGGATGACGCTGTTTTGGAAAGAGGAGGGGCTGAGGCCCGAGTGTCGCAAGCTCCTG
>Ga0210396_10003496_pt1 | contig 15631 bp, 12 predicted proteins | sample IncBWH17OmetaG_FD_155466 | JGI IMG/M metagenome (GOLD analysis project Ga0210396, IMG submission 155466) | Forest soil microbial communities from Barre Woods Harvard Forest LTER site, Petersham, Massachusetts, United States - Inc-BW-H-17-O ... | reverse complement strand
ATTTGACCATGACTAAGCGCGCCGTCACATGATCAAGATCGCCATCGTAGAGGACAACAATACTCTGCGCTCCAGCCTGGAAAGCCTTTTCAACAGGACGGACGGGATGCGTTGCGTGGCGTCCCTGAACAATCTCCTCAACGTCGTCAGCCAGGTCGGCTCCGCCCTGCCCGACATCATCCTGATGGACATCGGGTTGCCCAATATCTCCGGCATCGAGGGCGTCCGCACCGTCAAAACTCATTTCCCAACCATCCAGGTCCTGATGTTCACCGTCTTCGACGACGACGAAAAGATCTTCGACGCCATCCGCGCCGGCGCCTCGGGCTACCTGCTCAAAAAGACCCCTCCCGCCGAGATCGTCGACGCCATCCGGGACCTCTATCATGGCGGCGCCCCCATGACCTCCAGTATCGCCCGAAAGGTCATCCAAAGCTTCCAGAGTGTCGCCCCCTCCGCCGCGGTCGCGGATTATCTGCTCACCGTTCGCGAGAACGAGATCCTTTACTCGCTCGTCGACGGCCTTAGCTACAAAAAGATCGCCGACAAATACTGCGTCAGCATCAGCACCATCCGCACACATATCTGCAATATCTACCACAAATTGCACGTCAACTCCAAAGCCGAAGCCGTCGCCCGCGTGCTCAGCCCGAGGAAATAAGCCCGCCCTTCGCGGCCCCGGCCCGCCGATCCCAGCTCCCAGCCCCCGCCTCAAAGCCCGCCGGCCCCCGCTCCAAAGGCCCCCGCGCGGCGCGCCCCCGCCCAAATTCATATATTCATCCGATTGACCGGCGCCTGCTTTTATCGTGTCTTTGTAAAAACACACGGCCATGAAAAAAACCCCGGTAACAGCCGCCCTCCTGACGGTGGCGTTAACGATCGTCGTCCCGGCTTTTATGCGCGCCCAGGTCAACGCCAACAATGACTTCAAGAAAACCGGGAACAGCATCCAAGGAATGCCAACAACCGCCGGGTAGAATTTGTGAAAATGTGATCGAGCACAAACGAGAAACGTGACATCTCGAGATGTCATGTTGTTTATAGTGACCGTCGGCTCCGGAGACAGGCCCGGACCGGCGGCACTTTAGTGTTGCACAATAAACGAGCCCGCGTGCGTGTCGCCGCTCAGCGGATTTACAGCCCGGACAAAATAAGTACCCGCAGCCAATTTCTGCGTGAAGTTCAGCGTGACAAGCGAAGTGTTGGTAAATAGGTTGCGCTGCACCAGGCCGCCGTCGGCGGCGAAGATCTCTATTTGCCACAACCGGCTGTCGCCGGGTAAAACCAGGCTCACGTAACTACCCGAAACGGCCGGGTTTGGGAAGATCGCAAATGCAGCATTTCCGGTATTACCAAGATCGACGACACATACATTCGAATAGGTCACCGAACCGCCGACATCGATCTGTTTAATACGGAAATAGAGCTTGCCGGTCGCACCAGGCTGATTGGGATAGGTATAGCTATAATCAGCCTCGCTGCGCTGGGTGGTGCTCGGCACCGAACCGACATCGACGAAATCGCTTCCACCCGGGCTCATTTCGACGGTATAGGTCCTGCCGGGGTCTTCGTTCACCACAGACCAATTGAGCAGCGTATGCAAAGCATCCTGCTTTGTCGCGGTAAAGCTCAGGAAATCGGCGGAAAGGACGGCAGGAGAACAGATATAATAGGTGAACTTAAATGCAACCTGGTCTGATATCGACGAGCTGGGGGTCACACCTATGGGCACGTCGTTGATAAAGAAAGCAGTCGAATAGGACAATGTGTTAGATCCTGTTCCCTGATATCTGCTTGCAAGAGTAACCGCATTGGTTATCGAATCATAGACCAGCGACAGATTATTGAACAGCTGGTCCGGACCATAACTGATGTTGTCTCCGGGCTGTCCCGCCGCAGCCAGATCTGTAAAATCATATCCGCCATAGCCCTGGCTCTTCCCCGTAACCGTGACGCCATTCAATTTCACAACGTCGGTGCGGCTGATGTCAGGTGTAAAAGTCTGCTCCTGGTTGGTCGTATTTTGCAACGCAAGACTGGCGCTGGTGGTGACCGCGGAAGAATATACCGCCGCTGTCAGGGAATAACCGGTGGGCGGATCATATTGCGGGACCGTCAGCGTATAGGTGTTACCACCGGAGCTGGTATAGGTTTGAGTATAGACCTGGGTTTGAATAACACCCGAACATTGGGCCGACGATTGTCGCGTAAGTAGAGTGAGGCACAGGGCTAGGGTTAACGCGGTGAATGCCCTAGAACAAAGGATTCTTAGACACATGGGTACAAATTATTTGAGGGATTCGCCTATATAACTGAATACGTCAAACATTTATTTTGACCTCCAAGTAATATTACTAGCATTTTAATGTGGAAAATGCGCGCAAAATGCGGAAAACCCTCTAAATCCTTTGAAATGAATACACAATAAAAGACGGAAATTAATTGTTGGGGATGACCACAAATGAGGTCGAAAAACCCTGCTGACCACGGAGACCAGTCAGGCGGGCAAAATAAGTACCCGGGGACAGCTTGGAAGAGAAGGGGATATATATGGTACTTGATTGCATGGATTGCGTACGCAGTACCACATTGCCGTTGGCGGCGATGATATCCACCTGCCAGTCGTTGGGTTGCTGGCCCGTCGCCAGGTTGATAAAGCTGGTGGCAGGGTTAGGATAAACACGTGGGCCCGTCGCGGCGCCCGTCGTAGAACCCGCAACAACCGAAGAACCGGCAACATCCACGTGTTGGATAGCGCTCCAGGTTACCTTTTCCTGATCGTGGATCTGCAGTCGATAAAAGACATTTCCGGAAATAGTGTCTTCGAGGTGATCGATATAGTCGTAGTCGGCGCCGCTGGCGTCGCCTTGCGCCGTAATCGAAGAGATGGTCGAAAATTCACTCCCGTCCCTGCTGCGCTGAATATCATAAACACGATTAGCGGTTTCGTTGACGGCCGCCCATGACAAACCTGTCTTATGCGGTCCCGTTAGTGCGGCGGAAAAACGGGTCAGGCTGGCCGGAAGGACCGCATTGCCACCAGTGCAATAGAGATACTGTACCGAAAATTTTATGTTGTTGTTGATATTCGCGCTGTAAGAATAGGTAGCGTTGTTGACGGTGCTCAGATCGGTATAGGTAAAAGACAGGTAGTTCAATGTTACCCGGCCAAAACCCAGGAAGGGAGCAACATTACCGGTGATGCTGTCACTGGAGACGTGGTTGTTCAAAAAGGCGAATGGCGGTAGCGTAACGGCCTGCCCCGCCGTCAGCGGATAGGTGTTCACCAGCTGCGACATAATACTGGAAAAGGGGGAAGAGAGCGCGCCGCCGGAGATCTGATCGTCCTGGCCCAATGTGAGGGAGTACGTGGCTGGGTGCGTGTCGGCGTTGGTCAGCGTAAAACCATACTGCGAGCTTACCGTAGCGGAGAGTTTCACCGAAACGAGGGTACCGGAGTCCGGGCTCCATTGCGGCGCATTGATCGTGAACATCCCAAAACCATTGCTTGAAAGAGTAGTATCGTAAGTGTGGGCAGAAAGACCGTTCGAGCATTGTGCTAGAATAGTCTGATGAAAGATCATTCCCATGCACAACGCCAGGCCCACTCTGAGGATCTGCGGCCAAAGCGCCACCAGAAAATTAGCGGGACCTTCGCGCTTACCACCGGTAACCGCTCGTCCGCAAAGCGCTAAAGTCTGGCCTTTAGCCGGCGGCCCCGCGGACCGCTGGAGGAAGGAAAATTGGTTTTCCATCGGACGGATAATTGGATTTTAATACGCCTATTTAACTCACGATACACAAAATTTATTTTGTATACCCAGGGCAAACCTACAACTTATTATAAGTTTGACCCGATTCAATTCGCCCAAAATGGGAAATTAAGGGAATTATTTACCCCAATTAGGGAAATTTCCCAATTTTAACCCGCCCCAACATAAAATATGCCAAAAAGCAGCCGCCTCCCTCCGGGAGGCGGCGCCTTGCTAATCGTTATAAGAGTACTGACGAAGATCGCCCGATCAACTATTTGGTGATCACCAGTTTACTGATCTGACGTGAGCCGTCCGCGGCAGACACTACAATTAAATAATTTCCTTCAGGATAGCTGCTCACCGCGAGAGGAACGGTTGTCCCGCCGGCATTGCTTATATTTTTTTCCACGAGGACCTGGCCGCTCTGGTTGAACAGGCGGATCAGCATGCTCTCGCCGGCGTTACCGCCCAGGGTCACGTTCACAAAATCGCGGGCAGGGTTGGGATAGACGCTCACCGAAGTGACGATGCCGGTACGGATGCTTTTTACCTCGGAATAGGTGTATTTGCCGTCTTTATCGACCAGTTGCAGGCGGTATTCGCTGGTGCCCTGGGCCGGTTTATTATCGGTATAGGTATAGTTGAGCGTCCCGCTGGAATTGCCGGCGGCGGCTACCGTACCGATGACGCTCCAGGAGGAACCGGCGTTGGTGCTGCGTTGTACGGCAAAATGGTCGGAATTGGCTTCCGAAGCCGTGGTCCAACTGAGATCGACGGCGCCGTCGTTGAGGACAGCGCTGAAATTGCTCAGGATGATGGGCAGGATATTGCCCATGCTATTCAGGGTCGAGGGACCAAGGTCGGTGGTTCCATGTTCCGCGCCATTTTTGTCGGGGATGGCAGTGCCTACAAAAAAGGAGGGCGCATTGCCGAACTCCTTCTGGTAACCAAAGGGGGTCGTCTCATCATAACGAACGAAGACCCCATCATAGGTGCCTGCCGGGGTGGCATCCACCTTGCTCGAGACGTCCTGCAGCACAAGGGTGCTGTTCGTCGCATCGCTCATTATTATACTGTTCGCGGTGGTGACATCGCTGCCATTGGAGTTATCGATCTCGAGCGTTACGCCGGGACCGACGACGAGCGACGAATTGTTTTTCATGAGCACGCTGGTATTCAGGTGGATTATGCCGGGGCCAACGAGTTGGATCAGACAGTTATCACAAACGGCGGGAGGCGTGCCGTTCGTCCCCAACCAAATAGAGACACCACCGTTCGGGTTCCAATTGTAGGGACCGCTGCCGACGAGCACGGGAGTAGTAGTGTAGGTTCCGCCGGCATAGGTTTGAGCCGAAGCGGAGAAAGAAATGGCCAAAAGACCAATGACAGCACACAGAGACAATGTTGCAGGGTAGAACTTTTTCATCTTCACAATAAGATTGATTAATTGAATGTGGTTTCGGTAATAGCAAACCTGGGTTTGCCCGGGGTAAACCATAGTCAATAGTGGATTCTATTCCCATAGAAAAACATTGGATTATCCAGCTTTCACTCAGAACAATGGATAGGGTACGTGCGCGATGTCGGCATGTGGATACACTGCTGGTGTAACCTAAAAGGATTCACCTGACAAAAAAGGCTGGTTTTAAACTAAAGAGGATTATTGGGTACTGAGCGCCTAGGAGTGGCGTGTCTTCGAGGAATAGAGTACAGACAATAAAAGTAGAATAAAAACTAAATTTATGCAAACAAATGTGCAAAATTTTTTAAACGATAACACGTCCGGGCGCGTGCACCCTGCGGTTAGCCGGCATCCTCCGCCGTATCTAATTTATTGAGACCCAACTTATCCAGGGCCAGTTGAGCCGCGATCTGGCTGGCGTCTTTTTTATTGTAAGCCTTGCCCTGGGATAACAGTTCGCCATCTACGACGGCGCCCACGGTGAACAACCGGCGCCCGCCTTCCACCCGTTCGTCGAGGGTTTCGAACTCCAGGTTCTTACCGTTCCGGTTCGCCCACCCATAGAGTTTATTCTTATGGTTGATCTCCAGGTTTTCGAGGTCGTCGAGAAACAAGGGCTGGATCACCCGTTCCATGACCCACTGCCGTGTCTTTTCAAAACCCTTGTCCAGGTAGATGGCGCCTACGATGGCTTCGAGCGTATTGCCGAAGATCTGGCTCATCTTGAGGCTGCTGTCGAATTTGTTGAAGTTGCTGATCTTTTTGAGCCCCATCTTGATGGCTATCTCGTTGAGCTGGTTGCGGTTGACCATCTTGCTTCGCATCTCGGTGAGAAAGCCTTCTTCTTTATAGGGATATTTTTTGAACAGGAAATCGGCGATGATGGCGCTGAGGATGGCGTCACCGAGATATTCCAGACGTTCGTTGTTTTGGTCGGCCCCATCTTTTACGGAGCGGTGGGTTAGCGCCGTTCTGTATAAGACAGCCTTGCCCGGAGTAAAGCCGAGTACGTTTCGGAGTTGCTTTTTGAACGAGGTGACGGCAGCGTCGCTCTTTATGATACGTTCCAGAATTCCCACCTTAACAAGCTACAATTTTTTTCACCCAATAAAAAATTTCTTTGACGCAGCATGCGCAATAGCCGGCTTTACCGGCTTATCGCGCAACTGGTTGTACAGTTTTGGCTATCGCGGGCCGACATCCGCGCTAATCCTCGTATTTCTTTACGATGACACAGGCGTTGTGCCCGCCAAACCCGAAGGTGTTGCTCAGAGCCGCCCGTACCGTCTTTTGTTGTGATTTCCAGAAGGTGAAGTTTAAACGCGGGTCCAGCCCCTCATCGTCCGTAAAATGGTTGATGGTGGGCGGGATCTTATCCTCTACCACGCTCATCACGCAGGCGATGGCCTCGATCACGCCGGCCGCGCCGAGGCAATGCCCCGTCATGGATTTCGTGCTGCTGATATTCAGGGAGAAGGCGCTTTCGCCGAATACGTCGATGATCGCCTTTATCTCCGCGACATCGCCGAGTGGAGTGGACGTACCGTGGGTATTGATATAATCGATCTCCCCGGGTTTCATCTTAGCGTCGGCGAGCGCCGCTATCATCACATTTTTTGCGCCCAGCCCTTCCGGGTGGGGTGCCGTCAGGTGATAGGCGTCCGCGGTCGCGCCGCAACCCACGATCTCGCAATAGATCTTCGCGCCCCGGGCCCTGGCGTGCTCCAGATCCTCCAGCACCAGCACCCCGGCGGCTTCGCCCATGACGAAACCGTCCCGGTCCTTGTCATAAGGCCGGCTGGCCGTCCTGGCATCGTCATTTCGCTCACTGAGCGCCTTCATGGCGTTGAAACCTCCGACCCCGGCCTCGCTGATCACCGCCTCGCTTCCGCCGCTGATGATGATGTCGGCCATACCTAGCCGGATCAGGTTGAACGCCTCCATGATCGCATTCGTGGAAGAAGCGCAGGCACTGGTCACGGCAAAGTTCGGACCTCTGAACCCGTGCCGCATCGAGATGTGACCGGCAGCGATGTCCAGGATCATTTTGGGGATAAAGAAGGGATTGAAACGGGGGGTCCCATCCCCCTTGGCAAAACCGATCACCTCGTCCTGGAAGCTGATCAGCCCGCCGATACCGCTGGCAAAAACGACGCCTACCCGGTCCGGGTTCACCGTCTCCTTGCTGATGGCGGCATCTTTTACCGCCTCGTCGCTGGCGGCTACAGCGATCTGGGTATAACGGTCCACCTTACGGGCCTCTTTCCTGTCCAGGTACGTAAGCGGATCGAAGCCCTTTAATTCACAGGCAAAACGCGTCTTGAACTTGGAAGCATCGAAGAGGGTGATCGCATCAGCACCGGCAACGCCATCGAGCAATCCCCTCCAGTAATCTTGCGTATTGTTACCTATGGGTGTGAGGGCGCCGATGCCCGTAACAACAACTCTTTTCAATTGCATAGTGGAGTTTTCCCCAGGATTTTATGTGCTGAAATCGCGCTTTCAGCGGCTCAAAAATATTTTAAGGATAAAATCCGCCTTCTAAGCCGAATTGCTTGAAAAAGGCGGATCGAACTAGTTTATTAGTAAACCCCTTAGTCGGGCGGCGCTGCTTCAAAAGCCACCGGGCGGTTTGCCCGTCAGGGCTGACTTTCTCAAAACTGCCGGCAACTGCCCTTCAGGACGGAAATACTCCGAAAGCCGGAGGCTGCCCGTCAGGACCGACATAATTACTTCGCGTGCTCTTCCAGGTAAGCGATTGCCTGACCTACGGTTGTTATAGTTTCGGCCTGCTCATCGGGGATGGAAATGTTGAACTCTTTCTCGAATTCCATGATGAGCTCCACGGTATCCAGAGAGTCTGCACCCAGATCGTTAGTAAAGGAAGCCTCATTAGTTACTTCCGCCTCCTCCACCCCCAACTTATCTACGATAATTTTCTTAACTCGTGTCGCGATGTCTGACATTTTGATAGATTTTTGTTAGTTACGCCCGCAAAAATAACGGTTCCGGATTACAGAACAAAATTGGCCTTTTTTATTTTGAACTTTTATGAACACCAGGGACGGGACGGTTTTGCCGTATTTTCCCTTATTTGATCGATATTTGCGATCCGGAATCAGTAACTTCGGGTAATTTCACAACCGCATGGCGCTTAGGATGATAGATCACGGGACCAGGGAGTATCAGCAGATGGTGAATCTGCGCAATGACATATTGCGCAAACCGCTCGGGCTAGGCTTTACCGAGGAAGAGCTGGAAAAGGAGAAGGATGATATTCTGATGGGCGCCTTCGAAGATGACCGCCTGTTAGGTTGCTGTCTCCTCTCCCCCATGGATGCATTAACAATACGTCTTCGCCAGATGGCCGTCCCCAATGGTATGCAGGGGAAGGGCGTGGGGCGGGCTTTGATGATCTTCGCCGAGAATATCGCCCGCGATCTCGGCTACAAAAAATTATGTATGCATGCGCGTAAAACCGCCATAGGGTTTTATGAAAAACTCGGCTATTCCATCTCCGGCGAAGAGTTCATGGAAGTAACCATCCCCCACTTTACCATGGAAAAGGCGCTCTGACCGCTATTTGATCAACCGAAGATTGAAAGGATACCGGTAGATCTTGTTTTCGCTTACCCGCACGGCTGCGATAATGACCAGTACCAGCTCAATAAAGTACAAGGCCGCTATGAGCACGAATCCTATCAATATCACGGACAGTATCCCCCCGATTACATAGCCCACCAAAACAGTGATCTGAAAATTCAGGGACTCCTTGGCGTTTTCGGAAACGAAGGCTGGGCCATCCCTTCTTATCAAATATATAATGAGAGGTCCAAATATTCCGATGCCCGGGACGATCGACAGGATATGCGCCAGGATAGCGAGTGTGCGTTCGTCACCTGTGGGGGTGGAGAGGGGATATTCAACCGGCATGTGTGTAGGTTTTGGTCAATGAATATAAGCAATTTTGGCAAATTTGCTCATCCGCCGCAGGAAAGCAAGGAGGTCGGCCATGGTACGGCTGTCGTCGATGACCAGGAGAAAGTTCTTCCCGGCCTGTTTGAGCCGGGCCTTGTTTGTTTGCTGCTGCAAGAAATCCAGGATTAGCCGGAACGTATCCGATTCAAAATAGGGAGAATCCGGCCGGTTGATGAAATAACACCGCACGGTATCCTCTTTTAAGATGAGCTTTTCAAAACCCAGGCTTACCGCCAGTTTGCGGATACGGACAGTATCGAACAGATCCTCTACCTGTGGCGGTACCGGGCCAAACCTGTCGATGAGTTCTGTGTGGAAATCCTGCAGTTCTTTCTCGCTGTCGCAATTGTCCAGCCGGGTATAGAGGGTCAGTCTTTCGGTAATGCTTTCCACATAACTATCCGGGATCAGGATCTCCAGATCGGTATCGATGGTGCAATCCTGTACATAATCTTCCTGTTTGGAGATCTCCTCTTTAAAGAGTTCGCGGAATTCCGTGCGTTTGAGCTCCTTGATGGCTTCATCGAGTATTTTCTGATAGGTCTCGAAACCGATGTCGACCATGAAACCGCTTTGCTCACCGCCGAGCATATTGCCGGCGCCGCGGATATCCAGGTCACGCATGGCGATCTGAAAACCGCTGCCCAGGTCGCTGTGCTGTTCGAGTGTCTGCAACCGTTTGCGCGAATCGGCGGGCAGGGTGGCCAGGGAGGGCGCCAATAAATAGCAAAAGGCTTTTTTGTTACCCCGTCCTACCCGGCCGCGTAATTGATGCAGATCGCTTAGCCCAAAATGATGGGCATTGTTGACGATGATGGTATTGACATTGGGGATATCTACCCCGCTTTCGACGATATTGGTGCAGACCAGCACATCGTATTTTCTGTCGATAAAATCGAGGATATGCTCTTCCAGCTCATTTCCTTCCATTTGCCCATGGGCGTAGCCGATGCTGAGATCGGGGCAAAGCCCTTGTATGATGGCCGTCATTTCGGCGAGTCCCTGAACCCGGTTGTAAATAAAGAATACCTGGCCGCCTCTTTCCGTCTCGTAGTAGATGGCGTCCCGGATAAAATCTTCATTATAGCCGTGTAATTCCGTTTGGATCGGCTGGCGGTTGGGGGGCGGCGTATTGATGATGCTCAGATCGCGGGCCCCCATGAGGCTGAACTGAAGCGTTCTGGGTATCGGTGTAGCCGTTAAGGTAAGACAGTCTACATGTGTCCGCAGGGTCTTGATCTTTTCCTTGTGTGCAACGCCGAACTTCTGTTCTTCGTCGATGACCAGCAATCCGAGGTCTTTGAATTTTACCTCTTTCCCTAACAAGGCGTGGGTCCCGATGATGATGTCGATCTCGCCCTGTTCCAATTTTTTTAAGGTCTCCTTTTTTTCTTTCGCGGATTTGAAACGATTGACGAAATCGACTTTGACAGGGAAATCCTTGAGCCGGTCGCTAAAGGTCTTATAATGCTGGAAAGCCAGGATCGTAGTCGGCACCAGCACGGCGGCCTGTTTGCTGTCGCAGCAGGTTTTGAAAGCCGCCCGTATGGCCACTTCCGTTTTGCCGAAGCCGACGTCGCCGCAAACCAGCCGGTCCATTGGCGAAGGCAGTTCCATGTCCTTTTTTACATCGGCCGTGGCCTTGCTCTGATCGGGGGTATCTTCGTAGATAAAGGAGGCCTCGAGCTCCGACAGCATGTAATTATCGGGAGCATGGGCAAAGCCTATTTCCGCCTTGCGTTGTGCGTACAGTTTGATCAGATCGAAGGCGATCTCTTTGACCCTGGTCTTGGTCTTTTCCTTCAATTTCTGCCAGGCATCGCTTCCCAGCTTATTGACCTTGGGGACGGTGCCTTCTTTGCCCGTGTATTTAGAGATCTTATGCAGCGAATTGATATTGACGTAGAGGATATCGCTGTCCTTGTAGATGATGCGGACGGCTTCCTGCAAGCGTCCATTGGCCTCGATTTTTTGCAGGCCGCTGTAGACTCCCAGACCATGATCGATATGGGTGACATAATCGCCCGGCTGCAGTTCTCTCAGGGTGCGCAGCGTGATCGCCTTGTTCTTGTTATACGCCTGCTTGACCTTGTATTTATGATACCGCTGGAAGATCTGATGGTCCGTATAGCATGCCAGCTTGAGGTCTTCATCGATAAATCCTTCATGGATGGATAGCGCCACAGGAGTAAAGGCGATGGCCGATTTAAGGTCTTCGAAGATGGTATGCAGACGCTCCAGCTGACGCGGGTTCTCGGCAAAAAGGTAGAGCGTAAATTTCCTGGCTTCCAGGGCCTTGAGGTCCTTTATCAACAGCTCGAACTGCCGGTTAAAGGAAGGCTGGGGCCGGGTGTGGAATTCGATAACAAAAGGGGAAGGAAAGGGCGATCCGGCCGAGGGGCCGAACTCCACCAGGTGAAAACGTTCCAGCTGCGTTTCAATCTCCGCGGCCGTTACGAATTCTTCCACGGTGATCTCGTGTTTCTCCAGCTTATCTTCATCGCCGTCGATGCTGGTATCCGGCGGTAGGACCCGGTTCCGGGCAGCACCGGGGCGGCGGGTCTCGGGGGCCGGCTGTTGGGCAGCCTCGCGCGCCTGCCTGAGATGGTCGAGAAAAAGGCCCAGTTCCTCTTCCTGTATGGTGATGCGCTCACGGGTAAACGCCCAATCCTGCATCCAGATCACCGTGTTCTCGGGAATGAAATCCAGCAAAGAGATCTTCACCCCGCCGTCAGGCCGGTTCTCAACATTAGGTATTATATTGACTTGCAGCAGCTTACGTTCGCTCAGTTGGGTCTCGGGATCAAAGATGCGGATGGAATCCACGTCGTTGCCGAAGAGTTCGACCCGGTAGGGTTTTTCATTGCCAAAGGAATAAATATCCAGGATGCCGCCCCGGAGAGCGAACTGCCCCGGTTCGTAGACGAAGTCGGTGCGTTCGAAGCCTTTATCGACCAGTTTTACCAGGAGTCCGTCAAGATCGAGGGCATCGCCGGCCTTGAGGGAAATGATGTTCCCGGATAAGGCGTCAGGCAGGACCACCTTCTCAAAAAGCGCTTCGGGATAGGTGACGATCAGTTTTTTATTCGTTCCCCTGGCGGCTGACAACCGGGTAAGCGCTTCCGTCCGCAGCATTACGTGGCTGCTGTTCAGCAGGCGATAGTTCTTTTTGTTCTTAAACGAAGAGGGGAAATAGAAAAGATCGAGGGCGCCGGTAAGGCTCTCTATGGTATTGTGCAGATAAGCAGCCGCTTCGGCGTCCTCACACACGACCAGGTGGTTGAGCTGGCTCGTGCTGTCCTGCTGAAAAATAGCGCTGATCAGGAAGGCGGGGGAGCTCCCCTGGAGGTTTTTACAGACGATGCGTTGAGGGCTGGACAATAGGATCTTGTCCGCCAACTGAAAAAGGCGGGGAGAATGTGAAAATGACCTGAGAAGCGCCTCACTATTCATCGCGCCGCAAAGTTACGGAAAAGTCAAGCAACCGATGGTGCCAAAATACCGTAAATTCCATATATAATGTCGGTCCTGGCGGACGAGCCGCGGGGGCGGCTTTGAATTAATCAATAAACGGCGGTATGATCGGACTCTACACTGCAATCCACCCGGGTAATCTTCCCGGGTAACACTTCTACAGGCGCGATATTGTTCTTTTCATCCCTCCGGGTGGCATAGAACAGGTGTCCTTTCTTAGTGAACACGGAGTAAGTCCCCGGCGGTAACAGGATACGAAAATGACCCGTATCATCCGTATCCGCCTGCCGGACCAAATTGGTATGTACCGCGCTGTATAAGCCGGCGATGCCGGAGTTAGTAACCTGGTTTTGATTGGTTAACGCGAAAACGAAGATGGTGGCAGGCGTGCCGGCCGGGGTGTCCGGATGGTATTTGGGTGAGGGCATCCGGTTCCCGGCAACGCGGCGGGCAACACCTTCGATCCCTTGTTGCTGTGGGGGCGGGGCAGGGGTAACCGGTAACACGAGACAGACGGCCATATATCCCTGTATAATTAAGGCCCGAAAGTCCATAAAAACTGTAATTTTAGAAAGTTTTAAAAAATCTTTATGAGAAAAAGAAGGATCCCGTCCTTATACCTTTCCGTTCTCCTTGCCCTATTAGTTTCTTTCGGACTAACTGCGAGCGCACAAACACAAACCAATACGCCAGCGCTGCAAAAAACCAGCCAACAACTTGCTGCTCAGTATCAATCGTTTCACAAGATCCTGTTGCAAACGGCCAGGGAAAAGGGCTGGCCGCTTACGCTGCGGAACAAACAAGGCCGTCTGGCCTATCTGCGGGGGATCAACAGTCAGGGATTCCCTTATTACGTTACTACCACGGACAATATTATATCTGCCGCTACCATCCGGACCAATACCCTCTGGCCGGGGGGCAGTACGGGGCTGAGCCTGAACGGCGGCAGCGCTTTTTTGAAGGGCAGGATCGCCGTCTGGGACGAAGGGCTGGTCCGGCCGACGCATGTCGAGCTCAAGGGTCGGGTGACGCAGGAAGATGCGGCGCAAGGCGATACGGTTCTTAGCGATCACTCCACCCACGTGTCCGGGACCATGATCGCGGCGGGGGTCAATCCCGTGGCTAAGGGGATGTCTTTTGGCGCCCAATTGCTGCAGGCCTACGATTTTAATAACGACGAGTCGGAAATGGCCAAAGCGGCCGCCGGCGCCAATGGGATCATCGTTTCCAACCACAGCTATGCCGATATTGCCGGCTGGTATCTCGACGCGGCGCAGAACGACCGGTGGGAATTCTGGGGTAACCCGGGCGATACGGTGGACATCAAATTCGGGTATTATGACGGCGATGCCCGTATCTGGGATTCCATAGCCTACATTGCACCATATTATCTCATTGCCAAAGCCGGCGGCAACAACCCGGGGGAAACGGGTCCCGCTGTGGGGCAGCCTTACTTCCGGATGAACAGCCAGCAACAAATGGTCAGCGCGGGTAATCGTCCTGCGGGGATCAGCAACAATGCCGGCTATGAGACCATCGCAACCTACGGTTGTTCCAAGAATATCCTGACGCTGGGTGCGGTGAATCCCATTCCGGGAGGATACAATCAGCCGTCCGACGTGGTGCTGGCTTCCTTTAGCAGTCTCGGACCTTCGGGCGATGGGCGCATCAAGCCGGACGTGGTCGCCGATGGCGTGAATGTCCTGTCGTCCATTAGCACGGCGGACAATGCCTATGATATTTTTAGCGGCACCTCGATGGCGACACCGGCTACGGCGGGCTCATCGTTCCTCCTGCAGGAATATTATGGCAAGCTGCATCACGATTCAGTGATGCTTAGCGCCACGCTCAAGGGGCTGCTCATCCATACGACGGATGAAGCCGGCCTCTATCCCGGTCCTGATTATGCATTTGGCTGGGGGCTGGTAGATATCCAAAAAGCAGCGGCAGTGATCACCGCGGATAATACGGATCAAAGCCAGCAGATCAAACAAAGCAGTCTGACGCAGGGCACCAAGGATTCGGAGACGTTTACCGTGACGGCCTCGGGGAAGATGCCCGTTTCGGCCACCATCTGCTGGACCGATCCTCCGGGGACCGTGGCCAGCATCCCCGTGAATTCGCACAATTTCCAGGATACGGTGAGAAAGCTGGTCAATGACCTGGATCTGCGGATCACAGACAATACGACCAATAAGGTTTATATGCCGTGGATACTGGACCCCAACAATCGCGGCAATGCCGCCACCAAAGGGGACAATATCCGCGACAACGTGGAAAAGGTGGAGCTCGGTGACAGCCTGATCCCGGGCAGGACCTATACTATCACGGTAAGCCACAAAGGCACCACTTTGAAAAATACGACGCAGGCGTATAGCCTGATCATCAGCGGCGCCGGCACGACCTATTGTCCTTCTGCTTCGACGTCGACCACGGGCACGGCGATGAGCAATGTGACAGTCAACAGCAAGTCCATTTATTCCGGCACCCCGTGTCCGAATGCGGAGTATATCGACTCGACGGGCGGAAATTCAGTACAGCTCGCGGTTGGTCAGACCTACCCGATCTCGCTGAACTATCAAAATTGCAGCGGAACGCTGACGACCAATGTCGCGGTATATATCGACGCCAACAGCAACGATACTTTCGAGAATAGCGAGCTGGTGTACTCGCAGAACAACCTGACCAGCCTGACCAGTTCCTCCAATCAAACCGGCAGCTTTACCGTGCCGGTGACGGCCAAGGCAGGGTCCTTTGCGCGGATGCGGATCGTTTTCGAAGATGGGGCTACTCCATCCGCTTGCGGCACGTATGGGTCGGGCGAGACCATGGATTTCCGTGTAGCCTTTACGAGCCCGGCCAACGATGTAGGAGTGACAGCGCTGGAATATCCGACGCCGACGACCTGCGCCAACGACTCTCAACTGGTGTCCTTACATATCCATAATTTCGGCACGGTGGC
>Ga0210396_10003495_pt1 | contig 15632 bp, 13 predicted proteins | sample IncBWH17OmetaG_FD_155466 | JGI IMG/M metagenome (GOLD analysis project Ga0210396, IMG submission 155466) | Forest soil microbial communities from Barre Woods Harvard Forest LTER site, Petersham, Massachusetts, United States - Inc-BW-H-17-O ... | reverse complement strand
GCAACCGGAAAGAAGAAAATGGAAGATTTCAGAGACCTTCTCTTTTCTGTCCTGCAGCAGTGCGCCACGGTTCAGGAAGTCCAAAGTTTTGTGAATCAATTTGACAGAAGCAGATCCAACGGAAGCATGCTGCTATTCGTGGACAAGGGTGGAAATTACCTGGTCGTGGAGGCAGATACTACCATCCTGGGGCACGACGAAAAATATGTGCTGGCAAATTTCTGCCCATCGCTTACTCCAGATCCTACGGTAGTGCGGATTGGCCGTTATAAAAGAGGGATCGCCTTTCTGAAAAATAAGGAAGAAACGAGCCTTCGTTTCTGCACGGCGATGATGGATACGATGCATGAATGCAGAGCAAGGATCGGCGACGGCACCACCTATACCACTATATATGACCTGCAGGAAAAATTAATTTATCTCTATTTTTATCATGACTACCGGCATTGCGTCACCTTCGACCTGCAACGCGAGCTCGCGAAAGGAGATCACAGTATCCTTATGTCAAGCCTATTCCCCCCAAACCCCGAATACATCCGGTTCACTCAGTTTAAAACGCCTGCCATCAGCATAGGTATGCGTTTAACACTTGACGTGATAAGGCTGTTCCTTTTGGTATCGGTACCCTGGTTTTTTCTGATTTACATGCGGGGTTTCAGACGAAAAGCGAGCACATACAATACGCAACGTTTTCGTTTTATTTGGCTGGTTCTATTGGCAATCAACCTGGGACTTGCATACTATTCATCCAATCTGTTGAACAATGAAGCGATTTTCTATTTCAACACGCCATACAAGGAGGAGGGAAGGTGGCTGCTTAACCTATCTTCTTATTTCCCGATCGGGCTGCTGCTGCTTTTCATTCCCGTAACCTTTACCGCAGCATTGTATTACCGGAAATCGAGGAACAATTATCACCTCACCCTGTTCCTGTTGAACTCGCTCAGCTACGGTATATTGCTGGCGTTGTTCGCCTATTGGAGGTTGTACGCAACATTTTGGTGAATAATTGAATCAACGACCATTTGACTAACAGTCGGATACCTCTCTCTCTGCCTACATAAATTCGTCCATAAAAGTGTGGATTCTCACAAAAACTCGTACGTAATAATGTAAAAACGCTTGATAATGAAGAGAGACGAATTGAGCCATTTATCCAAATGGAAAGAATCAGCAGATCGTAAACCATTGATAATCAGAGGCGGCAGGCAAACCGGCAAAACTTGGCTGATGAGAGAGTTTGGCCGGACTTCGTACCAAAAGATCGCGTATGTAAATTTTGAGAGCAATCCTTCTTTAAAGAATCTGTTCGCCGAAAATTTTGATATCCGTCGTAAATTCCGGTCATGTTGACCCATCATTCCGGGATGTTGACCCACCAGCGAAGCAGGCAATAAGAGCAAGAGCTTGATGCAGGTTAAAAATACGAAGGTTAATGGTTGGTCTTTCCTTTTTTTCTTCTCAATGATTCTCCTTTCAGTTCGATTCGGTGAGCGCTCGCTGTCAATCTGTCAAGGATGGCATCGGCCAGGGTCGGATCGTTTATATATTCATACCATTTGTTAACCGGTAACTGAGAAGTGACGATGATACTTTTCTTACCGTATCTATCTTCAAGGAGTTGAAGAAGAGTAAGCCGGACCTCCTGCCCGAGGTTTTGCAGGCCTAAGTCGTCCAGGATGATCAGGGTCTGGCGTTCCAGGTGATTGAGGAGTTTGATGTAGGATCCGTCCAGCTTGGACAGGGTCACTTTTTCAATCAGTCGGTTCATGTTGAGGTAAAATTTATGAGCACTCCCGATCAACTGGAAAAAGTAAAATCAGGTTATATGCAATTGGATGCATACGATAGAGGAGAGGTAAGGAAATTTATTGAAGAATTTGAGAAAAAGCCTGATGTTCAAAAAATCACGGAAAGCAAATCATTCTCCGATCGGATTAAGAATAGAAGTTTAGGCCCAACCAGCAGCGCTACCTGTCCGTGTTGCGGGAAATAATTATTTCATTCTGGTTTTCATGATAACTGGTTCTTCCATCCAAATATGGCGACAGGTCTGGGAGTGTTGAACTTTCAATTTAAGGTCATTTATTCATGAATAGAGCGGAAGATCTACAGACACATATGGTTCCCTATTTATGGCCCGTATTCCGTTCTAATATCTTTGTGGGATCGCTGGACGGAAGGGGCTAGCCTGATAGGATAAAGTCTCAGAATTGGATATTATCGGCAGTGACGGCCTGGATGACAATTCTTGGCGCATGTAAGAAAGTGGATTTCTAGCAAGTTATCCACACAAATGCCAAAATTGGTAGCAAATATTTATACCGGTGAATGACACGCATACAATATCTTAGGGTATATTTTCAACCATGGCGGAAGAATACCAGAGCATCTGCCATTGCATTTACCAAGGAACATTTACAGAGTGAAGTATTATTAATCGACCGGACCCCCACAAGGAAGCCAAATAACTAATTGGGCACCAGAAATACTAACATAATTAGTATATTTTGCTAACTTTGCCTACCTCAAAAAGGGTAGCATTTTATATTGCAGGCTATAAAAAATATCGAGATGGCAAAAAATAGGAAAAATGAGGCGAAAACAGATTTGGATTTATATAACTATATAAAGAGCAATCGGATTTATAAAGAGGAGTGGATGTTGAGAAAAACCGAGAATGATTATGTTCAAGCATGTTTAGACAAGGCAAGCAAAAGTGGAAGTGGTTCTAACGGTTATCCTGATTTAATTTACGTTAATACAGCAAAAAGGCTTTTGATCTTAGTTGAGAATAAGCCAACTGTAAAATTCCATGTTTCTAAGTCACAAAATGAGCCCAAAAATTATGCAGTCGACGGCGTTATACATTATATTTCCTTTTTCACTCCTGAAAAACTAAAATCACAAAAAGATACGGTAGCAAAATACTTTGAAAATTGGGCGGTTGTTGGGATTGCTTTTTCAGGCAATATTAATGACGAATACAACCATTTAATCTCAACGTTTATTCTTTCGAAAAATGAAATTAAAAAGATAGACACTAATGAGATACTAGATGAGGCAGATTATTTGGCTTTTTTTGAAAATATTGATTTAGAGAACATTTCAAAAAATATTTCAAAAACTTCCATTGAAATAAATCGAATGCTACGACCATTGGATTCTCAAAAAAGGCCTGTATTATTAAGCGCGTTAATGATATGTCTTTATGACAGGGGGGATATCTCAAATGATTTTAAGAGAAGTTACAGTAGTTGGAACATTACAAATATCATTAGAAATATCCCCCCTACAGTTTCTGATATTTTATCAAGTGAAGGCATCGACACCGAAAAAATTGATGTTTTGGTTAATGAATTATCATTTATCCGAACTGACAATGATTTAAATTCTTCTGATATCCTGAAAGAAATATTAAAGGAACTAGAGGATAATGTAATTCCCTTGTTTAATAAAAAGACTAATTATGACATAGTCGGAAAATTCTATGAAGAATTTCTAAGATATGCGGGGGTTTCAAATGTCAAAAAAGGGATAATCTTAACCCCAAGCCACATTACAAAGCTTTTTACCGAGCTTGTTGACATTAAGACGAACGATGTCATTTTAGACACGTGCTGCGGGACAGGAGCTTTTTTAATAGCCGGTATGAATAAATTATTAGACGAAATTGAAGGATCAACCATCTCAAATAAGAAAGAAAGGATAAACAGAATAAAGCAGAATCAATTAGTTGGTTTTGAAAATAGTAGTACAATGTATTCCTTAGCAATATCCAACATGCTCTTTCGGGGTGATGGAAAATCAAGGATTTTTAATGTTGATATGTTTTCTAAAAAAGCGGATGATATTTTAGAAAGCATAAGAATTGAAGGAATTAGCCCATCTATTGGTTTTATAAACCCCCCATATGGAGGAAAAGATAATAGTACAAACCCAACTAAAAAGGAAATTCAATTCTTAGAAAAATTGCTTGACAACGTCAGCCGGTTTGGAGTAATTATTGCCCCTCTTTCTACATACTTTAAGGATGAAATTGTGAGAAATAGGATTCTATCCAAACATACGTTGAGGTATGTAATTAATATGCCAGGCGATCTATTTCAGCCCAATGCCGCAACGCACACTGCAATAGCCGTTTTTGAAACTCACGCTCCCCATAATAACAAGGAAGTGGTAATGTATGATTTATCTGACGACGGATTTGTTTTATCAAAAAATAGAGGAAGGACCGACGTCTTAAATAAATGGAATCCGATAAAGAAGAAACTATTGGAACGAATCAAGAATCCGGAAAAATATCCTGACCAAATAAACTTAGTTAAAACGGCAATTAGGGAAAATGATGAATGGATTATCCAGGCCCATGCAAAAACAGATTATTCTAACTTAACAGAAAAGTCTTTTATCTCTGGCATTAAACAGTATATAATATTTAGGACTAAACTCAAACTAGATTTATTAAATAAGGACATGATGAAATTTCTCTATTTGAAATATTGAGGGATAGTATTCAAGAAAAACCTATTGTGGAAAAGAAGTTGACTTTTAATATTAGCAAATGGAAAGAGTTTGAATTTACGAAAGTATTCAATATTAATAGAGGGAAAAGACTTACTACTTTAGACCAGACAGATGGTGAAATCGCTTACATATCTTCAACAAAAACTAATAATGGCATCGATAATTATATCTTTCCTCCTGATTATATGGTTGTCTACCGAGAAGCTATGACCATCAATAACAGCGGTAGTGTCGGGTACGTTTTCTATCATACATATGATTTTGTTTGCTCGGATCACTGTACCGTCATTACGATACTAGATGAAAAGGTAGTTCTAAATTCCTATATTGCCCTGTTCTTAAAACCGATAATAGAATCTGTGAAGCCGAAATACAATTTTGCAAGAGAAATTAGTGATTCAAGATTTAAGAAGGAGAGAATTTCATTGCCCGTTGATACCAAAGGGAGACCCAATTGGTCTTTCATGGAGAATTATATTAAGTCTTTGCCTTATTCTACCTCTATTTAATGCTTTGAAGTTAGGGAGGTGTGCAAGATTTAAAATACCGATCAAGATACAAGTGGCCGATACATTAGTCGTACTGAAAATCATAAACAGTTATTAACTCGCGCCAGAAGTTGGCCTGGTAACGGTGTGGATGATTAGTGTCGGCCAAATTATTTCAGAAACGCTTACCTTTATGCCACAGCCAAGCCCCACCCTTTGCGAAAAGAATTGCTCCACCCAGTTCCGGCCGTTGTCGCCCTTATGCTCACCTGCGGCAGCGCCTGCGCCCAACGCATGTTCTTCAACAGCGGTGATATCGTGTATGAGTTCACTGGCGCCCCCGTCACGTGCGCCACGAACAATCTGGGCCATTTTTGCGTGCCCGACACCGGCAACCTCAGTAGCCTGGCCTGTCATGGGGACACGTTGTATATCGTTACGTCGCAGAGCGAGCTGTACCAGGTCGTCCTGGGCTCACCCTCCTCCTGCAGGGACATGACCAATATTTCGATTCCCGGGGGACCGCTAACGGGGATTACAGCTATGACATGCGATAAGAATGGGCTCGTCTATGCGGTGGATGCAACTTCGCTCGATCTCTACCGCTATGACCCTCATACGAACATCCTGGATATCCTGGGCGCATTGCCTACATACCCTGATGGGGATATGCTGTTTTATCAGGACACCCTGCTCATCGCCGCGGGCGGCTTCTCGATCTGGTGGATCGATCTCGCCCAGCCATCGGCCAGCCAGCCCTTCATGGCGACGCCCGGCTTTGGGTTTGAAAGCCTGCTTGAATTGCCCGGGGATTGCCTCCGCAACACGTTTTATGGGTTGACCGGCAACCAGCTCGTGGCCTTTGACCCATATACCAGGACGCTACTTGGACCGGTTTGCACCGCAACGTTCAATGGACTGGACGGCGCCAGCACTGTTGAAGACGGAACGGTTCTCGGTCCCATCTTTTACACGCTCGCCGTGCCGGCCGTCTGCGGCGGCGCGTCTGCGGGCAGCATCCAGGCATTTGCTTCCGCTGCGACCGAGCAAAGCGCCACCTACACCCTCGATGGTTCGCTGACCAATTCGACGGGCGTCTTCAGCAATGTTGCCGTAGGGACGCATTCGATGCATTTCCAAATTTCGCCCACCTGTTTTGTCGACACCGTTTTTATGTTGAAAAAAGGGTTGTCCCCTGCTGCCTACCAGATTGCCAATCCGCAGGATTGCGCGAATGTCGATGGGTCGATTGCGATCACGGCCAGCAGCGGATTACCGCCTGTTCTGTTCAGTCTCGATAGCGCGGCGGCCCAGACAAGCCCGCTTTTCGATCACCTGGGACCCGGGCAATATACGCTCGTGATCACCGATTCCGGCGGTTGTGAGGAGGATACGACCGTCGTCCTGGCCTTTCAGCACATCCTTGGTTTTCCGGGCGCCATTACCATCGACTCGCCCGTCTGCGTACCCAACAACGCCGGCATTGGGCTCGTCCCCAATGGCGTGATCCCCGCTTCCATGCTAACTGTTTCGTTGAATGGCGGGTCTTTTCAGCAGGCGTTGACCTTCCCCGGCCTGACTTCCGGCGTCTACGATCTGCGGGTAGCGGGTACCGATGGTTGCAGCTGGGATACCGTGCTGACGATCCCACCCTACCCGATCGACTCGGTCACACTGAGCATAGACCCGGTCAACCCTATTTGTACGGCCTTGAACAGCGGCGCACTAAAGATTACCGTGCAAGGCGGCCAGGGGCCTTATTCAGTGGCCTTTAATAACATGTCTTTCGCGAACGGCGCCACTTTCGACCACCTCGGCCCCGGAGCATATACCCTGCTGGTGATCAATAAGGACGGTTGCGTCGTAGACACCGTGCATACCTATCTGAGATTGGATGCGACGCCGCAATGCGATCAGGTCTATATCCCCAATGCGTTTACTCCGGGCAGAGGTGGGGACAACAGCCTGTTCCGGGTCATCCACAGCCCCTATATCACGCAGGTCCGGCTGCGCGTGTACAACCGGTATGGCACGCTGATCTTCACCAGCACCGATGTCCAACCGGGCTGGGACGGCTCCTTTAATGGAGCGCAACAACCAGCAGGGACTTATGTTTGGACAGTGGAGTATACTAATCTCGAAAATTTGGCAAAAAGGGCGGAGGGGACGGTCATCCTCATCCGGTGAGGAGATCAGCAAATCTGGAACGTTTATTAAATCATTGCAACCCCCACAGCGCCTTTGTCGCCGCCTCATTCAGTATCCTCGTAAGGATTGTCCTTGCAATGCTTGACAAATACATCAGTGGAAGAGTCAAAAGATGAGTCTTGATCCATAGAATCATTAGTTTTTATCCACACGAAACCTGTATCAAAATCTGTATCAAATAAAAAGCACTTACCGCGATATGCTATGTAAGTGCTTGATTACCCGCTCCCCCTGTTGGGGAATAGAAGAAATTGATTTACAATTTATTATCCCGGTAACGCCATACAATCCGCTATACTTAGAATATTTTACAGAATCTCAAACGATTTTGACTACAACATTGGGGTGCTGACTAATCGTCGGACTCCAAATCTAGACTCTGTAATTCTCGAAAATTCGGCTTCATTCACATTTGAAACGACTTCGGGCCACAATAATCCGCCGTCGCGGGGCTTATAAATGACTCCGAATTTCCCCTGCAAAATATGAATTGCCAAGATCGTAAATTTGTCATTCGAAGGGAAAAAATGAACTGAATATCCGCCCTGCTGGGCAGTTCCATGACCTATCGTTGAAAACCCCGGTGGAAGCACCTGTGGAAGAATATACATTTCAATTCGGCTCCCATAATCAAAAAATCTGTTCTCGTTGTTCACAGCAATTACAAAACCGTCTACACTGGGTTCTATGCTACTTTCAATAACTTTCTTAAGCGATTCCTTCATGTGATAATCCATTCCCATTGTGGGTTGAGTAGCTCGAAAAGACGTCCAATACCGCTGGAATTCACTAAATCCATCTCTGGACCCGATCCAACTGGACGTCGCTTCTAATAATTGATGGTTCTTTATTTCAAATATCTTGTAAAATGGATGAAAAGAAACGGCCAAAATGAACTCGGTTTTTCCGTTAGTTGATTTGTTAAACGACAACAATTCCTTCTGAATTCTCGACAGATCTGAGCCAATTCCCCTACAAAGCCTAATGACGTCATCAACTCCTTCTAAATCTCCAGCAAAACAGATGCAAATGTGTGGATTAATGACTATGACCTTTACAACGCCATCGTTAGGCGATGAGACCATTTGGCCTGGATGAAGGTCTGTGGGGTAATTTGTAAGCTTAGTATCCCCGACTATATAAATTTTCGTACCTTCTCTCTTTGCAATTATTAAACTCATACAATCGCACTATTAGATTTTTAAATTCTAGACTGCCGTTACAATACTCTTTACGAAATCTAAAAAAGGCTCAATTGAGATCTTGAATTAGTGCTTTCTTTACTCCGAATAAATCTAATCTTAATACCCCTTGGGGTGTACTGAATTTTAATAGACTCAACTTCCTCTAACGCTATTTGTGCAGAAAGCTCTGGCCCATCACGGTTATCATTGCCGATAATATAAGGAAGGGTAATCGAATTGTCGGTGCCAACTGTTATTTTTCTGACTTTTACTTTAGCCTGCTCTTTTGTAAAATTTTCATCTTCCTTTGTGTCCTTTATTAATGGTGATTGACCCTGACTATCAACCACGTCAATTAGCGACGACTCAGTAGTATCGACGAGAACGATTCCAGACTCAAAACTGCCCTTTTTTTCATTTTTTCTGTCTGCAATTCGTTCCAGTTCTTGAACATCAATTCCGAAGAGTTTGCTAGAGGCACGAATTACTTCAAAAATATCCGCCAGCTCTTCAATTATTTTGTCATGCTCACGTTCCCAAAAGAATTCATAGGCTTCCTCAATCGCCTTTTTTTTTAAAAACATTAGTAGCTCACCCGAATCAATCTTTATAGTCCGTGCTTTCTCCCCCTTTGATTCAATATTTATGGGTATCTTATCTCGAACCAGCTTATAGAATCTCTGCTTTTTATACTTTGGGTCAAACGGGTTAATACATTTCACCCTCGCTCCAGTTTTTCTCAAAATGTAATATGTATGCGACAAAATACTTCCTTCAAGTTCAATCGGAATATTTTTGGATCTTGCAAAATTTCCGATAGCTTCTATTAGCGTTTTCTCTCGAAAAATTTCTGGATTTAGTTTTAGTTTAATAGTTGTTTTTATCCCCATTTCCTCTCCGATTTCCTTTTTCAGTGCGGTAAAATCGGATTCGCTTTGAATCAATTCTCTGTTTCCAGAAAATATTACGTCTGTAAACTTCTCACTATTTTCTGCTATCTCTTCAGTTGTATAAAACCATGGAAGAATAGTAGGGTACCCTGTGGATTGATCCACATCCACAAAATACATAACTGTGACAGGAAAATTTAAATAATCTGCAATTATTGTATTGTACTGGGATATATTAAGCACTTGCTGCTTGTTTAATGACTCAGCCCAATCCCAGTTTGTACCTGCTTTTTTTGAAAACCATTTCCCTGTTTCGTCTATATCGATGTACTCAGTTTTGCATCGTATTTGCCTTTTTATTTGAGCAGGGTCATTACCCAAATTGATTTCATAAGAATCGTGAGGATGGTAATATAACCCTTCGACGATCCCCCAAGTAGAATCGATTCTGGCTTTTTCGAGGTTTGGCCGTGAAAAGGCCAAGGCACAAGCCTTAGAAATAATGAATCGGTGAATTAAAAAGCAAAAATCGCTGCTTTTAAGACCTTGTTTTAGAAATTCTAATGCTCTTGCGGTTAGAAACTCTTTAGCCTGTTCAATGGTATATAGGGTTTCAGTCCTCGGCAATAAAATATTACTATATCCGTCGCCACTTTTAATGTCCATTCTAATGACAATCGGATAAACAAGCAACCAATTTAAATCATTCACCAAGATTTCGTCAAATTCACCATTTGAAATATTAGCGATCAAATTTGCATCTTCCAATATATATACTTCGCCATGCGGAAGATTGCAATTGATAAAGGTTTTAATGCATGCAACCTTTTTCCAGTCGTTATTTGTCGTTGATACAGATTTGAATGAACTAAGGCTTTTTTTCTCGATTATTTTCCTTGAGCGCTTCCATAACGATCCCGGCGTTGAGCCCTTTTCGGTATTATTTTCAATGTCTTTTTGAACTATATACCCAACCTTACCGTCCCATACCCATTCTAAATGGCATCTAATTTCATTTTTTGTTATGGTGCTAGCTACCTTTTTTAGATTTGAAATTAGCTCCTTCCTCGTGTTTGAAACCAGAGTACTTAATGGCGGCACCTCATTAAGAGCTGCTGCGTTGAATTTACCGCTTTCTTGAAATTCATTTTTGTCACTGACAATTTCAAGTAGCCAGTCCGGTTCATTCCTACTTACTCTTCGCTCATTAGACAAGTGCCCAGAAAGTTTCGGCTTTACAAATTGCTGAACAATAATGGCAAATTCGTTATTCGCATATTTTGAAAAGCTTTCTATGTTTTGACCCCACACCTCCTTTATGGCAAATAGGAGATTGCCATAGGAAATCCCTCCTTGGCTGCTTTTGTAGAAACCGCGCTCATCAAAGCTTTCGAATTTAGCACTTGAGCGGACAATGAACTGATATATACCTCGACTGGAAAATTTACTGGATAGAGATCCCAAAATATTTTGCAAAGTCATTTCAGAGGAGGCCTTATTCAAAAGCCATTCCTTGAATAAAGGCGTCGTTATTATGAAAAATGGAGGGGTAATTGCCGGAATGCATTCTAAGAGCCCCATCGCTTTCTGTCCGACAATATCGATCGTTGGTTCGTATTTGGATTCGAATTCAAAGTGCTTGCTAAATATAATATATGAATCGAATTCCACTATGCCTTAATCATTTTCTTGTTAAACTACCTCCGAAAAAGACCTGAGCTAGTTCATTCAATTTGCCAATTGCATTATCGGAAAAATACCCGACTAGAAAGCCAAAGCCATAGCATTTATGAATCGATAATTGTGTCGAATCTGCCACCTTATATATTGAGCAGTTAACCAGTAATATTATGACAAAAGCCAGTGCTCCAGAAAGGTGCGGGGTGAGAATTCGCCACATTCTTCGATCAATATTCCAGGTATTCTTTGCGATGCTGTGGACGAACCACTTCATTGTATAGAGAATCCCGCCAAGTTCACCACCCCAAAAGGAAAAGAAATATCGCTGAAGATTTAGAAGTGGATATGATAAATGGATGTATTTAACCGCAATACCAACTGACAAAGGGATAACGAGAGCAAAAGCAAGTAAAGTGAGAAGATAAGCCCTTTCCCAATGAATTTCCACTTGTGCGTCTTCATCATAGCGCGTCTTCCAGTCTCCTTTCACTCGTCCATCAGTTAGATCCTCAAGAAAACCAGCTGGTGGGGTAGGTTTCTCTGTTTTATCGCCCACATTCTGTTTTTCATTCATGTTGCAGTTCCTTAGTTAAACTAATATTTGTCCTATAAGGAGAGAATTTGGCAATTGTCTTGGTGATATTTGAATAGAAGGGGTATTGTTTCCAGTCATACTTGTTAGGAACTCCGAGGTGTTCCGCAATAACTTTCCTAAAAGTTTGGCTTGGTATCTCTTCCGCAGATCCGATGAACAGTGTTTTCGAATTATCTTGAACTAACAGATAAGGTAAGTCCCTTTTATGAAAATCGCTTGTACAACTCAAACTGGAAATTCTATCCCAATGGCAATTTGTGATGAATTTTGACGACTCTTGTACCAAGTCAATCTTGATTGGGACAATATGCAAATGAGCATAGTCAACTCCGCAACCAACAATGGTTTCGGCCTGGGCAGGGCCATGCTCGAACATTACGTAATTGCCGTACTCATTTTCAACAATTTTGCAAGTCCTATCGACCAACTCTTCAAGCTCATTGTAAAGATGGGAATTATCAATAGCACCAATAGAAATGAAGTGAGACTTGGGCAATACGAGTAACCATCCTTCAATGAGTGAGCCTAATGAAGGTATTACCTTAAAGTTCTTAGATTCGAACAAGATTTCATTGAAAAATTCATCTTCGGTGAACCTTTCATGTACTTCAAACTGGGCATTTTTAAGCATAATAGGGAAGTTCGCAGCGACAAAGTTAAAAAATAGGTTCTTTACAAGTTAATAAATTAATTCTGAACTATTTTGCGAGGTTGGGCATTGTGGATTAATGGCCAAGAACGGTGGAAAATTGCAAGTAACCAATCAAGCTGTAATTGAACTCAATCAAATCCTTCGGCAAAAAAGTCTTTTATACTTAATTCGAAGCAATTTGCCAGTCTAACAATCGTCGAATACCGAAGATCCTGCCCCTTCTCATACCGCCCATACTGAGCTCGCCCAAATCCATGCTCGTAAGCAAAAATGTCCATATTGCTGTAGCCCTTCCTCTTACGTAAAGATTTAAGCCTTTCGGCAAATTTTTTCAGTTCCTCGTCTTGGTCCAGCGGCGCTTGCTTGTCGTTCTTGCCTTTCATTCAAGAAAATTAATAAAATAGAACCTTATAATTTCCGCGCAAAAAGATTCTACTTATAAGGTGAAATAATGTACCTTTGGTTTAGAATATTAGTTTTGCGATTCTTCAATTGAACCGAAGGATTTCGCTAAAAGTCTCGTCAGAAAACCGCGAATTTTCAAGGGTCGGGATGATAGTGAAAAGCCCATTCTATATGCAAAAATATGGGGTGGGCCTCTATCAGCTTATCGACCCAGGCTCTTCGCGGTGCCTCTGACGGTAAGACGGGGCCCGCCCTTTATCTCGGCACTCTCCATTCTTACATCGGACTTTTCTGGAACATTATTTATCACATCAAAGAATTGTCCTATGTCACATTTTCATCAACACCAAGAGTTCTACGACAAGCCAATCCGACTTTCCGCAGAAGAGAAAAATGACCCCCTTAAGGTCATTGACGAGTTTTTTACAGACTATAATTTGAGCGAAATCCGGGAGATCAATCATGATGTAGATCGGGTCTGCCTGTCATCGGATACGCCACCTTTCCAGGATCCCGAAGAACGTGACCTCCTTATAAGTTATCGGGAAAGTGAAGAAAAGGTACTGGAGGCCGCCTCTATCCTTCTGGAAAGTCAAAAAGCTAGCCAGCAATCCGGAAAGCTGTTGCGGTCATCGAAAGCCATGAAATGCCCAGAGGGAGCTTTGGACTTGGACGAATTACAAAACCGCGTCCTTGACATACAGCTTAAGGTCGCTGAACTGTGCCAGATCGTTGTAAAAGCATGGGGTGAGAAAATCAAATTGCTCGTCCCTTAGCTCAAGAAATAACTAACAATCCTGATAGGGTTGGGCTCAATGGTGGATTTGTAGTAATCCGGCGCCACACAGCGCCGGATTCTTTATTATTAGTGGCTGGGGCTAGGGCCTTTTTTCTTCTTTTTTTTGTACTGCCCGGTCAATTCATAGGGAACTTCCTCCGATTGCGGAATTGGCTGCAGTAGCATTTCAAGCAGTGATTTGCCTCCAGCCGAATGGCCTTGCATTTCAGGTTTTCCTTCAATTGATTTGCCTCCCAAGAACGCTTGGCTCTCTCGATTCGAGGGTCTAATAGTCGATTCCTGCGAGGCATTCCACCGTTTTTCCAATCCCCTTGCGCTATATTCCTTTCCAAGATCACTGCCATTAAAAGCGCACTTATTCCGGAGATCTACAAAGGTGACCCCATAGGTATTGCCCTGGTCGGTGACCCTAACAACCATCTCGATCATTTCCGCTCTCAAAGATTGCTGGAGGCCCTGAAGACTGGAATCGCTACTTTTCAAGGCCCAATCGATGGCCACTTTGATGTGGGCTTTGTCCTTTTCCCGCAACACTTCATTCTTCGGATATAGCTTTTCCAGATTTTTTAAGGTGGGCTTATGCCAAAATGCGCTTGCCTTGATCGGAGCGCCGATTTTGTTACCCTGCTCGTCCAAAGCGCGGTATAAAAGGCCCTTATGTTGCCGGAGCCGAGAGTCTTTTGTCCCCGGATCTGCGGCAACATTGTACAACCTGAGTATAGCATTGAACTCGCCCAAGCTTGTGAATTTGAAGTGGCGCATCACGTATTCCAAAACGTTTGAAATGGACTGCTTTGTTCCCGATTTCCCATACCGTACTTTGAGAGGGTTGCCCTGTAAAGTCTGCTGCTGCCTCAATTTTTGGTCCTCAGCTTTGGTCAATCCGTAGATCAGCTCAATGCGTTTCCTTGCCTTTTCAGATTGATTCCGACCAATATTGTTCATCTCAATTTTACTTCCATCGGCCCTGATATTGGTAGTGACTATATGAATATGCTGATGGCCAGCGTCCCTGTGTTCGTAAACCAAATAGGGCTGATTCCCGAAGCCGATTTGTTGCATATAGCTGTCTGCTATTGACTTCAATTTGTCCCGATCCAGGTGGTCGGCATCTGCAAAATTTAGGGTAATATGAACGCTATTAGCCCTGACCCTCTCGTTAAGGGCGGCCTGATGCTGTAGTCGATGAAGCTTGTCATAGAAATTCAGGCGTTCCAGATCCTTCGGATAGTTCGCCGCATGTATACATTCAGCAACGCCTTGTTTAACCTTTTGTTCGTTGTAATTAAGGGTGCTGGCGAGGTGGCTCACCCTTTTGATTTTGGCTACCATCTGTCTGCAAATTGATTGATCTTTAATTTGATTTCCTCGACCTTTCTGAAGAATTCAGTAACCTGGGCCTGGTAGGTAAATAGCCACCCCAATACATCAGCCGAATCCCGGAAAGTGTGGAGCTTATGTACGGCCTGGTTGAGATTATTTCCCGCCGCCTGCAGCTGGTTTCTAAGCAGTATCATTTCTGCCATAAAGTCATCGACTGATTGATCTCGGGTCCGGATCGTGACTGTGCCGTCTAACAACACATGGCGAACATAGTCGCTTAGTTTGCGGTTGGTTGTGGCATTAAAGCGTACTCGGATTTCTGTATACTCCTGCGGAGTTAGCCGGAGACCAATGATTCGGCTTCGATTAGATTGTTGCTTTTCCATACTTCACTATTCATTTACACTGTTACAAAATCTACTGTCTTCCGGCATGCCTTGAAAAGGCTGCCTGGCTGTCCCTCCCCCGCGACCCCGGAGCAAAAGGGGGTGGCTTTTCGCTTGTTTAACAAGCGGACATCTAGCCGGTTGCTCCCGAAGGAGGCAACCTTTCCCTGAGGCCGCTTGCGGCCCCTCTCTTTCTTTAGAGCGTTTATACAGCTAAGTGGGGAAACCGTGGGGATGGAGTAGTAGCCGTATCGTCTTGAGAATCTTCGCCATCTGATAGTCGCGGTACTGGTGGTATATGAAATCCTCGGCATCTACCTGCCTTTCGTGCTGTATCCAGTCGTGCAAAGGAAGGCAAAACGGTCCTTTGGGCTGACGATCACGTACATAGGCCGCCAGGGGGATATAGGGCGGGGCTTCGGAAGCTGCCTTGGTGATTAACCGTTCGTAGAGATCAGGGGCCAGAGTAGTCTTAAATTCGTCTAATAGTTCCAG
>Ga0210396_10003492_pt1 | contig 15642 bp, 14 predicted proteins | sample IncBWH17OmetaG_FD_155466 | JGI IMG/M metagenome (GOLD analysis project Ga0210396, IMG submission 155466) | Forest soil microbial communities from Barre Woods Harvard Forest LTER site, Petersham, Massachusetts, United States - Inc-BW-H-17-O ... | reverse complement strand
ACCGCGGACTACAACGGCACGCAGTATGTGGTCAAAGGGACGCCCGTCGCGCGGGGTATGCAGATCACCACCAACGGCGTCGACACCCTGGCCAGTCTGGACATCTGGGATACGTCGTACTTGATCCTGCCGGAGCGGTTCGTCAACACTGACACGGCGACGGTCGTGCTGTTCGATTCCGACAAAGGCAAATGCCAGGTCGGCAAGATTCAGTACATTGGGGAAGAGACGCTCACCGTCGGCGAAGGCCGCACGAATTGCTCGCACTACAAGATCGCCGGGGATGCGCACGTCGACGTCTGGTACGACGCGTCCCGCCGGCTCGTGCGGGAAGAGTCGCAGGAATCGGGCCACAAGGTCCGCTTCGAACTGCTGTCGCTGACGCCCGAATAGCCAGCGATTCGTCTATCGCACCGGACTTGCCGGCCGCCCGTAATTCGGGTCGTACCAGGCATTCTGTCCGTAAGCAGGCCCGCGGACGAGGTCCCGGCCAAACGGCAACAGCGCCAGCGGAATCAGCTTCACGTGCTGCAGCGCGAACGGGAGTCCGATAACGGTGATCGCCAACAGCGCCGCCCAAACCAGGTGCCACAGCGCGATCGCCCAGCCAAACGTGAAGATCCAGATCACGTTGAGCACCAGCCGCAGAGGCGAGTTCGCATCCGGGTATTCGACGAGTTCGCACCCGAACGGCGCCAAGGTGGCGATGCCGATCTTGATCTGCTGATAGCCGAACGGGATGCCAATGATCGTGAAACAGAGCGCGATCCCGCCGAGAATGTAGCCCAGCCCGGCGAACAGTCCGCCGCAAACCAGCCAGATGATGTTGCCTACCAGCGACATGGCTTCGCCTCCGCTCGGTTCGATTGAGGCAATTGTTCAGTCGGTCCCATCAGGCATTCGCCGTTGCGGGGGCAATCTTAGAGTCGATCCGCCCGCAGACGGAGTACTTGATGCCGCTCGGAGTCATTAGCGCCAATCCCTCGCTCCAGCGCAGTTACCCCAGCAGCTTCAGTAACGGGAGATAAATTGTTGTTCCGAAGACCAGCATAATCAGAAGCGGTAGGAGAGTCATAAAGAGCGAGAAACGATTGCGAACCGTCTGCGAGACATCGTTTCTCCAAAGCGAGGAATAAACGATCCCATCAACAGCCAGCACAATGGCGCATACGATTAACATGACCAATGGCTGAGCCATCTGGAAGACCAGCGCTGAGAGATTGGACGATTCGATCCCAAAGTCCTGAAACATCTTTCCGGCTCGCGGTATCCAGATCGTCGCGGAGACCAAAACGACTGCCCAGCTTGCGGCATGTGCTCCGAGTTCCATTGCGACGGCTGCGTCGCGTGCTCGCTGCCGCAAGGGCAGCAAGCCGAGGAGCAAGACGATTGCCGTCAAGAGGACAAGTGGAAGCAGATACCAAGTCAACAAATGCATGCTTGATCCGACTGAGTCGGGAACGCCCGTTTACTCCGGGTGATCCATCTTCCACAGACGTTGGACGTGTCGGCCGCCCTCGAAGGGAGTTTCGAGCCACTTGCGCACGATGGCCAGCGCCAGGTCCTCGCTGACCATCCGCGCGCCGAGCGACAGCACGTTGGAATCGTTGTGCTTGCGACCCAACTCCGCCGTCTCGAGATTCCAGCACAACGCGCAGCGCACGCCGATGATGCGGTTGGCGGTCATCGCTTCGCCGTTGCCCGAGCCGCCCAGCACAATGCCCCGCTCGAACTCGCCTTTGGCGACCGCCAGCGCGGCCGGCCTAATGAAGTCGGGGTAGTCGACCGGGTCGGTCGAAAAGGTGCCGAAGTCGTGGACGGTGTGTCCCGCTTCAATCAGCATCGTCTTGATGGCTTCCTTGTACAGGTAGCCGGCGTGATCGGTTCCCAGAGAGATTTTCATCGCATTTCCTCCCGCAGACGGTCCTCCCGCAGACTGGATAGATCATAGACGGCCCGCCGGGCGGATGCGACGGGCCGGCGAGCGTCCACAGAGGAACCCGACGCCGGGCGGGACCGAGGGGGCGTGTGGAGCGACAGAAGGGCCCGTGGCGGACGCGTTCACTGGCAGAGCGGCACCCCGCTCCTTAGTCTTAAGGCAGAGGAGTTCCCGCATGATCACGATTCGCTCGGCGGCCGCACGTCGAGGCATTCTGCGACGCGTCAGCCTCCTGATTTGTGCCGGCCTGTTGGCAGCCGCTCCGGGCTGCAGCAAATCAGCGAAGCCCAAGGCGGCCGCTGAACCGGCTGCCGAAGCCGAAAAAGAGGAAGCCCCGGCCGCGCCGCAAGTCGAGAAGAAGCCGGAGGCCAAGCCGGCGCCGCCCGTCGTGGTCCATCACGTCCCGCCGGATCCGACGAAGTGGCAACTCGCCGATCTGCAAGCCGGCCTCACCACTCACGACATGCGCTTCGTGCCTGCAGTGCTGATTTTCAGCATGCAAAGTGCGAACGGAGCCAAGCAGGCCGACGACCTGAAGGGGTTGCTCGAACGCGCGGGTCAGATGAAGGACGACCCCTCGATAGCCCTCCCGCTGCCGCCGGCGCCGAACGCGACCCCCGTGACCGCCGCGAAGCCGGTGGTCCCCGGACAGCCCGCAACCCCGCCCGCCACTCCGGTCGCTCCCCGTCGGGGGCGGCGGATGGGCGGCAACATGCGCGGCGCCGGTGCCGGCAGCTAGTTCTGCCGTTCGAAATGCTCGCGGCGCGTCAGTGAGTGGCCCGATTGAAGCGACGCGCGTCGACCCGCCGTCAACCTCGTTGTGAACGGTCTTTTCACCGAATCCGCGCGAACCGGAACACGTCAGAGCTGGAATTACCCAGCGATCTGGACGCCGGCCGACGAAAAAACTCAAGGCCGGCGCGGCCCAACAAGTTCGGCTGCGAACTAATCGCCCGCCAGCCCGATATCAGTTTGTGGCGATCTCTGCCGACTGGGTGTTCGTCCGCTTTTCTTAGTCGCAGGCGGGGACGGTGACGACATGGGGCGTGACAAGGTCCTGGGACTCTCGCTGGCGATCCTGCTGATCGGATTCGGCGGCGCGTTTTGCTTCCGCAACGAGCCGTTCGTCGAGAACGGGCTGAAGCTGGCCCGCGCGAAAATCCTGGACGAAGGCATTGCCCGGCGGCCCGGCCCCAAGCCCTATGTCGCGGAGAGCAAACGCGACTCCTCCCCTGCCCCGGCGAACAAACCGACCGTCACTCTCGGCGGCATCGAGGCCTTCGAGCCGGCCGACCCGCCGAAGGTCGCCCAACGCCTGCACGCAACCAGATCGACCCCGAAGCCGCGGCTCGATCAAGACGTGCCGACGACCCCGCGCGATCCGCCGGCGTCGCCGCCACCGATCGACCAGTTCGTCTCCGTCCAAACGGAACGGAGAAGGCCGGCGGTCGTTGCGACTACGGTCACCCCGGTCGATCCGCCGGCGCGGCCGAAAGAGCGCTCAGCCGACCGCATGAGAGACGACCAGGCGAAAGACGACGGCATGACGGAAGACTGCGTGAAGCAAAACACGGCCAGCGTCGATCGTCCGATCGAATTGTCGATTCGCCCGGCCTCCCCCGCCTTCGATTCGCCCGATTCGCTCCTGGACGATGCGGCGACCTGGCAGCATCCGCCCGACGGACGCGACGGCTGCCCGGCGATGACAGGCTCGGACCACAGCGAAATCACGTCGTCGAGCCGACCGCCCGCGGCTTCGGGCACGACGTATACCGTCCGCCGCGGCGACACGCTGAGCCGCATCGCGTTGCGCTTGTTGGGAGACGCCAACCGGTATCGCGAGATCTTTGCCGCGAACCGGGACCAGTTATCGACGGTGAATACGCGGCTCAAGGTGGGCATGACGCTGCGCATTCCGGACGAGCATTCGCACGCGCGGCGCTCGAGCACTTCGACGGCGTCGAAAACGAAGACTTCGCGAACCAACAATCCGAGCAACACCGCCCCCAAGACGCGACAGGTTCCCGCGCAACCGGTGTCGCGCGTCCGCGAAACGCCCCGCATCCAGCCGCGCGAGACCGACCGACCGACGCCGCCGGCCAACGACGACCAGGTTCAGCAGCCAACCGGCCAGCTGCGTTTCGTGCCCGTGCAACGAGGCCCTTTCTTGCGGTCACGCGGCGACTCGAGCAGCGGAGACGGGGGTGGTCGCGATCTGTCGCAACGGCCGCCAACCACCAGCGAGCAGTCGCGCCGCAAGCAAGACGTCGATTCGCAGGAAGGGGCTGCGAGTTCATCTTCCACGAAAAAACGCGCGAACGACGGCGACGCTGAGCCGATGGGCTCCGGCGGCGAAGGCACCTGAGCGCGGCGGCCGGAGTCGAGCCCGACGGCTCACTCGGTCCGGCGTCCGAGCAGCGCTAGAGCGATCTGTCCCGCGTCCGGTTGGTCGGCATCACTCGCGTCCGTAATGGGCTCGTCTGTCACGGGAGAGCCGCTCTCGGCCTCGAGTCCCAGTTCGTTGAGCAGAAACTCGGCCCGCTCGTAACTGCACATCCGCTCGAGCTGATTCAAGAGCGGGGTGAAATCGGGGCTGCGGAGGGCGTCGGCCGCGGTCGAAAAGCGGCCGATCAGGTGGGCCGGATTGTGCTCGAGCACCAACTGGCGACAGCGGTCGGCCACCTCGATCCAGCCGGCGCGTCCGGCGGCTGCCGTCGCCAACACCAGCAGCCGATCGCGACCGGTCCGCTGGTGCTTGCGCTCGGAAACGGCCGCCAGTTTCACGTAGGCCAACATGGCGGACTCGTGATTCATCGGAGTGTGCGCTCGGCCACGTGCGAAAGGTTGCTTCCGTCGTTCTACCGCAAGCCGGAGAAGCGCACAACAGGCGCCCGGCCACTGCCCGCTCGGGGCGTGAACTCTTTGACAGGTTCGCCGCGAGGTGTTGTAATCCCGTGATCCAATCGGCGGCCGCGGGCGTTGTCCCGAAGGACGGCCAGCCGGCGCTCGTCGCGCGCTCGGCCAGACTCGGGTTTGTTAGAACGGATTCGCATTTCCGTGTTTCACCTCGACGTTCACGACTTAATTCGCCACTACGGCTACCCGGCGATCTTTTTCTTTTTGTTCATCGAAAACTTCGGCATCCCCGTGCCGGGGCAAGCCTTCTTCATTGTGGCGATTTGGCTGACGGCCAAGGGCGAGCTGCAGCTGCTCCCTGTCGCGCTCACCGCGTTCGTCGCATCCGTGCTTGGAGGCACGGTCGGCTTTGCGATCGGGCGGCGCGGCGGCCACAAAGTTTTGCAGGAATACGGCCGCTACATCTGGATCACGCCCGAACGGCTCGCGAAGGCGGAGGGATTCTTCGCCCAGTACGGCGGCGGGGTGATCGTCCTGGCGCGGTTCCTCGAAGGGCTGCGACAGATTTACGGGATTCTGGCGGGCAGCCTCAACATTTCCTGGCGCCGCTTCCTGCTCTGCAACATCGCCGGCGCGTCGCTGTGGGTCGCGGTGTGGATTGGACTCTTGTTGTGGTTCGGCCGCCACGTCCGCCACATCTGGGAGGTGTTTCGGGAAAACCAGCCCTACCTGCTGCTGGGGGTCGGTTGCGCGGCCTTTCTCGCGGCGGGCGTGCTCCACCTGGTCAACCGTGCCAAGAAGACCGAGTCGCCGAGCGCCGAACCACGCGTCAGCCCGGAGGGCGATTCGACGCGAACAACGGCCGATCTCTAACAGCGGACGACATCTGATTGCGGCTAGGGCCGCGCTTGGCTGCTAATCGCCGGCTGTTTTTGCAGATTCTCGACGCCGGCAATCGCACCCTTCACGATGACGTCGGCAAGCGTCGGCCCGTAAAAGCTCATGCTCGCCTCGTACTTCCCCAAGTTGTATTGCTCGATCGGCAGAATGTAGCTGATCCATTCGTCGGCCAGTCCGCCGATGATCGGGTGCTTGGCGCCGGTGATTTCGCCCGCGCGGTGCTTGACTTCAAGGCCGAGCTTGGCCGCCAGCTCACCCGGGATGCCGACGATCAGCAAGTCCCCCAAACGCAGCGAAACGCTGTCGGTTCGCGTCGGGAAGAGTTTGGGCAACATTTCGCGCAACAGCTCCTCGGTCATGCCGTACTCTTTGCCGCCGGTCTCGCGAAAGTTCGGGTGCCATTGCCGTTTGGGCAGCTCAATTTCTTGGCGCCAGTAGGCGAAGACCGGCCGGGGAACGGGCGACGTTTTCTGCCAGAGGTGCCAGACCTCGACACCCAGGTCGCGGCCGTACCGTTCGGCCCGCTCCCAGTGCGACTCGCCCGAATTGGGCCGCGAGACCGTCGACTGATCCCCCTCGGCACCGTTGGCGTACATCGCCTGCACGTCGTCCCCGATCAGCGACTCGAGCGTCCGCTGCATGTTGCCGGGCCAGTCGCCCGAGAACCACATATCCTCCGGCCCCATGAAGGTGGGATGGGCCGTCCAGTTGACGAACACGGCGAACGGGCGGCCGTCGAGCCGATCGATCCGCGTGACGGTGAGTTCGGGATCGATCGTGCCGCCCGGGATGCGGCGATTGCGGTTCCAGCCTTCGAGCTTGATGCTCGACGTCCCGACGGCGATCGGCACCAACTCCTTTTCCGCGTCGGCGACGACTTGCGCGAGCCGATTCATCGTCAATTCGAAGAGCGGCGGATTGTGCAGGCCGAGTTGCGGCACCTGGAAATCGTTGAGCGGGTTGAGCGCGTTCATTTCGATCGCGGTGTGCGAATGGCTGGCCAACAACATCAGGTTGTCGGACGTCCATCCTTTGCCGGCAAGCCGATCGAGCACGGCCGTCTTCACCGGCGGTGCAAAGCCTAGCGCATCGACCGTGACGAGCGCGAATTTCTTCGTCCCGTCGGAGAGGACCAACACCTTCGCGAAAATGCGATCATGCACGCCGGTGGCCGGCTTGTTCATCCGATCTCCGTACCCGCCGAGGGCGACTTTGAGCGACAGGGGCGGCGTGATATCGATCCGGGCCTTGCCGGCCTTGAGTTCGCCGGCGCGGGCCGGTTGATGAACGAAGAAAACGGCAGCGCAACCGAGCAGAACGGCAACGACGATCTTCACGATTGATCCCCCATGAGCTTTCGACCGGGCGCAGGCCCTCCGCAAGGTCAGCATACCGGGGTCGGTGTCTCGCCGCACCGCTTAGCGGTCGGGTGACACTGGCGGCTTGTCCGCCAGTGAGCCTCTCAGGCGCTGGCGAAGACACTGGCGGACAAGCCGCCAGTGCCACCCCGTGCGCCTATTGCGCGATGAACGCGAAGTAGTAAAACAGCAGGCCCGTCGCGGAGGTCAGTGCCAGGTCGGTCGCCGAGCTCCAGCCCAGGAGCTTGTGCAGCGGGCCGTGGCGGGAGGGGGACGGCGGGTTGCCGAATCTCGGCAGCGCCAAGCTGATGGTCGTGATCCACAAGAGAGGCGTCGAGATTGCGAAGATCAAATGGACGTAGAGCACCTTACGGGCAAAGTCGAGGCTCTCGGTCGCCATGTCGGGACGGGCCTCTTTGACGATGTTCTCCCATCCGTGGTGCATGCGGATGTCGACCTCGAACGCCGCCACTGCCAAAAAGAGCACGGCCGCCAGCGTCAATTGCAGGCGGCGGTGCCAGGCATACTGTCGACGGAATTTGACGAGGTAGATGCTCGTCGCTAGCGCCGGCACGAGCAGGACCAGCGCGCACACGACGACGTCGAGCATGAACGTCGCGTGATAGCCAAGGAAGCCCTGGGACATGGAGTGTCTGTAGCAGATGCTACGGACCAATCCAAGGGCACGCGCGCCGGCGGTCTGCGGGAGGGCGCGGCTCCCGCCGAGACGCTTTTGCGTCAAAAAATCCGGCTCAGCAGGACTTCGGCGAGCTCGGTCGAGCCGAGCTTCGCCCTCCCACGAGGCGCGTCCTGGTTTAGCCGAATTCGGGCCGGCGGCGGCGGAGCTGATCTTTGAGCCGGGCGACGATGCTCGAGTGCATCTGGCTCACGCGGCTCTCGGAGAGTCCCAGCGTGTTGCCGATCTCCTTCATCGTCAGTTCTTCGTAGTAGTACAGGATAATGATCAGCCGCTCGTTGCGATTGAGCCCCTTGGTGACGAGCTTCATCAGGTCGCGTTTTTGGATGCCGCGGGTCGGGTCCTCGCCCTTGCTGTCTTCGAGGATGTCGACTTCGCGGACGTCCTTGTAGCTGTCGGTTTCGTACCATTTCTTGTTGAGGCTGACGAGGTTGACGGCGCTCGCCTCGCACTTGAGCTTTTCGTATTCGGGGAGGGGGATGTGCAGCCGCGAGGCCATCTCCGTGTCGGAAGGGGGGCGGCCAAACTCGGCTTCGGCCTCTTTGCGGGCCGACTCGAGCTTGCTGGCCTTGCTGCGGACCAGCCGCGGCACCCAATCCATTGTCCGCAATTCGTCGAGCATTGCGCCGCGGATTCGCGGGACGCAGTAGGTTTCGAATTTGACCCCGCGACCGAGGTCAAACGCGTCGATGGCGTCCATCAGGCCGAACACGCCGGCCGAGATGAGATCGTTTAAATCGACGCCCTCGGGCAGCTTGGCCCAAACCCGCTCGGCGTTATAGCGGACCAGCGGAAGATATCGCTCGATGAGGATATTGCGCAGCTCTTGGTTGGATTGGTCTTGTTTGTAAGACTTCCAAATCTCGGCTACGTCTTCCGTGACCCGTGTCGCCATACCATCCTCCATGAAGAAATCTCACCGGCTCAGGCTGGCCGAGGCGTGGTTGCCGATCCCAGTGTTGCTTGCAGTTGCCGCGCAAGTTCGCTCTTGATGTTTTCCTCGACGATCCGTCGCGCTGCTTCGCCCAGAACCAAGCCCAGGACGTAGAACGCCCCCAGGGAGACCAATGCGGTTTGCATCGTTGCGAAGAAGTCGGTCTCGCAGAACAATCCGCGCAGAGCCGCAGTGGCAAAAGCGATCAAAGCCAGACGTTTGGCGAATTGAGTAGCCACCGAATTGACCCGCCGAAGGACCGAGGGAGTGCGGGCAAGGCGCGCCGTCGATGGCGCGTCCGCGCGGGAATGAAAATTCCCGTACATCCTTTATCGGTCGGGCCGACCCGATCATTTCAGAATTTCTTTCGCAAATTTTGCAGTCGATAGGACCGGCAAACTCGGCGGAATGGGTACGAACTAGCCAACTTCCAACAATTGGCCGGTGTGCAGCCGGGGAAACAGCGAGCCGCTGGGCGGCTGCGCTTGGAAAAACTGCCGCAGGCGCTGCGCCAGTTGCCCGACCGCTTGCGAGGCGGGACAGTCGGGCGCGGCGATGACGAATGGCTTGCGGCGAGAGACGGCCGTGACGACTTCGGGGTCTTGGGGGATCCAACCGGCCGGGGCGACTTCCACGTGCAGGAAGGTGCGGGCCGTCTCGCGAATGCGTTCGGCAATCAGGGTGGCCTGCTCGGCCGAGGCGCACTGATTGATCACGATTTCGAGCGTCGGCACGCCGCTGCCCGAGAGTGATTTGATCGTCGCGTAAGCGTCGGCAATGGCGGTGGGCTCGGGCGTGGCGATGACGAGCACCAGCTCGCAGGCTTCCAGGAATTGTCGCACCGAGCGCTGGATGCCGGCCGCCGTGTCGATCACCAGAAAATCGTGGGTTTGTTCGAAGTCGGCCAATTGCCGCACGACGTCGGCCTGGGCCGTCTCCGGCCAGTCGGCAATCTCGGAGAGGCCGCTGGCTCCAGGGATGACCTCGATGCCGCTCGGGCCCTCGAGCACGATCTCGCTCAAGTTCCGCGCCCCGGTAACGACGTGCGAAAGATTCCAGTAGCCGTTGAGTCCACATAAGAGGTCGAGGTTGCCCAGGCCCAAGTTCGCGTCCAAGAGCGCCGTTCGCGCGTCGAGCTGGGCGAGGGCGATCGCCAGGTTGAGGGCCACGCTTGATTTGCCGACGCCCCCCTTGCCGCTGGTGATGGCGATCGATCGCGCGCGAGGCGTGCCCGCTGCCGGACCGACGACGTCGAGTCGCTCGGACTGCAGCCGCTCCATCAAGCCGCGGAGCGCTTGTGCCTGATCCCCTTTCGCACGTGCCGTTCGGTTGGTCATTTCACAGCCCTTTCCTGACCGAGGATCATCCGCGCGATCCGCCGCGGATGCGCCGGCTCGATATCGTCCGGGACGGCCTGTCCGGCGGTGAGGTAGCTGATCGGCAATTCGACCCGCCGCGCGAGTGAGAGGATGGCTCCCACTCCCGAGGCCTCGTCGAGCTTGGTGAGAATCACGGCCGTGGTGCCGGCCGCCTGGAATTTGTCGGCGGCCGCCTCGAGGCTTTGCCGGCTTGAGGTCATGCTCAGCACGAGATGCACTTCGTCGACATGAGCCTCGGCCAGCAGCGATTTCAGCTCCTGAATTTGCAGCTCGTCCTTCGGGCTGCGGCCGGCCGTGTCGATCAGCACCAGGTCGAGACCGGCCAGCTCGTCGAGGGCCCGTCGCATCTCGAGCGGGTTGGTAACGACCTTCATCGGCAGGTCGATGATCTCGGCGTAGGTCCGCAACTGCTCGACGGCGGCCACGCGATAGGTGTCGACGGTGACGAGTCCCAGCTTCACGCCGCTCCGCAGACGAAAATTGGCGGCCAGCTTGGCGATGGTCGTGGTTTTGCCGACGCCGGTGGCTCCGACCAGTGCGACGACGCGGCGCCGGCCCGGTTTGGCGGCGATCGGCTCGCGGCAACGGATTTCCGACTCGACGAGGGCCGTCAACAGGGCGCGGGCGGCGTCCGCGTCGCCCAGTTGGGCCGGCGTGGCGTTCCGCTTCAACTTGTAGATCAGGTCGCGGGCGACGTCGTCTTCGACTTCCGCGTCGATCAGCTCGGTGTAGACCTGGAACAGCTCGGGGGGAACCTGGTCCTGCCGCGCGTGGTTCGCCCGGCCCAGGTCGTGGAGCATCTGTTGAATTGAGTCGAGCCGCCGACTGAGTGCGGCCGTCGGGTCGGATTCGTCCGCGGACGCCGGATTGATCCCGATCGGCCGGCCGGTGAAGCGGTTGAGCCGTCCAGCCGGCTCGAGTGCCTCGAACGGCCGTCTCTGTTCGTTGGACTCGGCCGGAGGCGCGTCCTTCGGCAAGCGGCGGTTCGGAGCCTGGGGAGCGCGGCTGGCCGCGATGCGGGCGATCGTCGCCGAACGCGAGAGCAGGTCTTCGAGTGTTTCGGTGGGCTCGCTGGTCAGGTCGAGTCGCGAACCGACGGAGCCCGCCCCGCCCGATCGTGCGGCCGGACCGCGTGACGCAGGTTTTGCCGTGGGCGATTTCGGGGGGGACGGCTTGGGTGCGCCCGGCTTGGACCCGGTCGGTTGGGACGCGGTCGGCTGCGTTCGTTTGCGCGGCGTGCGTTCCTCGCGCGGCGCAGCCTCGAACGTGAGACTAGCGGTGATTTCGACCTCATCGAGCGGCTTACGCCAAGGGAGGAACCGACGGCGGGCGACTTGGCGCGTATGCAGAATGACCGCGTCGGCCCCGAGTTCTTCGCGGACGAGGTCGAGGGCCTCGCGCATCGATGCCGCTCGAAAAGTTCGCACGTCAGCCATGGCTTCGTTGCTCCGGTCGTGCTGGTATGCGGCGGTGTGAAACGCGAGGGGGGCGCCCCGCGTCGCGGACGTTGGTGTGAAGGGAACGAGTTGTGTGCGGGAAGTTGCAGGAGTCGGTCAGGCCGCCGTCGCCATCGCACCTTCCAGTGCGTCGATGCTCACCTGCCCCGAGGATTCGACCTCGGTATCGCGGGTGATTTCGTTCAGGCTGATGACGGCCAGTTTCGGCAGGGCCGAGGAGGTGATTTGTTTGAGTCCGGCGCGAACGGTCGGGCTGCACAGCAGGATCGGCGTGCGGCCCAGCGACACGACGGGCTTGAGTTCGTTGGCCACCGCGCGGGTCACGGCTTCGGAGATTTGCGGCGATAGCTTGATCGTCATTCCGCGGTCGGTGTAATCGAAGCCGGCAGCCAGCACGTCTTCCAGCGCGGGGTCGATCGTCACAACGTGCAGCACGCGGTTCTTGTCGCGGAGCCGCTGGCAGATCGTGCGTGCCAGCGAGTGGCGGACGTATTCGGTGAGGATGCCCAGGTCCTTGGTCTTGTCGGCGTAGTGGCCGAGCGCTTCCAGGATCGTTTCCAGGTCGCGGATGGGGACTTGCTCACGGAGCAGGTTGTTGAGCACCTGGTGCACCTGCGGCACTTTGAGCAGGTCGGGGATCAGCTCTTCGATCGACTTGGGGGCCGTCGTCTTCAAGTTATCGAGCAGCTGGTGGACCTGCTGGCGCGTCAACAGCTCATGGCTGTGCATCCGCACGACTTCGGTGAGGTGCGTGATCACGACGGCCGACGGCTCGACGACGTTGTAGCCCAACAGCTCCGCGCGCTCTTTTTGCGATTGCTCGATCCAGCGGGCCGGGCGGCCGAACGCCGGATCCTTGGCGGCGATGCCGGGGATTTCGCCGCTCGTGGCGCCCGTGTCGATGGCCAAGAGCGCGTCGCTATAGACTTCACCCCAAGCAATGGGAACGTCGCGGATCTTGATCTGGTACTGCCGCTGCTCGAGGCGGATGTTATCGCGAATGCGAACCTTGGGCAGAATGATGCCCAGCTCCTGCGCGATCCGATGGCGGACGCGGGTCACCCGCTCGAGCAAGTCACCGCCGGCCGATGGATCGGCCAGGCGAATCAGCCCGACGCCCAGCTCCAGCTCCAGCGGATCGACGGCCAGGTTGTCTTCGGGGCGCGGCTCGGGCCGCTTCTGCGACTTTTGCGTTTCTTCCTGCTTCTTTTGACTGGCCGCCGTCTTCTGGCCGCGACTGAGAGTAAAGGCCAACACGCCGCAGCCCGTGCTCATCGTCAAGAGGGGCACGGTCGGCAGGCCACTGAACGCCATAGCGAAGAGAAAGACCGAGGACAGGCCGAGCGCCTGCGGATAGCGGAGCATCTGCGCGACCACCTCGGCCGGCAGGTCGCTGTTGGTCGAGGTGCGGGTGACGATCAGGCCGGCGGCCACCGAGATCAAGAAGGCGGGCACCTGGGTCACCAGTCCGTCGCCGATGGTCAAGGTCGTGTAGACCTCCATCGCGTGACCCAGCGTCATGCCGTGCTTGAATACGCCGATGCCGAAGCCGGCCAGAATGTTGACCAGCGTGATCACAATGCCGGCGATGGCGTCGCCGCGAACGAATTTGCTGGCACCGTCCATCGCACCGTAGAAGTCGGCCTGCTCGGTCACTTCGGACCGGCGCTTGCGGGCGATTTCCTGCGTAATCAGGCCGGCGTTGAGGTCGGCGTCGATGGCCATTTGCTTGCCGGGCATGCCGTCCAAGGCAAAGCGGGCGGCCACTTCGCTGATACGCGTGGCACCCTTGGTGATGACCAGGAATTGGATGGCGATCAAGATCGCGAAGATCGTAAAGCCGATGAACAACTGCCCGCCGGCGACAAATTCGCCGAAGGCCTGGATCACGTGGCCGGCAGCCGCCGTGCCGTCCTCGGCGCCGCGGGTGAGGATCAGCCGCGTGGAGGCGACGTTGAGCACGAGCCGGGCGAGCGTGGTCCCGAGCAAGATCGAAGGGAAGACGCTGAAGTCGAGCGGGCGACCGACGTAGATGGTCGTCAGCAGGATCACGACGGACAGCGTGATGTTGCACGAGAGCAGCATGTCCATCACGACGGGGGGCAGCGGCGCAACGAGGACCAGCACCGATGCCACGATCAGCACCGGGAAGATCAACGCACGCGAGCGCGCAATCGCGCCGCGCAAACCGATTTCGGTTTGCGAAGCCATGACCGCTTCCGACTGTGAGGAGACGACGCTGAGGAAGTGACGCTGTGGAGATAACGAGGAGAGACTGAAGTGAGGCGGACGGGCTCGCCACGACGGCGATTCGAGCGCGCAAAGCGCGAGGAGCCGACGTCGTCAGACGAGGGCGGGCCGAGGATCACGTCTCAAGGTGAGAGCACTTAAGACGTTACAACGGCCACTCGCGGCAGGGGCGAACGGTCGCAAACGCAACGAGCAGTTCGACAGGAACGAATGATTTTGGAGAGAGTGGTGGCTTGAATTCAGTGGAGAGTTGAGGGGCGGATTTTTAATCGAAGCGGCCTCTAGTGTCCAGACGGAAACGCTCGGCAAAAATCGCCGAGTTATCACTGTTTTCCGCGCGGGAGCGTCGACGTGAAGCGGCGCATTGGAGGCTCGACGGGCGCCGCCGGCGCGGCGCAGCCTCTTGGTGGGCCAAATGTTTCGCTAAGATTCTGAAGCCGCGCGAACGCTGCACTCACCGCACGAGAAATTCATCCAGAGCTGAAGGCCCGATGAACAAATCTGCCAAGCCCCAACGCGTGAAATCGCTGCCCGCGCCCCCGGACCGGCCGGAAGATGCGAACAAAGGGACGTTTGGGCGCGTGATGGTCGTCGCGGGCAGCCGTGGTATGAGCGGCGCGGCCTGCCTTGCCGGCGTGGCGGCGCTGCGAGGCGGCGCCGGGTTGGTGACCGTCGCAACGGCCGCCGGCGTCTTGCCGATCGTGGCGGGAATCGAGCCGTCCTTGCTCACGCTGCCGCTGCCTGAAGACGCGGGCGGAAAGATCAGCCAGGCGGCCCGGCCGGTGCTCGAATCGGCACTGGCATCGCAAACGACGATCGCGGTCGGGCCCGGCCTCGGACAGTCCCCCGAACTGGCCGGCCTGGTGCGATGGTTGTTCGAGAGCGTCGACCGCCCCGGGGTTTTTGACGCCGACGCGCTCAACTTGCTCGCCGCTCATCCGGCCGCCCTCAAAGCGCGGGCCCGCCGGAGTGAGGCCGGTCCGCCCCGGGTGCTGACGCCGCACCCCGGCGAATTTGCTCGCTTGATCGTCGCCGAGATTCCCGAGGTCGAAAAGAATCGCGAAGCGCTGTCGGTTCAGTTCGCGGCGGAGCACAAACTGGTGCTGGTGCTCAAGGGGCATCGCACGCTGATCACCGATGGTCGACGGGTGGCCCTGAACTCGACCGGCAACAGCGGCATGGCGACGGGCGGCTGCGGCGACGTGCTCACCGGGTTGATCGCGGCCCTCTTGGGGCAGAAGATGCCACCGTTCGAGGCGGCACAGCTCGGCGTCTACTTGCACGGCCTGGCCGGCGATCTGGCGGCGAAGGGGCTTTCCGAGCCGGGACTCATCGCCTCCGATTTGACGCGCTGGCTGGGTGCGGCGTGGCTCACGTTTTTGAAATCAGCCGGCCGCCGCTCGCGGAAGTGAAGCCGGCGGCCGCATTTTACTTCATGCTCGGAGGCGAGGGACTTGTCGCGGGCGTGCGGGTGTTTCGTGGCGACGGCTCTTCCAACAGCGCCTCGAAATAACGCCGCACGAGGTCGTCGTAGGCCGGCAGCACCGTTTCGCTGAAGTCGACGCGCACGCGCTCGCGCATAGCCGGCGGCAGATGCCCCCAAACTTCGCGGACGAGAGTGCGATCGCCCGTGCGGGACGATTTGGTCGCGACCGCGCGGGGCGTGCGGAGACCACTGCGACTACTGGGGGGCGAACCGCCTGCCGTCGCCGTGGGCCCCTCCCCTTTGTCCTGCTGAGTGCCCTGCCCTTGTTTTGGGGCTCCCTGCTGTTGGGGTGAGCCGTCTTCCGGTTCGCGGGGCGAGTTGCCGCCACCCGGCGATTTTTGCATGCCGTGACTGGGCTGCGATTGCTGGCGGGAGGCGGCGTCGAT
>Ga0210396_10003491_pt1 | contig 15644 bp, 11 predicted proteins | sample IncBWH17OmetaG_FD_155466 | JGI IMG/M metagenome (GOLD analysis project Ga0210396, IMG submission 155466) | Forest soil microbial communities from Barre Woods Harvard Forest LTER site, Petersham, Massachusetts, United States - Inc-BW-H-17-O ... | reverse complement strand
GACGCTGCCTTTCGACAAGTAAGCGCGGCCCGGCTCACGGGCGGGGGGACGGCGGCCAAGGCGGGCGCCGGGTACACGAACCCGCACCGGCCACTTTCACCGTGCCACGTGTTCACCGGGCCAGCCCTTAGCCTCACTCCTGGGTCGGGTCACGGGCTAGTCAGCAAAGATGGGAACTCAGATCTCGCGGTCTCAAGAACCGACGCTCGATTACGCTACATCCGGGTTCCGACGGCCGACCCCCGCCGGGGGCGCAACGGTCTGCCCTCTATCGGGGTAACACGGCCTCGATGGCAGCAACGACCTCGAGTGCGTCCGGTTCCGTCCGAGGCCGAAACCGATTGACCACCTCACCGTCGGGGGCGACCAGAAATTTCTCGAAGTTCCACTGAATGTCGCCGGCCTCGCCGTCGGAACAGGTGGCCTTGGTCAGCTGCCTGTACAGCGGGTGGCGGTCGTCGCCGTTGACGTCGGTCTTTGCCAGCAACGGGAACGTCACCCCGTAGGTCGTCGAGCAGAACTCCTGGATCTCATCGGCCGTGCCCGGTTCCTGGCCCATGAACTGGTTGCACGGGACGCCGACGACCGTCAGGCCGCGGTCGCCATAGTCCTTGGCCAGCTTCTCCAATGCGGTGTACTGCGGAGTAAGTCCGCACTTGGAGGCTACGTTCACGATCAGCGTTGCACCGTCGGACAATTCGGCAAGCGTGGTCGGCTTGCCGTCGAGGGTGGTCAGGGCGATGTCTTTGAGGGTCACGCCGATGACGCTAACACTGCCCGCGTCGTCAGCCTCGCTTAGCCTTTTCATGGAGCCCATCCATTGGTCGAGAATCGACCGGAATCGCGGGTTCAGAGTTCACAGCGACGGCCGTTCCGTCGACGACGCGGTACAGTGGGAGTTCTCAACCTGGGTACGCGTGGGCTAACGAGCACTTCGCAGGCACAGCTGAGCTTTCGTCGAAGTCATGCGGGCCCGATGGGTACGCCGTCGACGGCCGTCGCCACCACTACTAAGCCACTGCTTACCTGGTACCAAGCTGCCGCTCATCTCGTGAGGCTCCGGCCGCCAGTCAACGAACGGTGTTGATGCTCAAACAAATTGGCTCCACCTGCAGACATTAGAAACACGTAAGTCCGTCACCCAGAAGGAACGGCAGAACCGTTAGCCGCGTTAAACGATCAAGGGAGCTGCTTGTCCGTCGATTCGGCACTTGCCAATCGCACATAGAACGCTGCGATCCCGAAAGAGCAGTCCCAAGGGGAGGAAACCATGGCGATTACTGATGTTCCGGCCTTCGCCCACTTAACCGACGCCGACATCGAGAATCTGGCGTTCGAGCTGGACGCGATCCGACTAGACATTGAGGATTCTCTTGGCGAGCGCGACGCCCGCTACATCCGGCGCACCATCGCCGCACAACGTTCCTTCGAAGTAGCCGGCCGACTGCTGCTGGCCGGTAGCTCGAAACGTTCGGCGTGGTGGGCGGGAACCGTGACTCTTGCTCTGGCCAAGATCATCGAGAACATGGAAATCGGCCACAATGTCATGCACGGCCAGTGGAACTGGATGAACGATCCCGAGATCCACTCCTCGACATGGGAGTGGGACATGACCGGGGCGTCAAAACACTGGCGCCTCACCCACAACTTCCAGCACCACAAATACACCAACATCCTCGGCATGGATGACGATGTGGGCTATTTCATCCTGCGAGTCACGCGTGACCAGCCCTGGGAGCGCTTCAATATCGGCAACCTGCTGTTCAATGCCCTTCTCGCGCTTGGGTTCGAGTGGGGAATCGGCTTGCAGGCCGTCGACCTCGAAAAGCTCTTGAAGGCTGGCCCGGAGCGCGATATCACCCTCCAGCGGACGCGCGAGTTCTCAATTAAGGCCGGCAGGCAGGTGGTCAAGGACTACGGCGCGTTCCCAGCGCTGACCTCGCTGTCCCCGGCGGCGACCTACAAATCGACACTGAAGGCCAACGTGGTGGCCAACGTGATCCGCAATATCTGGGCCAACGCGGTGATCTTCTGCGGGCATTTCCCCGATGGCGCAGAGAAATTCACGAAGACCGACATGATTGGCGAAACGAAAGGCGAGTGGTATCTGCGTCAGATGCTGGGCAGTGCAAACTTCGAGGCCGGGCCCGTGCTGCGGTTCATGAGTGGCAACCTGTGCCATCAGATCGAGCATCACCTTTTTCCCGATCTGCCGAGCAACCGGTTGCACGAGATCTCGGTGCGGGTGCGAGCGGTGTGCGACAAGTACGACTTGCCTTACACCACAGGCTCTTTCCTGATGCAGTACGGCAAGACGTGGCGCACCATCGCCAAACTCTCGCTGCCGAATAAATACTTACGCGACACTGCTGACGACGCGCCGGAAACCCGCAGCGAGCGGATGTTCGCGGAACTGGAGCCTGATTTCGCCAAGACCGACCTAGTGACAGGACGCCACCGTGGGCTCAAGACAGCGATCGCAGCGGTCCGCCAATGGCGTCGGGGAGCCGCGGCATGAATGCACTACGGCGAAGCCAGGTATCGATGTAGGCAGGAAATGACGGCCGTCATGGCATTTCCTCGGCCCAGTCGATATGTCCCTCGAAGCCAAGCGTTTTCGCCATGTCGCGGTAGCGATCCCGGTATTCGCGATAGCCGGCCTCGTCACCGTGAGCACGCGCCAGAACAGCGCGGAGTCGCAGCAGCCAGATCTCTCGTATCACTAGAATCTGTTCGGCTGGCGCGGCCGCCAATTGCTCGAAGGCTGCCTCGGCTTCGGCCATGTCACCGTCGGCCCCGCGATCGAGCAGTGTCTCCACCAGAACGCCGGTCGCGCGAACGCCGAACATCAGCAGCCGTCCGCTCTGGAACAACTGGTCGACGGCGGCACGCATGAGCGGTATCGCCTCATCGCGATCTCCACGCCGAGCCCTCTCGCGCGCCAGGCACACGTTGATGATCGGTAACAGGTTCCGGCTTTGTCCTCGGCGTTCGTACGCTTCGCCGATCTCGGCCAGCAGCTTCTGTCCGCGGTCATGATCCGCTGCGGTGTGGCGGTGGACCAGCGCAGCGCCGCGCGACATCCAAGCGAAGTTCAGCGCTACGTCATCACCGGATCGTTCGGCACCCCGCAGGGCGTCGTCGATGTCGCGCATCGCGGAATCGTCCGGCCTGAGTACGCCGTTAATTATTCCCGGGAAGTAGACGTAGGCGGTGGCCCCGGCGTAGGACATGGGGTCGGCGCCGCGGGCCATGGCCAGGCCGTGGTGCTGGTCGTCGCGCCATCCGGGTAGGCCCAGCCAATAACGGGCCATACCCCTTGTCGTGAAGTGGAGCGCTAGCGGACACCCGAGTATGAAGTTGCCTTTAGACGGGTCACCGTCGGCCAGATCGATGGCCCTTTGTGACCATCGCAGCACCTCAGACCACTCGGCGCTGCCAGTCTTGGTACGGATAAGGGAGGGTGAGAGCCCGACCGTCAAGGCCGGATTGTCGAGCGATTCGATGAGGGTCCAGGTCTCGGATGCCAGCTGCGCGGCCTCGGCTAACCGGCCCTGGTAGAAGTAATCGTGCCCCAGCCCTGTCATTGCGATGGCCAGTGAGGCCTTGTCGCCCGCGGCGTTGCACAACTCCCGCAATTCCTCGAAACTGGCGTCGGCAACATGTTCGTGGACTCGCCACGCGATCGCGAACAACATCCTGCGCGGGGCAATGCGCATGGCCGTCCGGTTTGGATCTTCGGCGGGTAGGGCGTCGGCGATCGTTCGGGCGCGCTCCCATCTCAGGCGCGCCGCGGTGACGTCGCGGTTGGTCGCCCAGGTCGCGGCGCGCACGTGCCAGCCGTAGGCGCCGCGCGGGTCACCGGCGGCTTGGAGATGGTCGGCGATCAGCGCAGCGTTCTGGTCGGCCGATTGCGGCTCGCGAGCTTCGATCGCGACGGCGAGCCGCCGGTGCGACTCAGCGCGATCGGACTTCAGTTGTGCTTCGTAGGCCACGGTCCGAATCAGCGGATGGTGAAACGCATATTCGGCACCCGGCGTGAAGCGGACTTGCTCGATCAGATCGGCGGTGATCAGCTCCTCGACGCGGGCATCGATGCCCAGGCTGGCCAGCAGATCGCAGCTGAAGCGAGACCCGATGACCGCCGCGGCGGCAAGGGTGCGTTTGGCCGCTGGGGGTAGCCGGTCGATGCGGGAGGCGATGGAGGCCTGCAGCGTGGCCGGTACTCGCACGTCGGTGACATCGGTGCCGCAGGAGTAGTTGGCGCGTTGGCCGACAAGTACACCACGTTGGGCGAGCTCCCGGGTGATCTCTTCGGCGAAAAACGGATTGCCGGCGGCGCGTGCGGTGATGATCTGGCCGATCTCGGCCACTGACGGATCGGGGCCTAACAGTTCAGCGACCAGGGCGGAGGTTTCGGCATCACTGAGGGGTGCGAGGTTGATCCTTTGCGCACCCGGCACCCGGCTCAACGCGCCCCGATATTCGGGTCGGTAGCTGATCAGCACCAGCGAGTGCGTCTGCGGGATCACCCTGAAGAAGTCGGCCAGCATCGATTCGCTGACCGCATCGATCCAGTGGGCGTCCTCGATGACGTAAAGGGCGGGGGTTTTGCGGGCCAGTGATGCGGCATTGATCAGCGCGGTCAACCGCCGTCGGCGGGCATCTGGATCGATCTTGGGTAGCGAAAACTCGGGATCTGCGATGCCCAGCAGGTCATCGAAGAGCGCCAAGTCCTCGGGGTCTGCGTCGCGAACCCGGGCATGGACCTGTGCGCGGGCCGCCGCCGCCTCAACGCCCTCGACCCCGGTGGCCGCGCGCAACAGCCGGGCTACGACCCGGAACGAAACGTCGGTCGCGTGCGATTCGCAGAAGGTGGTGAAGACCTCCACGTTGCGGCGACGAGCTATCGCGGCAACCTCGCGCACCAAACGGCTTTTGCCGATGCCGGGTGACCCCACCACGCTGACCACACCGCCGTGGCCGTCGACTGAGCGGTCCAGCAAAGCCTCGACGGTGGACAACTCCCACCGTCGACCGACCAGACTCGACTCACCACGCCCGACAGCGCGCTGCCCATCTCCCATACCCAACAGCCGGTAGGCCACGACGGGCTCATCTGCACCCTTGATCTGGACAAGCTCAGATTCGCCCAGAGTCGCGGCGCCATCAACAAGTCGTTTTGTTGACGCGCTGAGCATCACCCCACCCGGCGGGGCCGCCGATTCCATCCGTTGCGCCATGCCGACTTGCTCACCGACGGCGGTGTAACCGAACGGTCCGGAACCGATTTCACCGGCGATCACTTGACCGGAGTTCAGTCCTACCCGCATCCGGAGGTCCACACCGTCGCGTTCTTGTATGTCGACGGCAAGCCGCTTCGCCTCCTCTTGAACCCCCAAGGCCGCCAGACTGGCACGAATCGCGTGGTCCTCCAACGCCGCTGGTGCGCCGAACACCGCCATGATCCCGTCACCGGTGAACTTGTCGACCGTGCCGCCGTACCGCTTGACCACCGCCGAGCAGCGTTCGACGAGGTTGGTCATGATCTCGCGGAGCCGCTCCGGACCCACCGCCGCAGCGATGTCCATGGAGTGCACCACATCGGCAAACAGGACGGTCACCTGCTTGTACTCCGCGCGGGTGCCCTCCTGCGTAACGGGTGCACCACAGCCGTCACAGAATCGCGCACCTGCGAGCGGCACGCTGCCACACGTGCGGCACGCGGTCGCTGCGGTCATGCGCCCTCCGCCGCTTGCGGTCCCCGAGGTCCCGGTTCACCAGCATAGGCGCTAGACGATTGCCAGAACAGGTTTGCTCTGGTAGCCATGAGCGGCACCTCCGCACGTCAAGGGGATGTATCTCTGCGGCCGGCGTCCTCGGCGAGCACGCGATGTGCACCAGTCCGCAAGCATTCCGCAGAGCACTTGACGTTAGCCAACAACTACCCACCACAATTCGCTGAACGTAGGGAGTTGAGCGTGGCCGACAGAGGTATCACGCCGTGAGTAGATGAGCTACAGAATATCGCCGCCAATGAATAGGAATCGATGGAATAGCCGGTTCCCGACGAAGTTGATTGGTGGTGAATCCTGTTGCAGCACAGAAATAGACAGACCAGATGATCCAGTTAGACCTTGGTGGCACAGATATCGACGGTGAGCTGTGTCGCCGTCACGGCACGAGACAGATCCGAGGCCAGATAGAAGACGGCATCGGAGATGTGATCGACATGCGAGAACTCGGCTTGTTGAGATATAGTTGACACATCATGTATTGTTAGACCCGACATCGGGTCTCTAAGCAGGAAGGGAACACCATGGGTGCGACAACCCGTCCCAGCACGCGCAACGTCTTCGCCACGGTCGACTCGATGGATGTTGACACGATAACCCCACTTTTCGCCGCGGACAGCCGCGTTGTTTTCGGCAACGGCCAACCGTTGGTCGGTATCGATGAGATCCGCACGGGCATAACCGCGTTCTTTGACACGATCGCGGGCCTGCGTCACGAAATCGTGAACGAATGGAACCTCGGCGACGACGCGATCGTCGAGTTCAAGGTCACCTATGACCGCAAAGACGGACAACAGGTCACCATCCCGTGCGTCACGATCTTCCATACAGATGCCGCCGGCAAGATCGACGCCTACCGCGTCTACTTCGACGTCGCGCCCATTTATGCTTGACCGTTCAGTGCGCACTGGCTCAGAGCGCGAGCAGCGACAATGACGACTCCGTCGCGAAACCCCGATGCAGCAGCTCGGGATGCGGGCGGCCCGACGCATATGCGCTATCGCCTTGCCGGCAAATCGGTTTGGCGCGTTGGGTACGGCGCAATGCAGCTTGCGGGAGACGGCGTCTTCGGCCCACCGCGGGACCGTGACGAAGCCATCGCGGTGCTACGGGCCGCGGTGGACGCCGGGGTCGACCACATCGATACCGCGCAGTATTACGGGCCAGGGGTGGTCAACGAACTGATCCGTGAGGCGTTACACCCATACCCCGACGGTTTGGCGTTGGTGAGCAAAGTGGCGGCCCGCCGCGATGATTCCGGAGCTGTGCTGCCCTATGACGATCCCGACCAGCTGCGGTCCGGCATCCATGACAATCTGACGACGCTCGGGGTCGAGCAACTCGCGGCCGTCAACTTGCGGGTGATGGACAACGCCGTACCCGACGCCCGGTTCTTTGATCAGCTCGGTGCGTTGGTGACAGCCCGCGACGAGGGACTCATCGGTGGAATTGGGATCAGCAATGTCAGCCGCGACCATCTGATGAAAGCGCTGGAGATCACCGAAATTGTTTGCGTGCAGAACTTTTTCAATATTGCGGCGCGAGACAGCCAGCCCGTGTTGAAGGAGTGTAGTGAACGGGAGATCGCGTTCGTGCCGTTCTGCCCCTTGGGTTTTCCTCGATCGCAGCGCGACGCGATCCTCACCAACCCGGTCGTGACCGCCGTCGCCGCGGATCATGATGCGATCGCCGCGCAGGTCGCTCTCGCATGGTTGCTGGCCATCGCGCCAAACGTACTGCTGATTCCGGGAACGCGCACCCGCGGTCACCTCGCCGAGAACCTTGTCGCGGGCAGCTTGCGATTGAGTAATCACGACATCGCGCTCCTCAACCAGGAGTTCAGCTGAGCCGCAAGCAATGAACCATGACGACGATTACGAGGTTTGGATGAACCTGGCGCTCTGGGTTATCGCGATCGTCCTGGCGGTCGTATTCGCCGCCAGCGGGCTGATGAAGATATTTCGCGCCAAGGAACAACTGCTGGCTTCTGGCTTTGGCTGGGCGCAGGACTTCGGCCCGACCGCAATCCCGCTGATCGGAGTCGCCGAGATCCTAGGCGCGATCGGGCTAATCCTTCCCGCCGCAATGCATATCGCGCCGATACTGGTGTCACTGGCTGCAGTCGGGCTTGCACTGGTGATGGCCGGTGCGGCCGCGGTGCACGCTCGACGCAAAGAAGCGCCGATGATCGCGATGAACGCGGTGCTGCTCGCACTCGCCGTCGTCGTCGCGTGGGGCCGCTTCGGGTCGTATCCTTTGACGCGTTAAAGGATTCCAACACCGCACAAAGACATGGAGCTGCCTGAACATGACGATGCCCGCGGTGGTGCTTACTGCAGATGGACGGATTGCGCTACAGGACCGGCCACGGCCGCCGCTACGCGCCGACCAGGTCCTGGTTGAAGTCGATCTGTGCGGCATCTGCGGCAGCGATCTGCACGCATCCCAGCTGCCGCAGGTGTATCGCGGTGATTGCATCCTGGGGCATGAATCCACCGGCCGGGTCGCGGCAGTCGGCGACAACGTCGCAGACTGGGAGGTAGGCCAGAGGGTCGCCGTCAATCCCAACGGCAACGTGGACGGCACTTGCGTGTACTGCCGGTCAGGGCGGCCAAACTTCTGTCGGCAAGCCACTTTGGAGACGGCGCTAGGCCTGCAGGCCGATGGAGCGCTGGCACCGCTGATGGCCGCTTTCCCCGGACACCTGCGCCGAATCCCTGACGAGCTGGGAACTCTTGAGGCGGCCTGGGTCGAGCCCACGGCGACTGCGCTGCGGGGGGTGGAGCTCGCCGGCGAGCTCGCCGGGAGGACGGTGTTGGTGACCGGCGGCGGCCCAATCGGGCAGCTCGCCTGCAGGCTCGCTCACCTCAGCTCGCCGGCACAAATCCTTCTCATGGAGCCAGCCCGGCAGCGGGCCGAGTTCGCGACAGATTCCCACGCTGTACCGATCGGCGCCGACGCAGCCGACGGCTGCGCGGGCCGACCGGAGGTCGATGTCGTGCTCGAATGCTCGGGCAGCGCCGCCGCCACCTCTACCGCGCTGAAAATGCTGGCCCCCGGCGGCATCCTGGTGGTGATCGGGGCGGGGCCCGACCCGGGCCTTGATTCGGCGACGATTTTGCTCAAAGAGATCACGGTGCGGGGGTCCTACATCTACACCGACGAATTCGACCGTGCAATCCACCTGCTGGCCACCCAACAAATCAGGGTCGCAGACCTCACCACGGTAATCAGTCGGCTACCTGATGCGCTGACTGCCTTCGACGCGCTGCGCGCCGGCCAAATCATGAAAGCCCTCATTCGAGCCGGGTGACGCCGTTCCCTGATGTCGATGATGAAAGGGCCGTCGTTCAATAGGAATCACAAGGGGCGCAACGGTTTCACTCACCGATCACGATACGCGATTTACCTGGTGAGCTCTGGGAGAACATTCGCCGGATTCGCCTGCTGTAATCAAAACTTGTCAAAGACTTGATCAAGCTGCTAGCGCGCGCTTGCACACCCGCACGTCATGACACCCCTAACATCGTCAAACGACAACGACAATCTAGTCACTTCAAAGGGTGATGGAAGCGATGCGGGCTGCAGTTCGGTCTGTTCTTGTGGTGATCGGGATCGCCGTGACGGCGGTCGCGGGGCCAACCGGCGTGCGTCTGGCGGCGACGAGTCTGTCGCACGGCTACTTCGCCATCGCATCGGTTCTGCCCTCGCGGGGAGAGGTAGTGGGTGTCGCGCACCCCGTAGTGGTGACGTTCAGCGGGCCCGTCGCCGACCGGCACGCGGCCGAGCGCGCGATAGCAGTGAAATCGGCGCCCGCGGTGACCGGCAAGTTTGAGTGGCTCGACAACAATGTTGTGCAGTGGGTTCCCGACCGATTCTGGCCGGCGCACAGCACAGTGGCACTTTCGGTGGGCGGCCTGCCGACGGACTTCGAAACAGGTGCAGTCGTCCTCGGGGTTGCCGATATCTCCAAACACACGTTCACCGTGAGCATCGACGGAGTCCAGGCGGCACCGCAGCCTCGACTACCAGCACCGCATCACCGACCTCACTGGGGAGAAGAGGGAGTGATGCCGGCATCGATGGGTAGGCCGAGTTTCCCGACGCCTGTCGGTTCCTATGCCGTCATGTCCAAAGACCGCTCGGTGATTATGGATTCGAGCAGCGTCGGCATTCCTGTCGACGATCCCGAGGGGTACCGGCTCACGGTGGATTACGCGGTACGTTTCAGCGGCCATGGCCTCTACGTGCATTCAGCTCCGTGGGCTGTCCCATCAATGGGGGTTGAGAATGTCAGCCACGGGTGCATCAGCCTAAGTCCCGCCGACGCGGAGTGGTACTTCGACAATGTCAAGATCGGTGACCCGGTAATCGTGCAGGAAGGGGTTCCGATAGAAGAAAAAACGGTTGATCCAGACCCTGTGCACATGCTCAGCGATTCACGAGCTGGCTGAAAGGCCGATATGGCGTAATCCCTGCTCAGTCTGCTCAGGGGTTACCGCAAGGGAGAAGTCGCTCGATAGCCGAAACCAACGTCTGCCCAGCCACAGGCGCCGGCGACACAGGCGCCGGTACCGGCGCCGGACCGGGCAGAACCACCGGCCCAGCGGTGAGCGACGGGTCCGGATTTGTTGGCCCACCCTCCCCCGACCCCGCCTGCGGCAGCACGGGGGCGGCAGCCGGCGCCACCGGAGCACCCGCGCCCACCGGAGCTCCAGCCCCCACCGGAGCACCAGCCGGCACCGGAGCGCCACCCGCCCCGACAGGCGGACCAGGCAGGACCACCGGTCCTGGCGCAGCAAGCCCCGCCATCTGGCCCACGCACGTGGGGCCGCCACCCGTTGGCAGCGGGAAGGCTGCCGCGCCGGGGCTGAATGCCAAAGCGGCCCCCCACAACCCAGCAGTGGCGGCCACTGTGATGCCGAATAGATCAAAGATCTTCAACGCAAACTCCCAGTATTCGGTTTTTTTAGAGGGGTATTTCCACAATCAAAGGGCTCGGCGGAACTGTATCGCTGTCCCGAAAACTTGCCTAGACGAGCGACTCAATTAGTTGCAGAACCGATACGGTGCACGAGCCGCGCCGTAACCGCATCTTTTCCAAACGATGACCTTCGGGATGGGTTCACACGGGCCGTTTCGAACCAAACACGCTGCACAACAGCTCTTTTGGGGCCGATACCCGCATCCTCAAGCTCCGAAACTCTCAAGAATCGCCGGCGGTGGTCACCCTTCGTTTTCCAGGCGAATTTAGCGAGACAATTCGCGCGGGAATGCCATTCATGTAATTAATCGCACAACACTTGGTGCCGCCACTCGGTCAGACGGGCCAGTTCGAGTCGACATTGCGAGGCATCTCGCCTTTCTGCCCCGCTGACCTGTAGAGGTGGGTTCATCGCTTAGGGCAGTTCACCCTCGACTGGATGCGACTGATCCGACGAACTGTGCGTGGATCAGGGATACGCCGACCTTTCTGCCGCCGGTCGGTATCGGTGACGTCATGCGCGGGTGAGGGCGAATTGTAACCAACTAACCCGGGCAGTAGGTCGATTCTGCGAGGCTCACCATGGATGTGACGTCGCCGAAATTAATGCCTCTCGGGCCCAAGGTGGAGTGGATGTCCTGGGCAATGACATCTGGCGTCCAACCATTCATGCGATCGGCGCAGATGTGGTGCGCCATCCCGATGATGTCGCTGTCGTCCCCCGGCGGCCAACTGAAGCCGAGGGCGTGCATTTTTGTTACGAATGTGTCATCAGTGGCGTCGGCAGCCGCAATCGCAGCGTTAGCAACCAGGACAGCGCCAACCATCGTGGGGATGGTAAATCTGGCCAGCCAGCGAGGTGAAGGCACTTGATGCGCTTCCTTTCTTCTTGGCATTGACGGTGTCGTCAGTGTGCGGGTCCAAAGCGGCACAAATGTGAAGAATAGAGAAAGCTGGGAAAAACCCCTACCGGGCTGGGCTTGCGGACCGTGTGTGCGATTACATCGAAAACACTCACCCGCGAGCCGACGAGCTGACCGCGCCGTTATGGCCGAACCGGGCACTCGGCGACTCGCGCCGCCGTGGCTTCCCACGCAGTTGCGTGATTGGCGGAAACACGGGTCTGAGCTTTTGGTGCGTGCACCATTCACCGCTCCCGGCGGCGGGCGCGAAATCGACCTAACCCGGGCAGTACGTCGATTCTGCGAGGCTGACCATGGATGTGACGTCGCCGAAATTAATGCCTCTCGGGCCCAAGGTGGAGTGGATGTCCTGGGCAATCGCTTCTGGCGTCCAATGATTCCAGCGATCGGCGCAGATGTGGCGCGCCATCAGGAGGATGTCGCTGTCGTCCCCAGGCGGCCAAGTGAAGCCGATGCCGCGCAGTTGAGCGAGGTACGTGTCATCAGTGGTGTCGGCAGCCGCAATCGCGGCGTTGGCAACCAGGACGGCGCCAACCATCATCGGGGTGGCAAATCTGGCCAGCCAGCGAGGTGAAGGCATTTGATGCGCTTCCTTTCTTCTTGGCGTTGACGGTGCCGTCAGTGTGCGGGACCAAAGCGGCACAAATATGAAGATATAGAGAAAGGTGGGAAAAACCCCTGCCCGGCCGCCGCGAGGCACCACGTTCCGTGGCGAAGTGATTTCATCCAATTGCTAGGCCGGGACGACGCAGATCACCGACACCGTGTCAGAAACCGCATTGGCGACGTACACCCGGGTGCCGTCCGGGCTGACCGCGGCGCTATACGGGCTGGCTCCGACGGGGACGACCGCGATGACGTGGTTGTAGTTGGCACTGGCCGGGTCGGTGTCGATCACGGACACGGTGTCGTCCTGCTGGTTGGGCACATAGACGCGCCGAGTATCCGGCGTGACGGCCAACATCTGCGGCATGGTACCGACTTTGATGTAGGTGTCTCCGGCGCCCGGCGGTGGAACCTCTTCGTACTGAATTAGCGACGTGGTCGGGCCTTGCGGAACCTCGTCAAATACGGTGACCTTGTTGCCTCCCGCGGCGCTGATGTAGATCCGGTTAAGCGCGGCGGGGCCGTGGTATCCGAGCGCGACGTAGTCGGAACCCCCACCGATGTAAGGGAAGACGCTGACGGCGTGGCTGGTGGTGTTGATCGCCGCGAGCTTGCTGTTGTCGACGCCGACGGTGTAGGCGTAGCGGGTGCTGACGGCGACGCCGTTGGGCACGGATCCGACGGGAATCGTCGCGGTGACTTGGTGATAGGTCGGGCTTGCCGGGTGCGTGTCGATCACGCAGACGGTGCCGTCGTCGTTGTTGGCCACGTACGCGGCGGTTCCGTCCAGACCGACGGCCAGGCCGTTCGGATGGTGGCCGACCGCGATGGTCTTGGTGACCTGGTGATGGGTCGGGCTGACAGGATCGGTATCGATCACCGACACCGTGTCGTCGCCCCAGTTGCTGGTGTACGCGCGGGTGCCGTCGGGGGTGGGCGCCACCACGGACGGGTCCTCGCCGACCTCGATCTGGGCAGTCACGGCGTACGTCGCAGTGTCGATGACGGATACCGTGTCCTGGGCGGTGCTCACGACGTAGGCATGCCTGCCGTCCGGGCTGAATGCCACGTTGATGGGATTGCCGAGGACCGGGATGGGGATGGTGGCGATGACGGTGTTGTTCGGCGGCGAGATGGGGACCGTCACCGTCACGGTGGTGTGGGCGTAGCCGTCCCCCGCCACCACGGTGAACGTGTCCTCCTTGTCGGCGGGCGTTGCGTTGGGCTGCGCCGCCGCGATCTGGGCGTCCGGGCTCGGCACGTAGGTCCAATCCCCGGCCTCGCTGTCGATCGTGACCGAGCCCTTGCCCGGCGGCCCACCGACACCGAAGTGCAGCGGATCGCCATCATCGTCGGCGACGTACACCCAACCGACGATCTCCCCAGTGTCCGGGTTCGGATCGCCCACCGTCGCAGGCGCGATGGCCGTCGGTGCTGCATTGCTGTACGCCGCGTCACCGGGCAGCACGGAGACCACTCGAACCGCGTAGTCGTTGAACGTGCTGACGTATAGATGACGCCCATCCGGGCCGATCGCCAGGCTGTTGAAGCTGGTGGCGTTGAAGCTGATTGGGGTGGTGGCGGTGACGAGCCAGGCGGCGGTGTCGATCACCGATACGGTGCCGTTGCCGTGACTGGTGGCGTACACCCGGGTGCCGTCGGGGCTGACCACCACATCCTCCGGAATGCCGTATACCGGAATAGCCGCGGTCACCGCATTGGTCGCGGTGTCGATCACGGTGACGCCGTTGCTCTGGAAGTTGCCGATGTAGACGTGCGCGCCGTCAGGACTTGGCGCCACGCCGCGCGGACGCCCGCCGACCGGAATGACATGGCTCACCGCGTCGGCGCCGGTGTCCACGACCGCCACCGCGTAGTTGTCGTCTTCTGCCAGTGCGGTGACAAAGAGTCGGGTGCCGTCTGGGCTGACAGCGATATCGCTGGCCACCACCGCGAGCAGCCCGACCAGCGGGATGGTCTTGGCGATGGTGCCGGTCGCCGTGTCGATGACCGCCACCTCGCGGGGCTGATGGAGTCCGGCCGTGTCGATTCCCGTGGTCACGTAAAGCCAAGTGCCATCCGGGCTCTCGGCCATTCCTCCTGCGACGCCGACGTCGACGGACGCGATCGTCGCATACGTGGCGGCGTCGACGATCGCGACAATCTGGGTGTTGATGTAGGGGTTCAGCGGCGAGCCGGCACTGACCCCGCTGTCGTAGCCGACGTAGATGCGCGCCCCGTCCCGACTGGCCGCCACAGCATTGGGGCCGTCATTGCCGATGGGGATGGCCGCGATCGAGGTGTTGGTGGCGTTGTCGACCACCGAGAGATAGCGGTCCGCGACATAGAGGCGGGCGCCGTCGGGGCTGACCGCCGCCCCGAACGGTGAGTGCCCGATATTGATTGTCGCGACGACGGTGTTGTCCGGGGGCAGCACGGGAACGGTGACATCCATTACGGTGTCAGTGTTTCCATCGCTTGCGGTGATGGTGAACGTGTCCTGCTTGTCCGCCGCGGAACCGTTCGCCGCCTGTATCCGGGCATTGGAGGTCGGGGTGTAGATCCATTGCGCGATGAGCGGGTCGCCGTCGACGGCGCCCTTCGCCGGAATAGTCGTGGTGTAGGTCAGCGGGTCAGCATCGGGGTCGACGCCATCGATCGTGATGACGACGGCACCGGTCTGTGGATGCGGGTTGCCGACGGCGGCGGTCAGCATGCACGCCAATGTATGCCAGTTATCGTCACAGTTCCGCAAGTCGCATGAACAGACACCGCCGAACGGCGCCGTCGTTGGTGAGCTCGATGGCGCTGCGGTACGCCCGGGATGACGAGGTCCTGCATCTGGCCCTGCAGCGGGTTCGGGAAAGCAATTAGGTGACAGGGGCGTTATCGGGGTAAGGCGCTACGGTGCGCGCGCTGGGTGCGCGTGTCTTAGACTTTTTATCCTTGTACAGCGCGGAAGGCGTTGCCCGTATGTCAGATATCAAACTCCGTCTGCCTTTGCCCTCGACGCTTACCCTGTTTGTTGCGGTAACGGGTGGCGCCAGTCAGCTTCGTCGTTGCGAACTGGCCGAGCAGAAGGGCTGCGGACAATCGGTTCAACGGTGATTCAGGATCAGGAGCGTGCCGACGGTGGACAACCGTCGCCATGGGCGCCGTTGCGCAATCGCATATACCGAGGCCTGTTTATCGCGCAGTTCGTCTCCAACATCGGGACGTGGATGCAAAATGTGGCGGCCCAATGGTTCTTGGTGGAAGAGCACAGCAGCGCCGTCATCGTGGCACTGGTGCAGACGGCGAGTCTCGGGCCGACGCTGCTGTTGGGATTGTTCGCCG
>Ga0210396_10003490_pt1 | contig 15646 bp, 13 predicted proteins | sample IncBWH17OmetaG_FD_155466 | JGI IMG/M metagenome (GOLD analysis project Ga0210396, IMG submission 155466) | Forest soil microbial communities from Barre Woods Harvard Forest LTER site, Petersham, Massachusetts, United States - Inc-BW-H-17-O ... | reverse complement strand
CACGCCGATCTCGTCCTCCAGTAAAGGACGCAGGTCGACGGAGGAAAAATGCCTGAGATCGAGAATCTCCACGCGGGCTCCTGGAGGGTTGCGCCTCAGCGGTGCGTTCAAATTGCGGCCGCGAAAGCTGAGTGTATTAGCTTCGCACGCCGCGAGGCAAACGGGAGTATCTCGGAGGATTCACGGACGCAACACCAGTTCTGAACAAAACAAGAATGGGAGCTGGAGTGAATGTCGTTCTAAGCCTTTTTTAAATCCAGTTGTCATCCCGAGCAGAGCGAGGGAATCACCCGAATGGTGATTACGAGCTTCTACCGTCTATTGTTCCCCAGCTCCTCCGCTGACACCCAGTAGTAATCCAGACCTTGCGGCGCGAAGCTTCCCAAATACGAGACGCGGCGGCCAGCAACCTGTTTTGCAATCGCGGTCTGCGATCCCTCCGGCGCAACCACCAGATGTTCGTCAGCGGGAATCTCTCCTGACTCGTATCGATCAATGATCTGGTTTCGATAGAAGGCAAGGCCAAACTCGGTTTCTCGAGAAACACCAGCTACGGCAAGCGGGAGCGGTTTGCTCTCCAGGTGGCTGATCTCATTCGCCACCGGTCGGACAGAAAGCATGCTATCGAGCGCAGGAGCTCCCAGGCGCAGGAGCGCAGCGACGGCCAGCACCACCGGAATCAGCGTGATAAATCGCAGTGCTCCGAAGCCGAGCTTTGTGCGTAGCGTGAGAGCAATGCCGATCGCCAATACAGCGGCAAACGTAACTGAGATCTCGGCTCCCCTGCCCCACGGAAGCCGGTGCTGCAGAACGAGGTACTGGATCATGAGCGCCGGAACAAGAGGCGCCGCTGCAGTGATTGCATGCAGCACAATCAAAAAGCTGCTGGGGCTTTCCCTGTTCGCCACGCGACGCCGCCCATACTCTGCAAGCAACAGTGTTCCCGCGGGTAACGCGGGCACAATGTAGCCCGGCAGCTTCGATTGGGAGAGCGAAAAGAACGCGACCGGCACGGCCAGCCAGATCACAAGGAACACATCGAGGGCAGGTTCCGAATCAAGAATCTGCCGTCGCGCCGTCCACCAAACGCGAACCCTTTCTGCCAGGGATGCCACCACGAACACGGTCCACGGAATCAGGCCAAGCAACGTAACCGGAACGTAATACCAGAATGGCTCGGGGTGGTGATACAGATTCGTCCCGAAGCGCGCGAGATTGTGCTGAAGAACAAAGATCCGAAAGAACTCAGGATTTTTGATCTGGACAGCGATGTGCCAGGGAAACGCCAAAAGACAGAACAACAGAATTCCTGGAACCCAGAGCGTTCTCCCAAGCAAACGGTAATCCCTCGTCGCGGCGGCAAAGATCACGATGATTACGGCCGCGAACAAGGGTGCGACCGGTCCCTTGGCGAGCATTCCTAGAGCTAGAAAACAATAGAAGAGTGCCAGGAACCGAGGAGACTCGCTCTCGTACCATGCAAACCAGGCGAGCAGCGCTATCGTGAACGTGGCCGCCAGCGGCATATCGGTCGAAGCGGCCCGGGCGAAGCCGATGATTCCAGCCGCAGAGGCAGTCATAAGAGCGCCATCAAGCTGGAAGCCGGGACGAAAGCGTTGCAGAAAAAGATAGGTCGCGACCACCATCAGGGTCGCGTCCACTGCCGAAGGCAAGCGCGCAGCCCAATCGCTCACACCGAAGAGGCCGTAAGCCAGCATGGCCTGCCAGTAGTAGAGTGGCGGTTTCTCCAGCCACGGTTTGCCTCCGAGCGTGGGCGTAATCCAATCATGACGAGCCAGCATTTCGCGGGCGACTTGCGCGTAGCGAGGCTCATCCGCTCCGATCAGTCCAAAAAATGCGAGTCCGAAGAAAAAAAAGAAACCGCAGAATCCGGCGAGCAGGAGCCAATCGGCCGAGGCGCGGGAAATCCTCACTCATTTCCCCTTGGCCTTGCCAGCGCATACACGCTGATCAAAACCCAGACCACTTCCAGCAAAACGAAGCCGACCTGAAAACGATGAAAGGCAATGTAGGCAAGAATGGCGGAGCCGACGGCATTCAGCACGTTGTACCCGGCCTTGCGGGAATCCATCCCAACCCATCTGGTGGCCAACATAAGCCACCAGAATAAGGAGCGCGCCGACAAACGAAGCGATCTGCCGCGGCAGCGAAATATCCATAGAGAGCTATTGTACGGATGGATTGGTTCGAAGTTGCGCCATGATCCTTGCCACCGCGATTGACAAGGGACCGTCGAGCGAACAGCCACTGGCACAAGCGTGGCCGCCGCCGCCGAACTCCTCGGCTACCGCAGCCACGTTCAGTTGTCCTTTGCTGCGCAGGCTTACGCGGAATCGACCGTCGGGAAGCTCGCGGAAAAACACGGCCACCTCAACGTCCTGGATCGACAGCGCGTAGTTCACCAGCCCTTCGCAGTCTTCTTCCTTGGCTCCCAGCCGCTCCATTTGGTGACTGGTGACCCAGATCCAGGCCAGCGGTCCTTCGCGGTGCAGGTTCGAAAGCGCCGCCCCCAACAGACGCATTTTCGCAGTGGAATGTCCAAAATACACATTGCGGGCGCAATGCGCAGGATCGGCGCCGGCCAGCACCAGTTCCCGTGCCAGAGCGAAAGTACGCTCGTTTGTGCCTTCAAACATGAACGAACCAGTGTCAGTGAGCACAGCGGTGTACAGGCAGGTGGCGATCTCGGGGGAAATCGTCACGCCAGCTTCTCGCGCCAGACCATACACCATCTCCGCCGTCGCCACTGCTTTCGGATCGATCCAGTTGACGTGCGCAAAAGGTCGGCCGCTCACGTGATGATCGATGCTTATTAGAAAACGGTTTTCCAGGCCCTCCAGCCGGGTGCGTTGAATGCTGTCGCATTCGAGAATAATGGCGGCATCGTAATTCCCGTTCACGCGCTCGGCGCGCACCACCGTGTCGGCAAAAGGCAATGGCTGATAGATGCGAGGGACCCCATCGTGCAGTACTACGTCGGCTTGCTTGCCCATGGAGCGCAGGATCTGGCAGCACGCGAGCGCTGAACCAACCGCGTCTCCATCTGGACGGGCGTGCGAAGTCAGCAGGAAACGGTCGCGCTGCTCGATGTGTTTGAGAACCTCGTTCAACATATCTGCCGTTCACTCCCACGATTCGATGGCGGAGGCCGGGCGTCCTCGCCCGGCGTGACAGGCGGGGACGTCCTTCTTCCATCGTCGAACTAGCGGCTCCTTTTCTGGTTGCGTTTCAAAAGCTCATCGATTCTGGCTGCGTAGGTCTGCGAGCGGTCCAACTGAAAATACAATTCGGGTGGACGGCGCAGGTGCAAACGCTCAGCCACTTCACGGCGAATGAAACCCACCGCCGCCGTCAGTCCCTCCAACGTGCGTTCCGCTTCCTCATCGTCACCTTGGACGACCACGAAAATCCGGGCAGAGCGCGAATCGCTTCCGAGCATCACACTGCTCACGCTGGCCAGTCCGATGCGAGGGTCGCCGAGTTCGCCCTCCACGATGGTCTCAATCTCCTCACGCAGGGCCTCGCCCAGTCTTTCCCGATGATATTTGACCCCACGCTTTTCCACCGCTTTGGCCTCAGAGTAAAACGAATGAGAATATCAGAAAATCATGCTCGTGGCTGCAATATTGGCAAGCCTCTTCGGGTACTTTCGTGTCAAGCTGAAAGCGCCATGAATGGAATGGATTACGATCGCTGCGGGTTACAGGTATTCTACAAAGGAATCGGCGACATCAGCGCCGCCGTTATTCGCGATGCGCGTCGCCTGACGCTCCACGTTCTTCATGAGGCCGTCCAGGTAATCACGGGAGTCGGAAATGCTGACCACTCCCAACGTCGCGCGGTTCCACAATCCGCTCGCATCCAATTCGGCCACCGCCACATTGAAATGGGCGCGCAGCCTGTCTTTCAGGCTACGCACGACTTGCCGCTTATCTTTGAGCGACTGCGCTGCTTCGATACGCAGTTCGAGGGTGAGAAAGGCGATCATGTGGTCGTTGGCCGTTGGTCTTTGGTCCGTTGGCAAAGACAAATCTTCGGTGGGCCAACGACCAACGGCTAACGACCAACGACGTTCTATGCTATCGCTTCCGCCGCAACTTTTTCGGTCGCGAAGGCTTCGATCACGTCGCCGACCTTGATATCTCCGTAGTTGGCGATCGAGATGCCGCACTCCATGCCATTGGTAACCTGGCTGGCGTCGTCCTTGAATCGGCGAAGCGATCCGACCTTGCCCTTGAAGACAACCACGTTGTCGCGGAGCAGACGGACTTCGGAATCGCGCTTGACCAAGCCATCGATCACCGTGCAACCAGCCACGGTGCCAACCTTCGGGATGCGGAACGTCTCTCGAACTTCAGCCCGGCCTTGATAGGTTTCCTTAATAGTTGGCTCAAGCAGACCCGTCATAGCGCGCTTGATCTCATCCTGAAGTTCGTAAATGATCGAGTGCAGTCGAATGTCGACTTTCTCCTGCTCCGCCAGTTCCTGCGCCTTGCGTTCTGGGCGTACATTGAATCCAATGATGATGGCATTCGAAGCCGAGGCCAGCAGCACGTCGGTTTCGGTGATGGCGCCCACGCCAGAATGCAGTACCTTCAAGCGAACCTTTTCGTTCGAAAGTTTTGAAAGCAGATCGGTGAGCACTTCCACCGAGCCGCCCACGTCAGCCTTCAGAATGATATTGAGCTCTTTGGTGCCTGCCGTCTTGAGCTGTTCCGCCAAACCTTCAAGCGATACTCGCGAGCTCTTGGCCAGCGTCGCTTCGCGAGTCTTTTGTTCGCGGTACTCGGAAATGCCGCGCGCCTTGTCGCGATCGGCCACGACTACGAATTGATCGCCTGCCTGGGGCAATCCTTCCATGCCGAGGATTTCGACCGGCGTCGAAGGCGGCGCTTCTTCAAGCGCATTCCCACGATCGTCGAACATGGCGCGAACCTTTCCGTACACATTACCGACGACGAAATTGTCACTGTCGCGCAGCGTGCCATTTTGCACGAGCACCGTGGCTACCGGTCCACGGCCCCGATCCAGTTTGGCTTCGAGCACCACACCTTGCGCCGGACGCTCCGGCGTGGCTTTGAGTTCCTGCAGATCCGCCACCAGGCAAATCATTTCCATCAACAGATTCAAATTCGTTTTCTGTTTTGCCGAGACGTCGACGAATACGGTCGTTCCGCCCCATTCTTCAGGCATCAATCCGCGATCCCCCAATTGCTTCTTTACTCGATCGGGCAACGCCCCCGGCTTGTCAATCTTGTTTACTGCAACAATGATCGGCACTTCCGCCGCGTGCGCGTGATCAATCGCCTCAAGGGTCTGGGGCATGACGCCATCATCAGCGGCCACGACCAGCACGACGATATCGGTGGCCTTCGCCCCGCGGGAACGCATTCGCGTAAACGCTTCGTGACCGGGAGTGTCCAGGAACACAATCTGGCGGCCATAGGCAGGAGACTGCTTGTCCTGAACCGTGACTTTATACGCGCCGATATGCTGGGTGATGCCCCCCGCTTCGCCTCCGGCCACGTCGGTGGAGCGAATCGAGTCGAGCAGGGTGGTCTTACCGTGATCCACGTGGCCCATAATTGTGACTACGGGCGGACGCGGCACACCTTCGCTGGCTACGCCTTCCTCACCCGCGGCCGCGTCGGAAACTTCCTTGGCGGCTTGCTCTTCGAAAGTGATTACATTCGTATCTGCCCCGAAGAACCGTGCCATCTCGCTGGCCAGCTCGGCGTCGAGTGTCTGGTTGATGGTGGCAAAGACTCCGCGAGCCAGTAAGCGGGCGATCAAATCCTTGGCGCGGATTCCAAGCTTCTCGGCCAGGTCCTTGACGCTGATTCCTTCCGTGATCGTGATGCTGCGCGAGATCGGTTGCGGCTCGTTCGAAAGCGACAAGCGCGGCGGCGGAACGAAGCCCTTCATCGGGCCTTCTTTGACGCCTCGCGGAACGTAGCGCTGACCGGGCCGGCGCGCGGGCGCGCCCGGACGGCTACCCGGACGAGTCGAGCCCGGCGGAGGCAATCCTGGTCCCACCCCGAGCGGACGCGTACCTGTGGGCGACTGCCGGGTTGGATGCATCGGTCTACGTTCTCCTGGGCGCAACGGAGGACGCGTACCCGGAGCCGCAGTACCACCCGGACGCGGGCGCTGGAAAATTGGCTGTCCTGGCACCGGACGTCCAGGAACGGGGCGCGTAGTCGCTCCCTGAGCACTCGGCACAGCAGGCCTGACAGGTGCCTGGTACACCGGACGAGGTCCCGTATGGGGGACGATCATGCGCGGCGACGGGGCTTGCGGACGCTGCGCAATCGGAGCCGCCGGTTTCGCTGTCGCCGGTGCCGCCGGCGGGGTAGCAGGTGGCGCCGTCACAGAAATTGGAACCGCAGCTTGTGCCACAGGAGGCGTCGCCGTCGGCGCTTGCGCGGGTGGTCCAGGCACTGGGATCGCTGGGGGCGTTGCAGCAGACACAGGCGGCTGGAGAACGGGCGGCGCCGGAGCGGAAAACGTCGGCCTTACGGTAGGCTGCGGAACGACGACCCGCGGCGGCGGAGGCGCGGCAGACGTGGGCGGTGGCGCCGGAGCTCTCACCGTTGAAACAGATGGTGCTGGTGAAGCTGTAGCGGACGGACGGGCGGGAGGAGCAGCCACACTCACAGGAGCCTGCTGCTTGCGAATGGCATTCAGAACGTCGCCCGGCCTGGAAATATTGGAGAGATCGATCTTGGTCTTAATCTCATCGCTATCGGCGCGGCTGGGGCGGGATGGCCTCGTGGCCGTCTGCGCTTCGCTGGCAGCGCGCAAGTAGGCGCGCACCTTCTCCGCCTCATGCTCTTCCACGGAACTGGAGTGCGTCTTCTTCTCAGTGACCCCTACTTGAGGAAGTGCGTCGAGAATCGCTTTGCTTTTGACTTCTAGCTCCCTGGCCAGATCGTTAATTCGAATCTTGCTCATCCGCCCTTTCTTTCCTCCGGACTATCCCGCTAAGTCTTCATATCAACCTCACGGTGTCGGTTTTTCGGTTGCTCGCTTCCGTGTTCACGGAGACCGCGTAATGTTCTCATTGCTCTTTGTCTTTGCCTTCGGAAGAAGCAGGCGCTTCCGCCGGCTCTTGCGACTGCTCTACGGTTTCTGTTTCTGCCGGTTCGGTCGCGACGGCAATTTCAGCCGTTTCGTCCCCTGCCAAGTCTTCCCCGCCTACTTCTTCCGGAGAAGCCTCCTGACCCTCAGCGGCTTCCACCGCCTCGCCTTCAGGCGCTGCCGCCTCCCCAGCTTCAAGACTGGAAAAATAATTATTAACCGCCAAGCTGATTTTTTCCACCGTCTTCGGACCAATGCCCTCGATGGCCTCGAGTTGCTCAGGCGTCATGTCAGCCAAGGCCTCCACGGTGGTTACGCCAGCCGCACTCAACTTCTCGATCAAGCCTTCGCCCAGCCCGGGCACTTCTGCCAACGGAGTCGACGCCGGCGCAACCAACTGCGACATTTGCTGTTCGACTTCCTGGCGTTTTTCTTCCTCACTCTTGATGTCAATCTTCCAACCCAGCAGCTTCGCCGCCAGGCGGACGTTTTGCCCCTTCTTGCCAATGGCAAGGGAAAGCTGACTGTCGTCCACCACAACCTCAAGATGTTTCTCGCTGCCTTCGAGCACACTCACACGGCTCACCTTCGCAGGCTGCAACGCCTTCTCGGCGAAGGTCACCGCGTCTTCGTGGTACTCGATAATGTCGATCTTCTCGCCGCGCAGTTCGCGAATGATCGACTGCACCCGCATGCCCTTCATGCCAACGCAGGCACCGACTGCGTCCACATCTTTGTCTTTCGACATGACGGCAATCTTTGTGCGCTCGCCGGCTTCGCGAGCAATCGCCCGGATGACCACGGTTCCGTCGTAAATTTCCGGCACTTCTGTCTGGAAGAGATGCTGTACCAGTTCCGGTGCGGCACGCGAGACCACGACGGCAGGGCCTTTCGAAGCTCTCTCGACTCGCGCAATCACCACCCGCACGCGCTCTCCGATGGCGAAAGACTCGAGCCGCGACTGTTCCTTGCGCGGCATGCGCGATTCCGCTTTGCCCAGATCGAAGATCACGTCCGGACCCTCAATGCGCTTTACCGTGGCGTTGACAATCTCGCCGACGCGTCCGATGTATTCGTTGTAGACCGTATCGCGCTCGGCCTCGCGCACTTTCTGGAAAATCACCTGCTTTGCCAGTTGCGCCGCGATGCGCCCGAGAATCCCTTCCGTCACTTTAGGAATCTGCAGTTCACCGCCGATTTCCACGTTGGGATCAACTTTCCGGGCGTCATCGAGCGTGACTTGCAGAAGCGGATCTTCCACCTGCTCGGGAGCTTCGACCACCGTCTTAACCGCAAACGCACGAATCTTGCCCGTATCCTTGTCGAGTTGGGCACGCAAATTCTCCTGCGTCTTGTAATACTTGCGCGTAGCGACCACAATGGCATCTTCCACCGCAGTGACCACAATCTGCGGATCAATACCCTTTTCCCTGCTGAGCGCGTCGATCGTGTTGTAAAGCTCGCTTGCCATAAATCAATCCGATATAAAGTCCTTGTAGCGCCGGCATCCTGCCGGCGGTCGCGAGAGTACCTTGCCCTCGCTACCGCAAATCAGTGCTTCTAAATTTCCGGCACCAGATTCGCCTTCTCCACGTTCGCCAACTCAATTTCCAAAGTTTGCGGCGATGCGTGCTTTGCCGCCTCATGCGGACGCGCCTTTTTCCGCGTCGCGCCCACTTCCAAAGTCAAACGGCCATCGTGAAAACTTTGCAACCGTCCCTCGAAGTGCTGGTTTCCGTTCACCGGAGTTCGCGTCTTTAGCTTCACCTGGCTGCCGGTGAAGCGCGCATAGTCGGCCGCTCGCACCAGTTTGCGATCCAACCCCGGAGAGGAAACCTCCAGCAAATACGAATTGCCAGGAATCACGTCCTCCACATCAAGGAGGGTCCCAACCTCCCGGCTCAGATTCGCGCAATCCTGGTGCGTCACACCGACAAGCTTGTCGGCACCACTTGCGTCGGGCTCGGGAACCTTATCAATCACAATGCGGAGCATCCGCGCCTTACCCGACCCGCACAACTCCACTTCAACCACCTCTAGCCCGCTGCCGGTGGCCACCCGCTCCACAATCTCGCGCACCTGATCGATCTCAAATCCCATGAAACCAATAAGTTATCGGGCTGTTGGGAAGTTTCGAAAGGAGCGTAAACTAAAAAGTGGGCTTGCGCCCACTGGTGTGCTCCGCCAAAATCTGGGTACTACACAACAGTTTCCAAACACCAATATACGCCGCTCAGGGCCAAAAGACAAACGCCGGAGCGCCAACTTTCACCACCGAACCGCCCCTCTCAAGACAGTCACCGACGCCTTCGGCAACGTATACTCCACGCCCTTGCCCCCACTCTGATCAGAGATTACCGCCGGACCATCCGGACGAGCGTACCCGTTCTGCCCTTTCGCATGCCAGACATAATTGTCCGCGCCAAAGCTCACTTGCCTCACGGTCCCCTGGAAATAGTGATTGCTGTGCTTCGCGGAGTCATGAAACTCAACCACCACGGAATGCGGATTTGCTTGATCCTTATTCACCAGCAGCAATGACCATCGCTTGTCCGGCCGCCGCACCGAATACACCGTCACCAGGAGATGACCGTGACTATCCTTAAGGTCAGTCGACGCGGGATACACGAAATGCAACTCGTCCACGGGATCGACCCACTCTTGAGTTAACATCTGCGCCGAGAAAAACTGCGCCGTGTCCTGCGTGACGTTGTAGTTCCCATCCACGTTGAACATGCCAAACGTGCCCCACCCTCCGCAGCCGCGATACATGGGTAGCGGCTCCCACTGGTAATAAAAAATCGCCTTCCCGCCCACCGTCAAAAAGGACCCTGCATAATCCGCCAGCCATAAAGCCCCGAACGGCTGCATATACTGCATGGCCGTGTCGTAAGCCAGGTTCGATTCCGTAATCTGCATGGGAACATCCTTGGGCAATCCATCGTCCCGCCAAGTTTTCACGATGCCCCGCACCAGCGCTGGCTCGTCATACAGATCGTTCCAACTGAGGTTGCAAGGGTCAAACGGATAGTGCTCGAAGGTCATCACATTCAAATCGCCGAGATGACCGTGGCTCCTCAGGTAATTCAGGAAGCGATTGAACCACGACACATTGCCATGCGAATCCCGCCACACCTGAATATCGCTGTTCACGCCTTCAAACACAGGTCCAGCCAGCTTGATCTTCGGATCAACTTTGTGGATCGCGTCCGCCCACTGCACATATAACGCCGCATCGTCCTCCGGCGTCCCAAACTGCCCGTCAGGTTCTTCGCCCATTTCCACATAATTAATGGCGTAACCGCGGCTCTCGATATAAGCGATCTCATTCGCCGCGTTATCCGGATTGTCATAGAGCATCGCGACCGGAACCGTCATCGGCAGGCCCTGGGTCAGGCCGCTTTTGTAGACGAGATCGAAGCCGGGCTGTTCTCCATCGTCGGTGGCGATGCCTTTTGGATCGTGCCAGGAATCCACCGACGATCCGTAAGTCAGCGTCTGATTGGGGCTGGGGCGGTGACGCATCAGGTCAGTGAACGTACCGCCCGAATCGAATCCTAGATAGACCTCGCGAACTGCAAAGCCCACGCAGTTGCGTCGATCGGAAGATCCATGAGAGTCACAAGTGTTCGAGGACGCCGTCATCAGCACGCGCACAAATTCAACTTTGAAAGGCTTCTGTGCGAACTTCACCTTGGCTAGGCCACCCTTTCCATTGGTAACGGTTCCATCGGGAAAATTCCTCCAGTCGCCATGACCCTGATCGCCGATTGCGTCATCGCCCGTCCAATATTGCACTTGATAGCTGGTGGCGTAGGGATCGCTCCAGGCAATCTGGATCGCATTCACACTCACCTTGCTGCCCAGATCCACGATGAACCACCCCGGGTGGAGGGTATTGCTCTCGCCCGTATAGGTCTCGTCGAGATAAGGATCGGTCTTCCAATAAGTCGCGGTGTTGCCGTCATCCAGCATGGAATAGCCGCCGCTGGTGCCGTAGTTGCTTGTCGTCCCGCGGTGCGGAAGGTTGTATCCAAACGAGCGTCTGATGTCGGCAGAACTGTTGGCATCGCCCACAAAATATCCGCGTCCCCCCGGATCGCTCCACCTGCCCGTCGGATTCCAGTGCCAAGCCTGAATGCTCAGTTCCGTATTGAGTCGGTAGCTGATCGGCCCCCACCCGGCCGTGTGCATGGTCGCAACGTGACCCGGATCGTAAAGAATGTGAACCGAGTTCAGCGGATCGCGATCGATGCCCGCCCCGAGCGCATACAACGGGCTGAATTTATTGGTCGAGTGCCCCGGCGTAATGTCGACTGTAACCCGCTGGGCAAAAACAGGCCCAGCGAGCATCAGCAGCGCGATGCTCATATTTAATCGTTTCAATAGAGCAGCGCAACAAAGACTCAACGGATTGAAAATCGTGTATTTCATGGCGACAGAACTCCGGCAGGAGGAGGTCAACCATTCTACCTCCGCGCGTCAAGTCCTGGGTCAAGAACGTTAGTTAGGAACAGCCGCCCCGGCCGACTTCACGCGGGGCGAGGCATCGCAGGAAAACGGGAATCTTAGAGAATCAGCTACAAGGACTGCTTCCACAACTTCGACAACGCCGCCGCTGCATCTTCCAACACTCGCCTTTCCCGGCATTCAGCTGTCTCGGTTCGAGCCCGCAATGGCATCCTGCGTTCCAAGAGAGTCTTGGCTCGTGTACAGCGTTTTGAAGACTGATCTCCCTGTAAGACGGTGATCGCCGCCGCGAAGACCTGCTGAGCATCTGGTACGTTTTGTCGGGAACTCATGGAGCGTATTAAAGCCGACAGGTCATTCCATCGCCATACAGGCAGTTGCTGATATCGGCATGTATAAGCCCCTAATTTCCAGGGGTCTGTCAGTATGGAATGAAAGATATGACACTAGTCTAGGTCGGAAGGCTTAGTCTTAGTGGACTGAGTTAAAGAAGCTATCGGAAGTGTAATGGCGATGTCAGAGCCATCAATCTGTTGGGCTGCCAACTGCTGGACCTCGGCGTCGGTTCTCCTCTACCGTCAGAAAGGCAGTCAGCCGTCAGTGGAGGTTCCTCCCGACGGCTGATGACTAGTGGCTGATGGCTAACAGCGGAAGGCTCTTATCGGCCCCCCCTGGCCGCCTCGATCGCGTCGTGCAGTTCATGCTCTGCCTTCCGCAAATCCTCTTCCGCCCTGGCGCCATGTCCAGCCATGTCGTAGTGATTGGCTGCGCGGGCATTTTCCATCTCGTGGATCGATTCCTGCACGTGGTTATGGACTTCTTCCAAATCGTGCCAGTCGTGAACCTTGTCGGCAACCGCGATTCCGGCAGCAAACGACAGACAGACAGAAAGAGCAGCAACTCCAATTGCTTTCGTCATAGATTTCCTCCCAAAGTTGTGGACTATTCCGGTCACGTACGAACACTCGCTATCCTCGCCGACCGCGACCGTCACGTCAAAATGAAATAAGGGCATGTACGTTAGTAACTTGTGGAGAAGCTGCTAGACACAACTGACGACAATTGGGCACTTGCCAAACGTCGGACGAGAGTTCTGGCCCCGTTGCCCCAGCGCAAGATTCCGGACTTGTAGATTTTAGACCGGCCGCGCCAAGGAAGTGGACTGTCGGCCCACAGCAATGCGCTTATTGTTTCACATGGACCATCCCCATACGAAGCCGAGCGGAGTTGTAATACGTAGTTGTAATAAAGGATGATGTATCCGAACGCCGCAGAGCGTAAGGCTGTGTACCGCGCCGAACGTCAACAGCTGATCTAGACGAAAGGAATCCTATGATTCCAATTGCTCGCTCTCGCTCGGAGCGGCGATGCCCAAGAAGACGAGAACGGCACGATTCAGCCGCACTATGTCTTCGTCAGTAAGGCGGCCGACACGTTCGCCGATTTTTGATTTCGGAACGGTCGCGATCTTATCCACCTTTAGCCGGCAAACAGCACGAAGCCCGTTGGTTTCGTTTGGTTCGACCGGCAACCGAAACAGAGGAGCATCCGTTGGGTCGGTCGTGAAGGCGCATAGCGTGATCGAATCCGTCATGTCGAAACGGTCGTCTTGAAGAATAACAACTGGACGGGGCTTTCCAGCATAGTCCTTGCCGCCTGCAGCGGTCCAGACTTCGCCGCGCTTCACACCGCGCGCCAATCAGAGACACCGTCGATGAAGTCTTGGTCCTCCTTGGCGTGAGGACCCTTGGCGACCGCGAGGGACTGCCGGTGCGCCTCCGTCACAAACGCAGGCGACCGCATGTCGGGGACCCAAATCTGGATCGGGCGCAAGCCCTGCTGACGCAGCCGCTGACGGTGGGCTTTAACCTTATCCCGAGACGACTTGGAGTGAGTTCGTGCTCGCATCATCACCTCTCAGGCGGTTACATGTAACCTATCACAAGTTCCTGCCAAGATCCAAACCAGCAGCGCGATTTCGCGATTTTAGGAAGGACATGGCAATGCTGTCGAAGTAGATCGGCTTACCGTTGTTGTCCTTCCACTCGCCGTGAGGCGGCGGGGTAATGCCAGCCATTGTAGCCAGCGTCGACCAGCAATCGATGTGCGACATCATTTCGCCGAACTGCCTGCCAGCCTCGATGTGACCGGGCCACCACATGATGCCGGGGACACGCCACCCGCCTTCGACGGAGACCCCTTCTCGCCACGGAACGGAGTAGTTCCAGCATCGGGATAGGCATCCAGCCATGCGCCGTTGTCGGCAGTCACGATGACGATGGTGTTTGGTGCGTCGGCACGGATTTCGTCCATACCCTACCGGTTGGGTAAGCCTCAGGCTTATCGCCCATGTGCCACTTGCCGGAGAAGTACGTCGAGTAGCCATTCTTCCTGAAGAATTCGGCAATGGTCGGCGTCTCCTTCCGGAGGAAGTTCGCGTCGCCCGGAGCGACCACGATCGACAAGGCGGACCGGATTGGCAGGGCGCCCCGTCAGAAATGAAGCACGACCGGCCGTGCAGCTCGCCTGTCCGTACGGTTGGTGAAGGTGGCACCTTCTTTGGCGATGCGATCGACATTGGGTGTCGGATGCCCAAGGGTGGCCCCCCCTCATGAATATGCTCCGAAATCCCCCCATCCAGTGTCGTCGGTCATTAGCATGACAATGTTTGGTTTCGTGTTTTGTGCCGAGCTTGGGGTCACACCGCCCGCCATGACAAAACCGGAGATGGCAAGCGTTCCCAGTGCCAGTTTTCTAATACTCGTTCCGAAATTCATTTTCCTTCTCCTTCATGTGTATTGCGGGTTTGTTCCCCGTGGACACGAGAAACTACTACCCTATTTGCGCGTTCGTTCACCATCACCTCACGTACCAGCTGACCCGGCGCGCCCGAGTGTAGCGGTTTGCTCAGTCAGCATTATTGACAGTTCCAAACGCCGCACAACTGTCGCTTGCGACAGGCGCAGCAAGAAATCCTGAGATCAGCAACGGATAAATGCACGTGAGAGTCAAAAGCGCATTTGGTAGATATCGCTGCCGGCTGTCAGCGATGGGCAGCCAGCGTGGTCCGCTGCCGCTATCCACGTTTGTGCAATCGATGCGGAACGATATACGCCTGCAGAGTAGAAATCCAGCACTGCCGATGGGCACAAAACGCCGCCCCACCCCAGCCAAACATCAACGAAGGTGGAGCCGACTACGAAAGGAAGGAACGAACGGGAATAAAGTGTTTACTCCAACGACCCCATTCTGTGGTGGCTCAGCCTGAAATGGAGAAGCGACGTTCTCCGTTAGTGTAGAGTCCGCCCCGGCGGGGCGGGGATTTTCAAGGCATAGGGGTCTATCGTCCGATGACTTTTCTGGTTGTCAGTGTGCAGCGCGAGAGGATTGGCTCCCGCGCTGCTAAACATCGGCTCGATGAGCCCGCTAGGTTATCCCTCAGCATGGTTGCATCCCTGCAGAGCCTGCCTCCGTTTCACCCGGCAAGTTCATTTTAGCTCCGCTGTTCTCAACTTCCAGTTTGCTCGTGAGACTACCGAACAGGGAAACCTCTCACCATGTGGGCAGCTGCTGCAAACCTGCCTTCATTTTTGAGGTTTGGGTTGCGAGGACTGTTGTTGTTGTGGCCGCGGGCGGCTTGCGGGCGGGACGATACCGTTCATCCGCAGGTACTCGACCATCTGACCGTAGTGATCCTTCGGATGGAAGGCGCCGATAATGGCGATTGCGAGACGCGTTGAGAGGAATGGGGATACGGGCTTGGGCAGCGGCGTGACCTCGTTTTCGGAGGTGATCCCGGAAATGGCCCGATGGCCGAGCGCGAAGGAATCTTTAAGATACTGGACAATTTCGGCCTTGGTTTTCAGCGCCGCGGGGCCGTTGGCATTTTCTTCGATGGAGTTAGCGTCGATCGTCTCGCCCATGAGCGGGCCAAAATAAAGGTGATTGGCGAAGCCGATGTGTTTCACCTGTTCAGCGAAAGTGCGTACGCCTTTAAACTCGCCATTGGTGGGCGCGAAGGAATACTTGTCTTCGGGCATAGCTTCAGCAGCGGAAACGACTTCCTGCTCGACAA
>Ga0210396_10003489_pt1 | contig 15647 bp, 12 predicted proteins | sample IncBWH17OmetaG_FD_155466 | JGI IMG/M metagenome (GOLD analysis project Ga0210396, IMG submission 155466) | Forest soil microbial communities from Barre Woods Harvard Forest LTER site, Petersham, Massachusetts, United States - Inc-BW-H-17-O ... | reverse complement strand
AATTTCCCAGGGGCCGACCGTCCAATCTCAATCTATCGCGCTGCGCAAAGCAAACGAAATCATCACCACGGCGCCTTATCGCATTCCATTGGCCAACCGCGCACTGGCAGGGCTTCTCCGCAACAACAGCATGGCAGAAGCGCCAATCGACGGCCCGGGAACCAGCATGAGAAATGTCCACCGCCAGGATCCCAGCAAGTCGGCAAGCCGAGGCATAAGCCAAATCGCGACTACGGTGAGAGCGAATCCCAGCCCGAGCTGAACTGAAAGCGCGGTTCCAATAAAGCGCTGGTCAGCAAGTTCGGTAACCATTGCGGAGAACTGCGCCGAGTCACCGATCACAGAGATGCCCCATATCACCAGGATTGCGATGAATAGCCACAACGGCCCATCAAAGCAAAAGCCGATCGCAACCGCGCAGGCTCCGGAAACGAACATCATCCCAGCCGTGGTCGCAGTACGTCCGATGCGATCCGACAGAATCCCTCCCATGATGCAGCCGAACGCCCCCATCCCGATCGCCACAAAAGTGAGCAGCGACGCCCGCCCAACCAACAACGCGTGCTGGGCTCCAAGAGCTCCGTTCACGTATACGAGAAGCCACGCCCACATCGCGTACAGCTCCCACATGTGTCCGAAATAGCCAAGGTTCGCGAGGAGAAGGTTTCGATCGCGGAATACAGCTCCGGCTTGCCGCGGATCGAAGAGAGCGCGTCCAAAGGGAAATGGCCCCTCGCGGGCAAATAACAAGAAGAGGATCGCTCCAATTAAGGTTGCAAGGGTGGACATCTTGACGACGAATCGCCAATCCACCGGGCCCGAAAGGCTGCGAAAAAGATGCGGCATGGACGACCCAAGAGTTAGCGCGCCGACTACGGTCCCAAGCGCAAGGCCTCGATCACGATTGAACCAGGTAGATACCAGCTTAAGAGCGGGGGGGTAGACGCCCGCTAGCGCAAATCCCGTCAGCACTCGCGCCGCAACCGCGACGACGGGACCTGGTTCCACCAGCAGAGACGCATTCGCTGCCGCAGCCAGCGAGGCCGATAGCGCCATCAGCCGGTTGAGACGGACAATGTCGGGAAGGTTCACGAGGCTGGCGGCCAAAGCGCCACAGACAAAACCGATCTGCACGCCAACCGTCAGCCAGGAGAGGATGAATGACGATAGGTGCCATTCGCGTTTCAGTTCCGGCGTGATCGCCGTCGCCGAAAACCAGGTCGTCAGTGATAGGACAATTGCAATTGCTAGTAGCGCCAAGACCAGCCAACGCGATGCATCAGCACGCCCGTGCGATGATCCCGCGGCCTCGGTAGACAACGTTGTGGGCATCGCGGCTTCAGGACCTCCGGAGTGGAACCGTGTAGACCGTGGCGGTGCCCGTGAGGCAAATGTCACCAGCTTGATTGCGCACGGTAGTCGCGATCTTGCAGATCGGCTTATCCGGCCGTACGTCCGTGACCTCAACCCGGCCTGTGATTTCCTCGCCTACCCCGACCGCTTTGACGAACTTCCACTCGACGGAAAGAAAAACCGTGCCCGGACCGGGCAGGTCTTCGGCAACCAAGGCATTCAGGATTCCGGATGTGACACCGCCCTGCACGATCAGTTTGCCAAAAACTGACTCTTCCGCGAGTTTCTGGTCGTAATGCAATGGATTGTGATCGCCCGTCATTTCAGTGAACAGTAGGATGTCTTCCATTCTCGTGCGGCGCGTCCGCTCCGCCGAATCACCCACCTTCGGGCGGCCGTTGATTACGCCCGACCAGCCGTCAACCGATTTGGTTTCGCTCAACGATCCTCCCCCCGATGTTCCTGTCTTGATTTGAACAACGCGAGACTCCGACCACGCAGCACGGACCGCGACCAACCCGAAGAAAGACATGGGCGGCGCGCGCTGCGCTTAAGTGTACTTGATTCCAAAAGCGGGTTGGTTCTGCATCACGTTACGAGAACTGGCTCCGCTGGCAGGTTCATGCCCAAACGGCATACAATACTTGTTCGAGTCCTGCTATGTCGCCCACGCCCGAAGATTTGACTACTATCAAAGATGACATGATCGCCTTCATCGAAGGCCACGGCATGAGCCGCTTCCACGGCTATGTGGATTACGAAGAAGTGCAGTGTGTCATGTGGGAAATGGGCACGAACCCCGATGGCTGGAAGGATTTCGTGGAACTGGCCAAGAGCGCCGGCGCTCCGTTTCTCACCATGCATTCCTGGAAGCTGGAGCGCGAAGAGCTCGACGAACTGGTACAACGCCTCACTCAATCCGAGTTCTCCGACGGCGACGATGTCGAGGATGCACGCTGGCTCCGCGCCCACCTCGGCAAGGTCGGATTCCTGCAGTTGGGCTGGGCTTATCAGGGGTCAATGTTTTTGTGCGAAGTGAGCACCGATTGGTACGAGCGCTACCAGCGCCTGCTCGAAGTCTCCGAAGATTTCGGCGGCATTCCCATCGACGAACCGGACCAGGACGACGAGAACTAGCGTGCGCTGGGAATTGTCTGCCGAAGACCCAGTTCTCGTGCAGAACCTGGCTGCAGCCCTCCGCGATCTACCTGATCTCCCCATTTCCAATCGAGCCAGGGATGCGAAGCAAGCCAGTTCACTTCACACGCTCGCCCGCCTGCTCATCCGCCGCGGCATAACAGATTCCGACTCCGCCGCTCGCTTCCTCTTCCCATCTCTGGATCACCTGCACGCACCCGAGGAAATGCGGGGCCTGCGCGCCGCCGTCGACCGCATCGACGCCGCCATCGAGAACAAAGAGCCCATCCTCATCTATGGCGACTACGACGTAGATGGCACCATGGCAGTCATCATTCTGAAAACTGCAATCGAACTGTGCGGCGGCGCTGCGGACTTTCACGTCCCCCACCGCATTCGCGAAGGCTACGATCTCCGTGACGACGTGATCGAGCGCGCCGCGGCCGCCGGCATTCGCGTCATCATCAGCGTAGACATGGGCATCCGCGCTTTTGCTCCGGCGGAAACCGCGCAGCGGCTGGGCGTCGACCTCATCGTCACCGATCATCACCTCCCCGGACCCGACGGCGTGCCCGGCGCGCTGACGGTGGTCAATCCCAATCAGGCAGGATGCGAATATCCCTACAAACAGCTCTGCGGGGCCGGCGTCGCGTTCAAAGTCGCACAAGCGCTGATGCAGCGCCGCCTCGACCAGAAAGATCAGACGCGCATGTTGCGATCGTTCATGAAAGTCGTAGCGATCGCCACCATCGCCGACGCCGTCCCGCTCACCGGCGAGAACCGGGTCTTTGCCAGGCTGGGTCTGGATGCCCTGCGCCGCGCCGTAAATCCCGGCCTGAAGGCCTTGCTCGAAGTAGCGCAGATTTCCACCAAGCGTCCGCCAACGTCCACCGAAGTTGCCTTCCGCATCGCGCCACGCATCAACGCCGCCGGCCGCATGGACGTTGCCCGCGACGTCATCGAACTATTCAGCGTTAAAGATCCTGTGCGCGCCCGGGAACTGGCCGCGAAACTCGATCGCCTCAACGCCGATCGTCAGGAGGAAGAGCGCCGTATCCTGCGCGCCATCGAAGAGCGCATCAGCGGTGATCCCGCGCTGTGCGAGGCCTACTGCATTGTGATCGATGGTGAAGGCTGGCATCGCGGCGTCATCGGTATTGCTGCCACACGCGTGGTCGAGCGCTACCACCGGCCCGCCATCGTAATCGCGCGCGAAGGCGAGGACGCCTTTGGCTCCGGCCGTTCCATTCGCCCCTTTCACCTGCTCCAGGCCGTCGAGTCCTCACACAGTCTCTTTACCCGCTACGGTGGACACTCCCATGCCTGCGGATTCGCCATGCCCGCCGCCAATGTTCCTCAACTGCGAACCGAACTGGATGCCTTCGCGCGGACGCGCCTCGCTCCAGCGGATTTCGATCCCGTGCTCGATGTCGAAGCAGAGCTCGATCTCGATGAAATCACTCCCTCACTCTTCCAGGTATTGCACCTGCTGGAACCCCACGGCGCCGGAAACCACGAGCCCGCATTCGCCGCCCGAGGCGTCCGTCTGATCGCCCCACCAAAAATTCTGAAAGACAAACACATCAAACTGAAGTTGAAAGCCGGAGAGAACGGTAGACACGAATTTTCTCCGAAAGAGTCGGCTGAAGACGGTTCCACCAAAGAAGAACTAACGGCAGCATCAATCCTGGCCACGCCAAGTTGTCATCCGGACGGCGCCGCGATCAGCCGCGAACAAAAAGCCGAAGCCAAAGGTTTTCAACTGAGAACTGAGAACCGAGAACTGAGAACTGTCTTTAACGCCTTGGGCTGGCACATGGCCGAACGCCTGCAGCAGTCCCCGCTCCTTGCCGGAGACGCCATCGACATCGCCTTCACCATCGGCCACAACGATCATCCCGACTTCGGCGGTCTCGAACTCTCCTTGCGCGATTTCAAGAGTGAAACGCCACCCACCCAGCACACAAACCAGGACAGAAAGAATATCCCAACTCTCGCTAGCCCTCGTCGCGGATGAAAGAATGCCAGGTCTTACCACATGTTGTAGTAACCGTCGCGTCGAGCTATCTCCACCGGTACCCCGAACAGAGCCGCCAGTCGCTCGCCCTGCAGAATTTCATCTTTAGGGCCATCGGCGACGATCCGTCCCCGGCTCATTAGAACGACCCTCGTGATTTCCGGAACAATGTCGGCCAGTTCGTGAGTCACAAGAACAATTCCAATCCCCGAGGTCGCCAGCGCGCGCATGGTTTGCCGCAGACTTTGCTGGGCCGCCAGGTCCAGAGAGTTGCATGGTTCATCGAACAACAACGCGCGAGGATTGTGCACCAGGGCCCGTGCGATCAGAACTCGCCGGGCTTCCCCTGACGACATCTCGCAAACCGGCCGTTCCGCCAGATATGACACTTTCAACTCCGCAAGAGCCGCGTCAGCCAGTTCCTGATGTCTGCGATCGACGGCGTGGTTAGGGAAGATGCCCGTGCTGCTGAAAAACCCTGACAGCACCACGTCTCGCCCGCTCGCGTCCCCCGTACATGACAGCATCAGATCGTTCGAAACGATGCCCAGATGGGCACGCAAGTCGAACACGTTCCAGCATTCCTGGCCCAAGATGGCCATCGACGAGTTTTCCTGCGCCACCGGATAACACTCGCGAGTAATCGTCTTGATTAGCGTCGACTTGCCGCATCCGTTCGGCCCCAGAATAGCGATACGTTCATTGGCGCGGATGCAGAGGCTAAAATCATCGAGCGCGATTTTCTGCCCGCGAATCACCCGAATGTGCCGGAGATCCAGCAGTGGCGGTGTTTCCCAGGTCATCGCCTCCAAGTGTAGTTGAGATGCCGGATTCCGGCACGCCTGCCCAGTCTGCTTGTCATCCTGACCAAGCGTTGTTTGCGCAGCGAAGGGTCTGGGCGAGCCGCGCGATGTGCCGCGCGAGGTGTCACGCTTTTTGCGACCAATATTCGCCCGTTTGGTTCGCTTCCTCACCAAACTACACGCCTCCCAATCGCAGCCAGCGGCTTGCATTAGACTGTACTTGTAAATGCCGCTCCCCATCTACCGACTACGACGCTGGCTGGTTGTGATCGCAGTGCTGTTCACTGCCACGGTGACGGGAATGTATTTCTATGCCCGCCTTCGCCAGCGCAACGTGCTGAAGGAACTTCCCGACAAGATTGGCATTGACATCAAGCAGACCGCAGCCGGCTTTCAGTTCTCCAAGTCCGACGGCAAGCGAACTCTGTTCACCGTCCAGGCCGGTAGCCTCAAGCAATTCCAGATCGACGGCAGCGCCGAACTGCACAACGTCAGCATTATTCTCTACGGCCGCGATTCTTCCCGCTTCGACCAGATTTACGGGGACGATTTCTCCTACGACAAAAAATCCGGCAACATCACGGCTCACGGAGAAGTCCAGATCGATCTCGAACCCAATCCTTCGGGTCAAACTGGACCCGACCAGGGAACTCCCAAGGAGCTCAAGAATCCCATTCACCTCAACACCAAAGATCTCGTGTTCAACCAAAACAGCGGAGACGCCTCCACCGATGCGCGGGTTGATTTCCGCACACCCCAGGCCACCGGATGGGCTGTGGGTGTGCAGTATTCCGGCAAGACCAACGTGCTCACGCTAGCGTCGCAGGTTCACATGACGCTGAGCGGCCAGAATGCGGCCACTCTGGTCGCCACTCGTGGCACAATCACACGCCAGCCTCACGTAGTCGTGCTGGAACATGCCGTGTTGAAGCGTGAGGGCGGAACCGCGCAAGCGGACGAGTCCGCATTCTTCCTGGGTCCGGACAACGAAGTGCAGCGCCTGCTGGCCACGGGGAACGTGCAAGCGGAGTCCACCGCACAAGATGCCGATCAGATGCGGGCCCGCGCCGATCAAGCCGACCTGTTACTTACAGGCAAACAAAACCTCCTGCGGACCGCTATTCTGACCGGTAATGTCCACGTCGAGCGTATTGGATCTCAACCCATGCAGGGCGATGCCGGACGCGCCACTCTGGATTTTCTCGGCCAGAATCAACTCCAGAAGGTGCATGCCACGTATGGAGTTCGGTTGGCGCAACACCCCGACGCCACCAATCGGCCGGCGGAACATGACTCGGCATCGCAGGAGTTCGACCTTACTGCGCCAGTCGTGGACTTCTTCGTCGCGGAAGGGCGCCGCCTGGACCGCGCAGAAACTTCCGGGGCAGCGCAGATTACAATTTCGCCGGTTCCCGCCCAGAACTCAAGCTCCGCCAACCGGCAAGCTTCTCCCCAGCGGACAGTCATCACCGCCGGCCGGTTTTATGCGAAATTTGCCGCGACCTCTGACGCTACCAGCCGCTTAACTTCGATCCACGGTGCCCCCGATGCGAAGATCGTGAACCTCGCTCCGGGACTGCCCGATCGCGTGAGCACCAGCCAAACCCTGGATGCCATGTTTCTCTCGCAGGGAGGGATTGCATCCATCGTCCAGCAGGGAAGTGTTGTTTACAGTGACGGCCAGGTTCCCAGTAAACGCACTCAGGCCTGGGCAGACAAAGCGCTCTACACCCCTGCCGACAAAATACTCGTCCTAACCGGCAGCCCGCGTGTCGCCCAGGGAAGTATGGTTACGACCGCCAGGACAATCCGCATCAATCGCTCCACCGACGACGCGTTCGCCGACGAAGACGTCAAAACCACCTACAGTGAGCTCCAGGAGCAGCCGGACGGAGCGCTCCTGGCGTCGGCTTCGCCGATTCATGTCACGGCAGCCGCCATGACGGCCCATAACTCTCCGGCAGTCGCTCTCTACCGGGGCCACGCACGTCTATGGCAGGACGCGAACATCGTCGAGGCCCCGACGATCCAATTCGAGCGGGACCGCCGTTTCCTGGTGGCTCAAGGTACCCCCGCCCAACCCGTCTCCACCGTCTTGGTCCAGTCGAAACTGCTTCAGCCAGGGTCGCCCGTGGGCCGGTCAGCCGAGCCACGTCCAGCCCAGCCGGGCAAGACTCAGCCCGACAAGGCTCAATCCGCCGGCGCTCGGAACGCAGCAGAACCCAAAGCGAAGCCCAAAACTGAGGAAAAACCCGCCGACACTAGCCCCGTGACCATAAGTGCGGCTCGATTGACGTACGCCGATGCGGAGCGGTTGGCTCACTATGAAGGAGGCGTTGTAGCCAAGGGCACCAGCTTCACTGCGTCCTCCAATATCATGGACGCCTACCTCTTGCCTCGCCGCCAAACCCCAAGTAATCAATCACTTGCCAGGCCTATTTCGGAGCAAAGTCAGCTCGATCACATAGTGGCCCAAGGCAACGTAGTCGTCCAGCAGCCCACTCGTCGCGCTGAAGGGAAAAACCTGGTTTACACGGCTTCCGATGACAAATTCGTGCTTACCGGCGGACCGCCCAGCATTTTTGATGCCGAACGAGGCAAGATTACCGGGGTTTCGTTGACTTTCTTTAGGGCCGATGATAGGGTGCTCGTAGAAGGCGAAGCAAGTACTCCTGTGGTGACTCAGACGCGAGTGGCCCGTTAATGGCAAGATAAATGCGTACCCTAGCCACGGATGAGATCGGCAAGTCGTACCGGGGCCGTCGCGTCGTAAATGGTGTCAGCCTGCGGGTCGAACAGGGCGAAGTGGTTGGTTTACTTGGCCCTAACGGCGCAGGCAAGACGACTACGTTTTACGCGATTGTTGGCCTGATCCCCCCTGACACTGGCCGCGTACTGTACGACGGTCAGGACATTACTGACGTTCCTATGTATCTGCGGGCTCGCCAGTATGGCATCAGTTATCTCCCTCAAGAAGCTTCGGTTTTTCGCAAACTCACAGTCGAGGAAAACATCCTCGCGGTGTTGGAGGCTCAGCCTATGTCCTGGCACGAGCGCCGCGAGAAGATGGAGAAGTTTATCGATGAACTTGGTTTGGAGCACATCCGGCAGAATCGAGGCTACGCTCTATCCGGCGGCGAGCGCCGCAGGGTGGAAATCGCCCGCTGCCTGTGCATCAGTCCAACTTTCATTTTGCTCGACGAACCTTTTTCCGGGATCGATCCCATCGCCGTCCTCGACCTGCAGAAAATCATCAGCAGCTTGCGGGCCAGCGGCATCGGAGTGCTGATCACCGATCACAACGTGCGCGAAACATTGTCGGTAACCGACCGCGCCTACATAATCGACAACGGCCGCATCTTCCGCCAGGGCCAGCCCGAGCAGTTGGCCACCGATCCGGAAGTCAGAAGGGTTTATTTAGGAGAGAGTTTTTCTTTGGTGTGAGGTTTCAAAGTTTCAAGGTTTCAAAGTTTCAAATGGCGCCTGAGTCTGAGACCTTGAAACGTTAAAACCTTGAAACCTTGAAACGTTGAAACATGGTCCTACTACAGCACAAACTGAGCGTCAAACTATCCCAGCGCCAGATCCTTACCCCTGGTCTGGTGCAGATGGTTTCCGTCCTCGCGCTCAACAAACTCGAACTCAAGGACATGATTAACGCCGAGATGGTCGAGAACCCGGTTCTCGAAGAGCTCGAAGATTCCATCCCGCTAATCGACGAAATAGGCCGCAAAGAAGAAGAACGCGACCGTCCCACCCCCGCCTCAGGCGAAGAAGCACCCATCACCGCCGAAAAGAAAGATCCATTCGAAGAAATCGATTTCGGATCCTTCTTTCAGGACTATCTCGATCCCGGCTATCGCACCCGCGGTGAGATGGAAGAGATCGAACGCCCGTCGTTTGAAAACTTCCTCTCGAAACCCACAAATCTAACCGACCACCTCGCCTGGCAACTGGGTGCGCTCAGCCTGCGCCGCGAAGTCCGTGAGGCCGCCGAACAGATCATCGGCAACCTCAACGAAGACGGTTACCTGATTGCCAGCGACGAAGAAATGCTGGGCATAGCCCCGCCCGCGCCTCCCGAAGCCGACGCGGCCGCCGCCAGAAATATTGCCAGCGAAGCCCAGGCTCTAGGCTTGGAGGGCGAGCCACTGGCCGAAGCAGCGGCCGAAGACGCCGATCTCAACCCAGACCTTTCCGCAACCGAAATCGACGAACTGATCAGCATTTCGTCCACCGCCCCCGAATTCTCCGCCGCCGATGTTACCGCTAAGAATTCTCTTGGCGAAGCAGATGCTCTGCCATCCGCCGGCATCCCGGCCGAGATCTCCTTTCCCGGACGGAACGGAAATTCCGCTGCAGCCGCTGCTCCGGCTCCTGAGGTCGCATCCTCTCACCCGCGTCCTGTCTACAAGTCCAACTTCACTCCGGCAGATCTCCAGGAAGCCCTCGAAGTGATTCGCCAGCTCGACCCGCCCGGCGTAGGCTGCCGCACTTTGCGTGAATGCCTTCTTCTCCAGTTGCACCATCACCAGCAACAACTCGTTCTGCACAAAAACGGAGAAAAAAACGGAACCCACGTCACAGAAAAACCCGGCAACGGCACCGCCCAGGTCCTCGACGACGCCATCGCCGTTGTTGACCAGCACCTGCGCGCCGTCCAGAACAAGCAGCACAAAGAAATCGCCAAGGCCATCGGACGCCCCGCCGACGCCGTCCAGCAAGCCCTCGACTACATTCGCACCCTCGATCCCCGCCCAGGCCTGCAATACAACAAAGTCCAGGCCCGCCTGATCGAGCCCGATGTCGCTTTCATCAAGCACGGCGATGAATGGCTGGTTCTGATGAACGACGATGACCTGCCGCAACTCCGCCTCAACCCAGCCTACAAAAAGCTGATCACTCGCGACACCAACGACAAAAACACCCGCGACTACGTGAAAGAGCGCTACAAGAGCGCCATCCAGCTCATCAAGAACATCGAGCAGCGCAAGCAGACCATCACCAAGGTCTGCTACAGTATCGTCGCCCGCCAGCAGGACTTTCTGGAAAAAGGCATCGACCAGTTAAAACCGATGATGATCAAGGAGGTGGCCGAAGAAATCGGCGTGCATCCTTCCACCGTGAGCCGCGCCGTGGCCAGCAAATACGCCCACACACCACAGGGCGTATTCGAGCTGCGCTACTTCTTCAGCGAAAGCGTGCAGGGCCCAGAGGGCGGCAACACCTCGCTCCTGATCCTGAAACGCCGCGTCAAAAAGCTAATCGAAGAAGAAGATCCCAGCCGTCCGCTCACCGACGAACAACTAACCCGCATCCTGCAATCACAAGGCATCCAGGTAACGCGCCGCACAGTAGCGAAGTATCGTGAAGATATGCGCATCCCAAGCACGCACCAACGCAGAGTAAAGGAATAAGGAGTAAAGGCTTCACCCTGTGGACCTCTGTGTCCCCTGTGTTAAGGATCTTGACTTTGACTGCAGCACTGACCTCTAACGTCTGACCTCAGGAGGGCCGCTCGTGAACGTGGAATACACCGGCAGGCACTACGAAGTAACTCCTACCATTCGCAAAGAAGTTGAAACCGGACTCACCAAACTCCGCAAAATCCTCGGCGACAAATTTGAGACCAAAGTCATCCTCACCGTAGAGAAGCACCGCCACAAAGCCGAAATCACCATCAGCCCGCGCAACGGCCCGCTAGTAGGCCTCGCCCAGGCCAAGGACATGTCCATCGCCGTCGGCGAAGCGCTCGACCACCTCGAAAAACAGGCGGTGAAATACAAGACCCGCTGGCAATCGAAAAAGCGCTCCGCCCGCAAGAGCGAAGAAGTAAAGAAGTGGAACGGCCACTCCCCGCAAGACGCCGTCACCGTCCAAACCGCCGTCGGCCTGACCGAAAAAACAGCCGTCGCAGTAGTCGTGCACCGCTATCCCGCAGTAGCCAAAACCACCGAGGTCCACCTCGTGCGTTCCGATGAAGCCGTAGCCATGCGACCCATGACCCTCGAAGAGGCCATCAAAGAGGCCCACTTCCGCGACCGCGACGTCTTCGTTTTCCGCGATCCCAAAGGCAAAGTCATGGTCCTCCACCGCACCCGAGACGGCAAGATGGAGCTAATCGAAGCGCCATAGCAAGAAGCGGCTTAGGAAGATGCGCCGTAGGGAGAGATGCCATAGCAAGAACGGCCCTAGGAGCCGGCGCGCCTCGCCTCCACTCCTTGTGCTCCAGAAGACTGCGTCTTAGAATGACCTCGGCTGGAGGGGGCACATGATTCCACGCAGAATCGTTCTGGTCCTTGTCGCAATAGCGTTTTGCATTCTGTTCGTAGGCGCCGGTCAGGACAACCCCAGCTCTTCGAACCCTGGCCCTCCCAAGGAAGTTACCTACAACCGCGACGTAGCTCCCATTCTGTACAAGAACTGCGTAGTGTGCCACCGCCCCAACGACATCGCCCCCATGTCGCTGCTCACTTATAAAGACACTCGTCCCTGGGGCCGCGCAATTCGTGAGGCAGTCGTGCAACGCAAGATGCCGCCCTGGCACGCCGATCCCAAGGTAGGCGATTTCCTCAACGATCCCCGTCTCAGCGACGCCGACATCGCAACCATCGACGCCTGGGTCAGAACCGGCGCCCGCGAAGGTGATCCCAAAGATCTGCCTCCCCCTCCAGTATTCGCCGAAGGCTGGCATATCAAGCCCGACATCGTGTTTACCATCCCCGAGTTCACGGTGAACAGTGCCAGTCAGGACGACTACGAATACGTCTACGTTCCGACCAACTTCACCGAGGACAAGTGGGTGCAGGCCGCCGAGGTGCTTCCTGGAGACCGCCGCGTAGTGCATCACGCCACCGTTTCCGTAATCACCGCCGACAAGGTCGCAAAAGAAGTAGCGGAACACGGCAAGCCCGATGCCGGAGTCGACAAATACCACTACCGCACCGGCAAGGTTCTACACCTGCGGGTAGACGCGCCAGTGGTCGACGACGGCTGCTCCTCCCCCGACGGTGGCGGCGTTCCGGGCATGTCATCGGGATATATAAACATCGTCCCCGGCATCTATCTCCCCGGCCACTTGGCCGAGACTCGTCCGCCTGGCTACGCTTTAAGAATTCCCGCTGGCGCCTACCTTCAGTATCAGATTCACTACAGCAATCGCACCGGCGAGGATGTGAAAGATCGCACCAGCATCGGCCTGGTCTTTGCCCGGGAACCGGTGAAGCACGAGATCGCGCAGTACGAAATCTGGAACGACCTCTTCCTGATTCCGCCCAACGATGGCAATCATCGCGTAACTTCCTGTTACACCTTGCCAAAAGATGTCACGGTTCTCGCCTACACCGCCCATATGCATTTTCGCGGGAAAAGCATGACCACCGAAGCCATCTATCCCGACGGCCATCACGAAGTCATCCTCAACGTCCCGCACTATGACTTCCGCTGGCAGGAAACTTACTTCCTGAAAAACCAGTTCCTGCTGCCCAAAGGCACAAAGCTGGTGACCACCGCCTACTACGACAATTCCTACGACAACCCCCAGAATCCCGATCCCTCGAAAGCTCTTCGCTGGGGTGAGCCGAGCGACGAAGAGATGATGGGCTTCTGGCTGCAATTCGCCGATCCCAAACTCGTCGACCAGAAAACCGTCGCAAGCAAGTAAGTCGATGAGGAGTCCCTGCTCATGCAAGTAACCCGTCGCAGTTTCCTGGTCACAGCCGCCGCCGCGGCAGCCCCCGCATTCCTCCGCGCCACCGATAAATCCGGTAGCAAAGCCCCCATCCTCGGCCAAGGCGACCACCAATACGAAGCCATCCACGACTGGGGCCAGCTCCCGCGCGCCATCAAGTACGGCAACACCCATGGCGTCTGCGAGGATTCCCAGGGCAACATCTACATCCACCACACGGTCAATGCCGCCAGCGACAGCCTCGACACCATGGTCGTCTTCGACGACAAAGGCAAATTCATTCGCTCCTGGGGACGCCAATTCAAAGGCGGAGCCCACGGCCTGACCCTCCGCAAAGAGGGAAGCGAAGAGTTCCTCTATCTCTGCGATTACGAGCACGGCATCGTAACCAAACGCACCTTGAAGGGCGAAGAGGTCTTCACGCTGGGATATCCCGCAGAATCCGACGCCTACAAACCCAAGGACAAGTTCTCAACCGTAGCGTACCGGCCAACCAACGTAGCGATAGCCCCGAACGGCGACATTTACGTCGGAGACGGATACGGCTCCAGCTTCATCAACCAGTACAACCAGAAAGCTGAATTCATTCGCACCTTCGGCGGCTTGGGAAGAGCCGACGACCAGCTCGATTGCCCTCACGGCCTCTGGGTCGATACGCGCGGAGTTGAAACCAGCAAAGAAACTCCGTTGCTAGTAGTGACCGACCGCGGCAACAGTCGCCTGCAGCGCTTTACGCTCGAGGGCAAACACGTTGACTCGATCGCTGGCACCTCGAAGATGCCGTGCAATCTGCAGGAGCGCAACGGAGAAGTCGTAATCCCCGACTTGCTAAGCAAGGTGATCATTCTCGACCGCAAGAACAATGTAGTAGCGACCCTGGGCGAATCCGAATATTCAAGAGAAGATTGGAGTACAGTCCGAAACCAAGCCCCCGGAACCTTCGTCCCCGGCCGATTCGTCTGCCCCCACGGCGCCTGCTTCGATCATGCCGGCAACATCTTCGTAGTGGAATGGGTCGAATCAGGCAGAGTAACCAAACTCCGCCACGTCGCCTAGTCCTGTCATCCTGAGCGGAGGGGCTGATTCTCGAAGAAAGTCAGGCACGCAGTCGAAGGATTTCTATCCCGCCAGAAATGCCCGAACCTGAAAGGAAGTTTCCACTAGCGCACGCAGAATCGTGGAAGAGCGGCGCCTCAGCGCCGCGTAAAGCGTCATGAATCATGCGGGCTTTAGCCCCCAGGCCAAAAGTTTTCCACACCGTCCTGTGACATCCAACCTTGCCCCCACCACCCCAATCGCGCGATCATGGCCGAAGCGGGAGTGGTAGAGCAAGCCTCACTGGCGAACCCCCAAGCTCAATGTTCTCAAGATTTTGACTCTTAAGTTCTTTGACATCAAGATTTTGCCAACACTTTTTGCAAACCCCGCGCCCAGCAAGACTTTCGGAGGGTATGGGGAGGGGGGGTACCCCGCATCAGCACCATCTTTCCTAAACCGGGAACGCCGCCGCCTAAGTTTATTTCGCACAGAAATCCACTGGCTGCATTCGAGGAGAAGCCTGCACCCTCACGTCTGCGTCATCCCGAGCGCAACCGCTCTTCATGCGGGGCGAGAGCCTGCCCTGAGCGAAGCCGAAGGGGATCTCAGTTGCACTTTGTGCTATGAAGTTTCCAATGGTGCTAGAATTCGCCGCCGAGGAAATGCCTATGACGACTCGTGCCCATTCCGCGCCCCTTTTCGTCCTGCTGATGATTCTGGCCGCGTCCTGTCCGACTCAATCGCAAGCCATCACGCCGCCATCAAAGCTCTCCGTTCACTGGGAAGAATTAACAGCCGCCGATTTCCGCGAGGGCATTCGCCGCTCCCAAGGCACGTGCCTCTTGCCTTTCGGCATCCTGGAAAAACACGGACCGCATCTCCCCCTGGGCACTGATCTTCTCGACGTCCGTTACGCCGCGCTGCACGCCGCCGAGCAGGAATACGCAGTCGTCTTCCCCGAATATTATTTCGGACAAATCGCCGAAGCGCGCCACGAGCCCGGAACAGTAGCTTACAGCCGCGAAATGCAGCTAGCCCTGCTGCAAGAGACCACCGACGAGATGGCCCGCAACGGCTGCAAGAAAGTAATCATCGTCAACGGCCACGGCGGCAACGAGCACCTGCTGCCGTTTTTCGCGCAGTCGCAGCTCGACAAGCCCCACGACTACGTGGTCTATGTGTTCGATCGAAGAAGCCCGGAAACCGGAGGCCCACCGAAGAAAACGACGATCGACATGCACGCCGGCGAAAGCGAAACCTCGAAGATGATGATCTCCCGCCCCGACACGGTCCACATCGACCGCGCCAACACCGAATCCGGCGCCGACCAGAACCGCCAAAATCTTCCCGAGGATGTCTACACCGGAATCTGGTGGTACGCGCGCTTCCCCAATCACTATTCCGGCGACGGGTCAGCGGCGACAAAAGAGTTGGGAAAATTTCAGATGGATTGGTGGATCGACGCTGTAGCCAAGTCGATTCGAGCCATCAAAGCCGACGATGTCAGCTTAAAGCTGCAAAACGAATTCTACGAAAAGAGCAAACACCCGCTAGACACAAAGCCGTAGACGAGATGAGAAACGCGTTCGTAGAGACGTAGCTCGCTACG
>Ga0210396_10003487_pt1 | contig 15663 bp, 15 predicted proteins | sample IncBWH17OmetaG_FD_155466 | JGI IMG/M metagenome (GOLD analysis project Ga0210396, IMG submission 155466) | Forest soil microbial communities from Barre Woods Harvard Forest LTER site, Petersham, Massachusetts, United States - Inc-BW-H-17-O ... | reverse complement strand
CCGAATATCTCGCGGGCCGATCTCACCGAAATGTGTCTACGCGCATTCGACTGCGCTCTCGGGCACCCCAACAAGTTGCTTGCGTCGCCGAATGTACGGAATATGCGATCTCGGTTGATCGCGCTCCTCCCATAACGGTGAACCTACAACGAGGGCGCTGGACGCTGCGGTCGATGGCCGCGCGGGACGGCTCGGGTTATGACTACGCGGTTGCCGTACATACCCCCAACAACGGGTACCTCTTAGCCTCGAAGCGCGGTCCACCGATAAGGGTTCTACCTGCGGAAACTCTGGTCGGGCTGACAGGATTTGAACCTGCGACCACTTGACCCCCAGTCAGACTCAAGGCGTTTTCCGGTGTCGCACAATGAGTCTGAAGTTCCGCTGACCTGCGCGAATCGTCTCACTGCGTCTCCCGCAGGGGCTGCGTGAAGCGCGGGACTTGTGACAGGCCCGTGACAATTCTGGTGAGCCGGGGCCGCTTCGTGGGTGGGGACGCAGGCTAATCGCCGCTCAGCTGCGACCTCGAGGTTATGAGCTAGCCAGTCCCGGTTGCCGGGAGTCACCCGCGTCTCAAACGTGCAGATCGCGGGCCATCACTCGGTCAATCTGTCCCGCTGCCTACCATGCGATCTCGTCAGTTGCGCCGCGTAGATCGGCCAGAGCGAGAGGGTCAGATACCCCTGCGCGATCGTTCGTCCGTAGGGCCCATCTTTGGCTCGCTCGGCATCGACGTGGATCCATTGAAAGTCGCCGGTGGCCTCGGCGAACTGTTCGATGCGCGCCTGATCGATCTCCAACCAGGCGCTGTGGCCGAGGTCGGTGCCGACCGCCGCCTTGAGCTCACTCAGGTTGCTGAAAACGCGGGTCACGTCAACATCGTTCCGATGTCAGTGTTCGCACGGCCGCACGCAGCGGTCAGAGTCCGAATCTGTGCGAACGGCAGATCGGTGACGGCGGCGATCAGCCGGTCGGCCCTGTCAAGGTTGGTCGGGTCGTCCGGTCCCGAGAGCACAATCGTCACGCCCAGCGACAGGACGCCGAGGAGGCGAAGCCACTCTGCGGAACCCACGGCCGCCGGTCCTGTTACCACCGAGTCGTGACGTACGTCGGGGGCTCCGGCCAGGGCGTGCAGCGCGGCGGTCGCGGCGGCGCCGTGGGTGACCAACGGGCTGTCCCATCTCGCCCCGCTCGGGCTCAGCTGCTGACAAAGGCCGTGGTCCGCGGTCACAGCTGCGACGTCGAACACACCCGGCTGGACGAACAGGCGCCCCCAGTCGATCGCACCCGAAACATTGGCGTCGGGGTCTAGGTCTCCGACGAGCACGACACGCGCGCCAGACAGCGCACACACCGCAACGATCTCAGCAACGTCGTGGTATACCGGCGTGCCGGAGCGGCGGAATCCGTCCACGCAGAAGACCACCTTTGGAGGGGTGCGCTCGCAGTCGCGGAGGACTTCGAGCAGGTTGTCCCCAACCGGGACGGTCGACCACACAGCCCCGATCGAGGCAGCGGCGAAAAAGGCCGTGAGCGCCGCGGAGCCCGTGGCCATCTGTGCCACGATCCGGTCTCCAGGCGAGACCCCGAGGCGCAGCATGCTGTTGCGGCAGTCGGCGACGTCGCTGGCGAGCGTGCCCCAGGTGAGCTGCTCGATTATCCTGCCCTGCCAGATCGAGTACGCGGCAGGCTCGTCAGCGCGGTCGGTGCGGTTGCGCAGAACGCGGTCGGCAAAGTTGTTGACGCGTGATGCGCCGGGGGCACTCACCTGGCCACTCCGGCGCGCCCGCGTGCCTGCGCCGACTCGACGGGGGCGGTGGTCACCGTGCGGCGGAAGGCGATGCGGTCTCGGAGGTCGACCACGTTGAGGCGATGGGCGCGGCCGACGATGAACGCGGCCGACTCCGGGGTCGCGAATTCGGCTGCGACGACGAGGTGCGCCATGCACCCAAAGGGTGAGACGCCTCCGACGTCGATCCGGCCGATCGCGAGGTCGCTGATGGCGTCCTCGACAACATGCGGGCGGGTGTCGAGCATCGGGGCTACCTCTCCTCGGCATCGTCGAAGGACAGGCGACCGAACATCCCGCAGAAGTACGCCAGCGGCATCCCGTCCCCGCCCGCGGCCGACTCGACGGCACCGACGACGATCGTGTGGGTGCCGGCCTGGTGAGCCTCCACGACCCGGCACTCGAAAGCGGCGAGCGCGCCGGTGAAGAGTGGATCGCCACGGCGTCCCGCAACGCTTGCGTGGCCGCTGAAGTCCGAACCCTTCCGTGCGAAGTCGCGCGCAATTCCGTCCTGGCCCTCGGCAAGGACGTTGACTGCGAAGTGGCCCGACCGCTCGATCGCCTGTCCGGTCTGCGATGCCCGGTTCATGCAGACGAGCAACGTGGGCGGATCGAGGCTGACAGATGTCATCGCGCTGGCCGTCGTCCCGTAGGGAGTTCGGCGGTCGTTCGTGGTGACAACGGTAACCCCGGTCGCGAACCTGCCGATGAGTCGACGGAAATCGCCATTGGTAAGCGTGGTTTTAGTCACAAAATAATTTATAGCATATCTGATCTGGTTAGAATAGAACATGAAGAATCTCACCTCAGTGTTTGATTCGGCGTTGTGGCGCGCACGCTGGCTCAGTCGATCGGGGGCACCGTCCGGCAACGCGCGGTGCGGGAGCTGCGTGACCGCATTCTCACTGGGACCCTGCCGCCGGACACTCGCCTCGATCTGGATCGCATCGCCGAGGAGTTCGGCATTAGCCGCACGCCCGTCCACGAGGCGCTGCTCGAGCTGTCTTTCCAAGGGCTGGTTTCTATCGCGCCGCGCAGAGGGTGACCGTCGTGGGCGTGTCGCCTGATGCGACGGTCGACAACTTCGCGATCCTCGCCGCGCTGAGCGGCAAGGCCGCCGAATGGGCCGCGACGCGGTACTCGCCCACAAACTCGCCCAGCTCGAGCGCCTAGCGGAGACGCTCGAGGGGTCCGAGTCCGGAGATCCGATGATCCATGCCAACTCGCAGTTCCATCGGGTCATCAACGAGGCCGCCCGGTCGCAGCACCTGCTGTCACTCATCCGTCAGGCGGTGCGCCTCATCCCGTTCGACTTCCTGGCCGTGCTCCCCGTACACGACAACACCGGGCACCGTGAGCCGTTGCGCGATCTGCGTGCCGGGCGAGCCCAGCCGGCCCGCGAGGCGGCCGAACGTCATGTACTTGCAGCCGGTAAATCCCTGGCCGACTGGCTCACCGAGCGCCACGCACCGCCGACTGCCGCATTCGGCACTGCCTGACCCGACTGGCACAATTTGTCCTGATTGGCACTACAGGGTCTCTACCTCGTCCTCAACGCGGTGCCAGATCGCCGCCGCGAGCGAGCTCGACTGTTCCTCGTGGATGTGCGCGACGAGCCCCACCGCCCGGGCCATGACCCCGAGACCGCGGCAGATCTTCCAGGGCAATCCCATGTCGCTGGCGATCGCGCCGATGGCACCGGTGGCGTTGATCGGCAGGATCCGCTCGTATCGGCGCTCGGCCTCGACGCCCACGGCGAGCATGAGCTCACAGTGCACACCGAACACCTCCTCCTCGCGAGCGATCTCGAAAAGTCGCTGGGCCCTTGGGTCAATCGGCTTGTGCAGTGGGTGACCCAGCCCCGGCAGCGAACGTCGGCTGGCGCGGTGCTCGGCGACGATTTGTGCGGCGAGCTCGTCGATCGACGGGCGCGGTTCGCCCACAGAGTGCGCCTCCTGGACCAGACGTGCGGCACCCTCGATCGTTCCGACGAATACGGTCCCGAGGCCGGCCAGCCCAGCTGCAACAGCACCCTGCATCGATTCGGGGGCGCCGAGATAGGTGAGGCGAGCGACGATGCTGCTCGGCGTCTGGCCGTGCTCGACTAGGGCCACGAGCATCGCATTGAATACCCGGGCGACTCCACGCTCCGGGATATCACCAAAAAGGCCAAGGTAGGCCATGCCGCCGAAGTCGACGGTTCCGAGCACCTCGTCACACAGGTTCCGGCCATAGACCGTGACGCTGTCGGTCGTGCTCGAACCCATGACAGAGCGACCGAGCGGCGTGGTCGAGCTATCGTCAGTGGTCACAGCTCCACCACTTTCGTCAGTGCAGCGGACGTTGGCCCGCCTCCAATCCGTTCCGATATCTGATAATATATGTTGGTGGCCACTCTGGAAACCCAGAACGACGTGAACCTTCCGCGCGGAGGCCGGCGCTGCGCTTGAGGAGGCGGCCGCGGCAGTCGGCTGGAACTCCTCGCCCGCACTCGGCTCGGGCGACGCTGCGTCCTGTTCGCGACTGTGTCCTGTGCCCTGGATTGAACGCCATTGCCGCAGCAGCGAACCCAGCCGGTAGTTGCTTGTCTCGCGGCCCCGGCACGCCGACGCCACGCAGCCTTCGACCAGCGCGGTGCAGGGGGTGAGACGGTAGTCGTCGGTGTTGCGGGGGTACGCCGGCACACCGGCCTGACGCAATGCCTCGACGGCTCTCCAACACAGTTCGTTGGTGGTGCAAAGGACGGCGATCTCGTGCAGCGCGACGCCGCGCTGCCGTGCGGCGGCGATGCGCTCGGCGCTGCGTGCCCTCTCTACCTGTCGACCAATTCATGCATACGGTCTGCATGGCGGTCCTCACTTCGCCACCACCGCCCATGCGCTCTGCCACTAGCCGGTCTTATTGCCCGTTGGCCCAGTGAGTGTGCACAATCCTCATTTTGGCGGGCTCGTCGGCGTTTTCAACCCGCTGCTCGGTGTGCGTCATCCTTCGTCGGCCGCCGGCACGGCCGGCACGGAAACGCCGTAGTAGGAGGCGACGGAAGCGGCGGAGTTGGCCAAGCGGGTGAGAATCGCATACGACCGAATCGCCGCCTTACCCACGCAGTCCGGCTGCACGTGAAACGCGGTTACCACAACCGTCGGGTTGAACCCCGTGAAGCTCTGCTTGACTACCTGAACCCTGGCATTGTTCGGTTTGAGGTCCGCCATCATGCCTCCACCGAAACACTGAACCTGATACCCGACTTCAAGAGTGCCAGACGGCGCTGCTGTTGTTTTGGGGTCCGGTGCGTGCAGTGACCCGCTGAAAACTCCGCCGACGATGTAGTCCGGCGACGGCACAGCGGGGGCCAGTGGCGGTGCGGGGGTCTGTGATTCATTATTCGCCGACACCGCTATCGTCCATCCGTCCGTGGACGTCGCGGTGGCTGGCGGCGCAGAAGGCACCCAGACTACTGCCGGCGTCTCGGTCGAAGCGTCAACCAAGGGATCGGGGTCGGCCCAAGCCGGTGCGGCATCTGTGATGACCGCGCATGTCAACAGCGCCACCACTGCCACGCCGATCCGACGGCTCCTGCCGCGAATGTCGGAAGGCCGGCACGCATTTGACACCTCAGCGTGCTCGCGGCGCGCCGATTCGGTGTGCTCGATGTCCACATCGGCGACGCTTGCCTGCTGTGCCCTACAAGGCCGACCCGCAGATTGTCGAGACAGCGATGTAGCCCAGGCCGACGCGATTGTGGGCATAGCCCATGGGCGACTAACAGCCCCATGAACGCCGCGCGATGGAATCGACGACTTCATGTCAGCTGCATGAATTAAGTTCTTCATCTGGACCTCCATTTGAGTTTCGGCACACGGGCGCCGTGACATGTTGGGGCAGCGCGGCTGAGCTGCACTGAAAATTACTATGCAGCAGTCTATTTCGTATTTCGACATCCCCGGCGCGAGTCTGTCGTCCCTCGTCGGTACGCTCCGAGCCGAAGGGCGGGAGCCCTAACGGCTGAGCCGGATCCGCCAACGGACGAATGCCGCCATGGCGATTCCTAGAAGAGTCAGCATGGTCATGTCGAGAAACCACCATTTCGGATCGTGTGACCATAGCGGCTCATTCGCCGGAACAAGCGTCGCGATGTGTCGGAGATCGACGGTGGAAGCAGAGGCCGCAAAGCCCCACCGTGCCGGCAATGCCCATGACAGCTGGTTGAGAACAACGCGGCCGGTAACCGGAATAAGACCGCCGGCCAACACGATCGATAGCATCACCGAAATCACGAGCATGGGCAAGATTTGATCCTGGGACCTGGCTGCAGAGGACAGGACCATCCCATTGATCGCGGAGATGGCTGCCGTGACGGCGAGAGTGATGTAGAGCTCCACGATCGGGTTACCGACAACCACCGCTCCATGTGTGGGTGCACCCTTGCCGATCACAGCAATGGTGGTCAAGATTGCCGTCTCTAGTGTCGCGGCAACGGTGTACACGCCGATTTTCGCCAACAGATAGGCCGACGCAGACAGACCCACGGACTGTTCGCGTCGGAAGATCGCTCGTTCGCCGACCAGATCCCGAATTGTCAACGCCGTGCCCATGAACACGGCCGAGATGTTGAGCAGCATGACAATCTGGCCCGGCTCGTCCGGGACGGGTCCGCGCGGGTTTGCCGTCCCCAGCCCTGCATTCCCCGGCACCAGTAGCGTCAGTGTTCCTAGAACGAAGGGCAGTAAGACTAGGAACGCGAAGTAGCCGCGGTCGGCGACCAGCAGCCGTAGCTGACGACGAATCAGGGCCGAGACCTGTTGGTAGCTCTTGCATCGCACTGGGCGCGCGGGTGATCCACCTAGTGGTGAGCGTTGTCGGTCCTCAGACCCCGAAGCCCTTCGGCGAGCCAAGAACTCGCGATTGACCTCGTCAGGGTCGGCGCCGACACGACTGAAGATGTCGGCCCAGTTGGCCGTGCCCATGACGAGAGGGATCTCGTTGGGCGGGCCGAAGTACGCCGTCTTTCCGCCGCTGGTCAGGAAGAGCACCTGGTCGCACACGTCAAGATTGGTCAGGCAGTGGGTAACCACGAGCACGACCCGACCAGCGTCGGCGAGTCGGCGCAACATCGTCATGACCTGACGGTCCAAAGCCGGGTCGAGCCCGGAAGTGGGCTCGTCGAGGATCAGCAGCGACGGCCCGGTCAACAGTTCCATGGCCACCGACGCGCGTTTGCGTTCACCGCCAGAAAGCTTGTCCACACGGGTTTGTCTACGGTGCGTCAGCTCGAGTTCGTCGAGCACGTTGTCGACCGCTCCGCGGTGTTCGTCATGCTTTGCTCGCGGCAGCCGTAATTCCGCCGCATATCCCAGCGCCTCCTCGACGGTCAACTGTTGGTGGAGAATGTTGTCTTGCGGAACGAGCCCGATCTTTCGCCGCAGTGCTGAGTAGTGGGCATGTAAGTTGTGGCCCCCGAAGGTGACAGCGCCACTGGTAGGCCGGACGCTGCCGGCAATCAGGTTCGCCAGGGTTGACTTACCCGCTCCGGAGGGACCGATGATCGCAGTCAGCGACCCGTGGGACGCACTGAAGGACACGTCGCTTAGCAGGCGACGGTTTCGCACCGTCAAGCCGAGCAGATCCACGTGCAGGCAGTCGGGCTGTTGCCCAGCTGTCGTGGTTGGCCGGCCACCGGCCAGGTCCCACACTGAGCGGCGACCCGGCATCCGTCGTAATGTCACTGCGCCGCTGCATATTGGGTCAACAGCACGATGCCGACCCTTCCCCCCGCTTTGGTGGATGATCAGCGCGGGATCCACGACCAGAGGCTGGCCGGACGTCGAGTCCGCACTCAGTGTCGTCACGCTGGCGGGCAGTCCCGCGGACTCGCTCAGGTCCCTGTCACGTCCATGCAGCGGGTCGACCTCGACTGCTTGCTGCGCCGGACTTGCCGCTTCGTTGACGACACTCGTATTGCTACTCACTTGTCCTCCAACTCGGGCCGGTCGAGCAGCAACCGCGGGTTCGACTTACCCCACGCCGGTTCTGCAACACACCCAACCCTCGAGCCAACGGGTGACAGCCGTCGACTCAGAAGCGGCACCGGCCTCAATGCGCGCCTGGACCCCTCAGCCACGCCGCGTTGTCCGACGCCTGCTCCCGCACTTGGCTGCCTCTCAACTACCGGTGCCGCAGCCGGGATTTGCAGCCGCTCCCCTATCAATGAAGTCACGATCGCCTTTCGTTGTTTGGACGGGTTCTTCTAGCCCAGTTGCTGACAGTGACTTCAGTTCACGGAAAGATGGATCGGGCATCGCCACCCACAATCGCCACGAAGGCGTTGGTAGTTCATGGGATTCATCAATTGTCTCCTCCATTGAAGGTTGGCGGGTATGCGACGGTTGTCGTTGCCGTAGCAGTGACACCAGGCGTCACGTGTGGCGAGCCGATCGAGCGACTGCAATCACCTCCCAAGAGTGGTCGGTGTCACATTGACCGGTGAGGATGATCTAAGTCACTACCTGTCCGAGTATTTCGGAAGCTGGAGGAGTGGCGTACGCCCAGGCGCGGTCAACGGTGGCCTGGCTAAAATCCGAAAGAGGGCTACTCGCTACGGTTAATGAGGTCGGTGACACCATCACAAGGGGCGAATGGCCTTGCCAGGCTTGAATATCCCTGTCTGACAGCGGTCCAGACCACCGCCGCACCCGAACCCGCTGCCACTGGCTAGGCGGCCGATGGTAGTGGTGGTGGACGGCATGTGTTCGGCCGTCGGAATCCACCACTTGCCTTTCGCGCGTTGCGCCGGGCTCACTGCTGGCGACGTGATGGTCACGGCCGCCATCGGCGCTAACGCAATCGGACGGCGGGCACCAGGCCGATCAGTACCACGCCGATGGGCGCGGCCCGGCAGCCGATGTCAGGACCGGGGCGCGCCTGATGTGTCAGACCCCGATCTGCATGCCTCCGTCAACCCGCACCAGGGCGGCGTTGGTGAAGCTGGAGGCTGGACTGGCGAGGAAGAGAGCCGCGCTTACGATCTCGTGCGGGTCACCCGGCCGGCCCAGCGCGTTCGGGGCTTGCTCGCGTTTCTCGGGAGGCCACGCCTTCGAGATGTCGGTTAGGAACGGGCCCGGGGAAAGGGTGTTTACTCGGACCTTGGGTCCGTACTCTGCAGCCAGCGATCTCGTCATGGCATTCAATGCTGCCTTGGCACTCCCGTAAGGCACGACCTGCGGCAGAGGCATAAGTGCTCCGGATGAAGAAACATTGATGATCACTCCACCGTCGCTGTCGTACATCCGCTTGGCCACTTGGGTTGCCAACCGGAACGGCCCCTTGAAGTTGAGGCCTACCACACTGTCGAACAGCTCCTCAGTTACCTCATGACTGGGCACCCGAGGGCTCATGCCGGCATTGTTCACCAAGATATCCACCCGCCCGAACTCAGCATAAGACGTGGCTATCAAGCCGTCGATGGCGTCCCACTTAGCGGCATGGACGTGACAGGGTAGAGCCCTACGCCCCCGGGTTCTCACTTCCTCGGCGACCTTCTCGCAGTTCTCGATGTTTCGGCTTGCGATGACGACATCAGCACCGCGATCAGCAAAGGCCAGGACGATTTGATAGCCCAGCCCGCGGCTGCCTCCGGTTACAAGGGCGACCTTTCCGGTGAGGTCGAAACAGGTATCTGGGGAAAACGACGACATGACGGCATCTTGGCATATCTATTATCTACTATCTAGTTGCCGATCGAGCCAACAGGCCTGGAGGCAAGGCCGCGGACGGCGGGAGGGTGTCGGCGTCGCGACCATCGCTTGGTCGATCTGGCTACTACCTGGCCTTCTCTGACCCGCCGCCTCTCTGACCGATGAAACGCGCCCCAAGAAGAAAGCCAGTAGCGACCGGTCCGTTTTCTCGCCGGGTTTAGCTCGCGCACCCTCCCCCACAACAATTTCGCGGCTCCCGCCGTCGTGAACACCCGAAGGCGTTGGAGAGCGTCATAAACCGTTTGTGCACGTCGTTGGCGCGCACCTATTCGCCCTCGAGGTGTTCCTCAGCGGTCAACCACCGAGGCGACCGGAATGTCGTCCCAAGGGCTCTTCAGACGCTGACGTCATCTTAGAGGCGTGTCGCCCCACAAACTTCGCTTCTTTACGAGGGGAGATTATATCCGATATACTGTGGGACGCCCACTGTAGGGATGTGGGCGAGACGGAATAGGAGCGGCAAGACTGTGCGACTAGAAGACACACCCGGAGTACGGGTTTTCGATTGGAACGAGCAGCGGCAGCGGAACGAGTCCTCCAGCCGGGTGTTCCCGCTCGGCCCGAAAGACGACGCCGAACGTCCATGTTGGCTTCAGTTCAAATATGAGCCCGGTTGGGTAGCTCCGGTGCACTCGCACGCCGGTTGGACCTGCACCGTGATCATGGAGGGATCATGGTTCGCGGCCGGGGTCGAGTATTTTCCCGGTCAAATGGTCATGGTGGCGCCGAACGTCAAATACGGCCCGTTCAAGACAGGTCCCAACGGCGTCACCGCCTTCGAACTCTTCGAGAACCAAGCCGCCTTGCCCCCGATCTGGGACGAGAACGACCCGGACGTCCAAGCCGTTAAGGACCGCCTCGGCGACCAACTCGATTCCATGTGGAACAACAACATTGCGGATTAGGTCGTCCAAAGGGGGACCGAGTCAGACCCCTGCGCGCTTCGACGTCCTGCCCCGGCGATCGGCGCCGATCTGCATCGACTAGAAGCCGCGCGAAGCACTCAGATCCGGGAGCTCAAGCTGATCAAGCGGCCAAACCCGCACATGCAACGCTCCCCCCGACTGCTGGGATAAACTTTATCTATGATCAGAACAGAGGTACTCAGAACACCCGACGGCGAGATGAGTCTTCATATCGCGGCTAGCTCCGCGCCCCGCGGCGCGGTGATTGTCGTCCAGGAGGGTTTCGGGCTCACGCCGCACATCGATGCCGCGGTGGAGCGTCTCGCCGCGGCGGGCTGGCTCGCCGTCGCCCCGGCGCTCTACTACCGATTCGGATCGCCCGTCATCGGATACGATGACGTACCCGGGGCCCAGGCGGGGACGGCCAGCCTGGTCGGCGAGGAGCTCGATGCCGACATCGATGCGGTTACGAACTGGCTGGTAAATCAGGGTTTCGAAACTTCTCGGCGTGGGATTATCGGCTTCTGTCTGGGTGGCTCCGAGGCATTCCACACGGCTACGCGCGGCCTCGTCGGGGCCGCCGTAGCCTTTTACGGGGGAGGTATCTCAGCAGACCGGTTCGGTCAACCGGGCCTGCTATATCAAGCATCGGGACTAGTCGCGCCATTCCTAGGCTTGTACGGCGACCAGGATCCCTACATATCGGTCGAGGACATCGAGGCGCTACGCGCGGCAACGGACGCGATAGCTGCTCCGACCGAAATCGTCCGGTACCCCGAGGCTTCGCACGGGTTCGCCTCATTCGACCGAGAGTCGTTCAACCCAGACGCCTGCGAAGATGCGTGGGGGCGGTGTCTTCAATGGCTGGATACCTTCCTCACCAAGTAAGGACGATCAACCACGTGCCATGTACAGCGAGTAGTTGAGTCCCTCCCGCTGCAGTTGTTGCATTCCACGTGTCCTGGCACCGTCCGGAGCGATCCACCCTTTGGGCAGCGCATTTTTGACCATTCGCCCTCCTACTCGGGCCTTCTACGACGAAGACGACACCGGCAAGGGCTCTTCCGGAAATGGAGTGCTGCTGAAGGTGGCAGATCCTGTGATCCGCCGGGTCACGACGCGCCCGCGGTCGGGCAACCGCTGCGGGTACGGTGCCGCGCTACCGCCGCACGACGAATGGGTGCCCTCGAGAAGTGTTCGCCCACAACGCTTCCAGGCTGCTGCGCCCGGGCTGGTCGACTCCTGCGCCGCGCATTACCCCACAACGGAATCCACCGGGTCGGCTAGTCGCCCGCACTCAACAGGGCCCGGCATTCTCATCAGCTAGGACATTTCTTATGCCACGAATTGTGGCACGGCCCGGAGCGACCCGTCCTTGGCGGTTGTTGTGCATCTGAAGACCTTTTCGTGGGTTGTTCGTCAATTGGGATTACATCCGTGACGGGATGCCGGCCGCCGAGGCCGGCGTAGCTATCGGCGTGTCGGCGCGCACCCGACGGAAGTGTTTGCTGATGGTGGCGGGGTGAAACCGGAGTTCACCGATGACAAGCCCTGTAAGTGCTCACGGTTGCCCCTGGAAAAGCGCGTGGAAATCACGGTAGGCGATGCGTTCTGCTATGCCCGAGATTCTGCGCACGACCCTGACATGGGATCAGGGTCGTGAGATGGCCAACCACACCGTCATCGCCGCGGCCACCGAACGAGATGTCTACTTCTGCGGCCCACACTCGCCGTGGCAGCGCCGTACCAATGAAAACACCAACGGCCTGCTACACAGATACTTTGCTATGGGCACGAACTGTCGGTGCTCCCGGCGCGCTACCTCGACGACGTCGCGGTCGAACTGAACACCGACCCCGCGAAATCTTGGGCTTCAAAACTCCGGTCCAAACTCTCGAAGAATTATTCTCAGACCCGTCCAAACCGCTCGCTGTTGCATTTACCGCGTGAAACCGCCCGTTGGTTACCGGAGCTTTGGGGGTTTGTCTTCTGTGTCGATGTCGATGTCGAGCATGAGTGATTGGTAGCTTTTGCCGTGGGGGTCGGTGCGCAGGGAGTAGGAGACGCCGCCTTCGAGGGCTTCGTGCATGACGAAGTTGAGGCATTTGGGTCCGGGCATTTCGTAGCGCAGGATGCGTCCTTTGACTAGGGGCCCGAATTTTTCTCGTACTAGGTCGACGGTCAGTTTTTCGCGGAGTAGGTCGTAGTCGGTTTCGTCGTAGGGGACGACGCCGATGTTGCTGATGTTTTCCTTGTCGCCGGATCGGGTGAGGGCGAGTTCTCGTAGTTTCATATGGTGATGACCTCGGAGGTGATGTTGATCTTGGATCTGGGTATGAATGCGGAGGTGATTCCGATGACGGGGGTGACGGTTCGTGTTCTGCCGCCGCCGCCGCAGGCGCCCCAGTTCATGATTCCTTGTTCGCATTCGAGGTTGATGAGTTCGGCGACGTCGCGGGTGTTGCATCGAATTGCCACGCGGAGGCGCACTTCTACGGGGTCGCTGTCGGATTTGAGTTGATCGCCGAAGAGTCCGTTGACACCGTGGAGGTTGTAGTGGGTGTCGAGGAAGTCGTAGGAGTATCGGTCGAGGCGGTTGCGGATGGCGTCGGCGGTTGTTTGCGCGCGGGTGACACATCCCGGGCCGCCGAAGGAACCTTCGACCACCGATTTCCATCCGTAGTCCAGGCCGACGGCGACGCGGAGGTCGTCGGGTCGTCCGGTGGCGGTGGCCCCGCTCAATCGGACGGCGTCTTCGGCGATTTCCTCGACGATCACGTTGCTGATGTCGGCGGTGACGTCAGGGGAGAAATACTTGGTCGGGTCGTGGATTTCATAGACCAGGTGGCTCTTGGCGGTGTGTCGGTTGTTGAGGCCGCCGGTGCCGGGCAATTTGCGCAGTTCGAACGAGTCATCACCAACGACGGCGTAGGGGTAGGGGATTTCGTGCATCCTGGGAACTTCGCGGTAGGGGGGATCGGCGAAGTTTCCTCCGATGCAATACCGTGCGCCTTCCAGGAAGTGCCCCACCAGGAACCCGAGTGCCAATTCGTTCCAGTCGGAGGGACCCCACCCTTTTTCGAAGGCGATGGGTCCAAGGTAGAGAGCGGCGTCGGTGAATCTGCCGCCGAGGACCAGGTCCGCCCCTGCCGCCAGCGATTCGACGATCGGTTCTGCGCCGATGTAGGCGTGCGCGGAGATCAGTTTGTCGCCAAGATCGCCGACCCGCATTCCCAGGGTGGGTAGCTCGGAGTTCTCCGCGATCACGGTGTCGAGGACGTCGTCGCCGCGGACCACCCCGACCTTGTGGCCTTCCAGACCAGCCTTGCGTAGCTGGGTGAGGGCGATCTCGGCGGCACGATCGACGTTGACCACGCCGAAGGCTCCGACGAGGCGCAAGCCTTGAGCCATGTAGGGGGCGAACGTGTCACAGATCGCGGGCAGCCGCTCGTCGTGGCCGGTGTTGGGGTCGGCGAGCTTGCGCAGTTGCGAGAGCGCCAACGTCCGTTCCGAGAGGCAATGGAAGACCAGGTAATCCAGCAAGCCGCTCTCCGCCAGATCGACCGCCGGCTCCAGGGGATCCCATTGGGTGGAACCACCAGCACCAACAACGACGTCCCTCAATTGCTGTTCCTCCAATTACCGTAAGGGCCAGTGCCGATGGCGGTGTCAAGGCCCGTGAGTCTCGACGGTGCCACCACCGGTCCGCTTGGTGCGTGTGCGCCCAAACCGAAGCGAACCGTTCAGCCAGAGGGGCCCAGACACCTCGGATGTCGACGTGGTCTGTGATGGTCCTGCGCGGGCAGGCTAGGGGCGACTTGCGGGCATCGCAGCTGAGAGGTCGAGGTGGTAGAGCTCGGCTGCGTTCTTGTAGAAGACCTTCGCGATCACGTCGTCGGGCAGCCCCTTGACTGCTGCCTCTGCCATGTCTCGTGGGCGCGCTGCCGGGGACGCCGGCCCGGGCGAGAGGCTCGTGGGATGCGGGAAGTCGCTTTCGAACATGATGTTGTCGGCCATGTTCTCTGCGATGAGACGCACCGATTCCTGCTCGAACCAGAACGACCCGTAGATCTGACGACGGAAGTAGTAGCTGGGCAACTCGCGCTCGGGGCGGTCCCGAGTGCCCCCGTAGGCCTTCCAGTGCCAGTCCAGGGACTCCATGAAGTAGAGCAGCCAGCCAGCGCCGCTCTCGACCGAGACGAACTTGAGCTTCGGGAAACGATGGCAGATGCCGGTACAGATCACGTCGGCGATGGCGCGAGAGTTGCCCAGCATGCCGGCCGCGGTCAGCCGGGCATGTTCGTCGCCGGTGGGAGCGTGGGCCCGCTCGTCACGCTCTTCGGCGGTGAACTGGCCGAAGCCGATGTGGAAGTTGATGGAAAGTCCGAGGTCCTCGATGAGGTGAAGGAGACGATCCCAGTGCGGGTCCCACAGGGGTGGCAGGTTGATCAGCTGGAAATGCGATGCCAGCAGCACACCCTTGTGGCCGAGTCCGGCCGCACGGACGACCTCTTTCTCGGCTGCCTCCATGTCCCAGAACGGAAGCATCATGATCGGGACCAGTCGGCGGGGATCGGGGCTGGCGAAGTCGACCAGGAAGTCGTTGTAGGCCGACACGCACTCCAGACGCAGGCGGGGATCCGGAAGCGCCATGAACGCCTCGGTGCAAAAGGCGATCAGGTTCGGATACAGCACCTGGGCATAGATTCCGTACTCGTCCATCCGCTTGATCCGGACATTGGGATCCCATGATCCAGCGTCGGCCACCTCCAAAGACGGCGGGTGCAACGGCGGGTACTCGTCCCACCCCGCCATCGCCAGCTTCGCCTCGTGGAACAGCAGGGATTTGCCCACCCGCCAGCGGCGCCCCCCCACTCTCTCGTCGAACACCAACTGAGGGATGTCCTCGCCCCACTTCGAAGCGATGCGCGAAGTCCACAGATCCGCCGGCTCACTCACATGAGTATCGGTATCGATCAACGGTGAGTACGTGGCAACCGCGGGCATGTAGGACCTCCTCCGCCGCGCCTCCACCATGGGCCGCGGACTTCTTATCGGATATAATAACTACGTCGGACCGCTACGTAAAGGGACAACATAAAATAAAATATCAGGCGACGATCCACGTCCCCCACCGGCATCCACCGACAGCCGATCCGGCCCCACCACCAACCGCGCACCACGGTGGCCGCCCAGTCCGAATGCCGTCATAACAGCG
>Ga0210396_10003486_pt1 | contig 15667 bp, 14 predicted proteins | sample IncBWH17OmetaG_FD_155466 | JGI IMG/M metagenome (GOLD analysis project Ga0210396, IMG submission 155466) | Forest soil microbial communities from Barre Woods Harvard Forest LTER site, Petersham, Massachusetts, United States - Inc-BW-H-17-O ... | reverse complement strand
AATACGAAGGAGCGACGGTCTGCTGATGGGCGGCGCCGATCCGCGCCGTTCGTCGTACGCAATCGCAGAATAGTCTGACTTGCGACGTCCCGCCCGACTCACTGCAGAGATTTAAAACCAACTCCGAGTTTGCTACTCATCGGGCGGGGTCTCGACCGGAACGGCGAAACTTGCTTTCACGCGATCCATCACGACGAGTGTCTTGAAGCCCTTGATGTCCGGATTTTCGTAGAAGAAGCGCCGCGTGAACCGCTCGTAGTCCTCCATGCTCTGCGCGGTGATGTAGAGCACGAAATCCGCGTCGCCAGTTACGTAGAAACCGTTGACTACTTCCGGTGTCGATTTGATCGCTTGTTTGAACCTGTCAATGATATCGGTGCGCTCGCGCTCGAGCGTCGCCAGCACCAGCATCTGTATCGGTCGCCCGACGGCCTTTGCCGAAATGATCGACACGTCTGCTTCGATGATGCCTTCTGATCGCAGGCGTTTCAGCCGCCGCTGACAAGCCGTCGCAGAGATTCCGGCCAGCTCCCCAATCGCGTCTGACGTCAGGCGGTTGTTCTTCTGAACGATCTCAAGGATGCGCGCATCAATTCGATCGTAGTCCTTCATACTGAAACCTCGGCGCGGGTCGGTGGATTTAATCATAAAACAGATTTCAAGCGCAGGAAGTCATCGCTGATCCATTGGAAATCCGTGAAAAACAGCGTGGAAGCGACAGTATCTTACAAATTCGGTCGGTTTCAACCAGGTTCGGCGCGGAGTCCCAGCATTGATCGGACTTGCAAAACAACATCTGAACGGACTGCAACGGCGCGACTTCACGATTGGCGATGCGCTGGTCGATGGAGATTGGGTCTCTGGAGGTGGCAGGGAATCTGTCATCGATCCCGCGACCGGTGACGCCTTCGCGGACTGCGCGTCGTGTCACGCGGATGATGTTCGCGTCGCGATCGACGCGGCCGAACGGGCGTTCCATGTGTGGCGAGAATTCTTGCCAGTGCAGCGATCCACCATCTTGCGGGCGTGGGCCACGTTGGTGCGCCAACATGCCGACGAAATCGCGGTGCTTGTGACCTGCGAGCAAGGCAAGCCACTTGCCGAAGCGCGATCGGAGATCGAGTACGGCGCGGGCTTTCTGGACTGGTTTGCGGCGGAGGGCGAACGGGCTTACGGCGAGACGATCCCGAGCCATAAGCCGGAGAGTTTGCTTCACGTCCGCATGCAGCCAATTGGTATCGTTGCCGCCATCACGCCGTGGAATTTTCCGGTGGCGATGATTGCCAGAAAGGCGGGAGCGGCGCTTGCCGCGGGCTGTTCCCTGATCGTGAAGCCGGCGCCCGAGACCTCGCTTTCAGCACTAGCTTTGGCTCGTTTGGCGGTAGAGGCCGGTATTCCCCGCGCCGTATTGCAGGTCGTTACCGGTGATCCGGTTGCGCTCGCTGGGCCAGTGTTGGCCGACCAGCGCGTACGTGCAGTGTCGTTCACCGGTTCGACCGAGGTGGGCAAGGTGCTGATCGGGCAAACCGCCGAGACGGTCAAGAAGATCTCGCTCGAGCTTGGCGGACATGCCCCGTTCTTGATCTTTGATGATGCCGACCTCGAAAAGGCGGTACGGGGAGCGATGGCGGCGAAATTCACGACCGCTGGCCAGGATTGTCTGGCGGCTAACAGAATCTACGTGCAGCGTCGAATCTACGCTCGCTTCGTTGAGGCATTCGCGGCGTCGATATCAGATCTCAGGACGGGCCACGGCCTCGACCCCATGACCGACGTCGGGCCGATGACGAAGCGGTCCGTCGCTGACAAGTGCCGCGCCCATATCGATGATGCGCTGGCCAAGGGCGCGCGCTTGATAGTTGGCCAGCGAAGTTCGAACTTGGGTGAGAATTACGTAACTCCGACGCTATTGGCCGACGCTAACGATCGGATGTCGATCGCTCGGGAGGAAACGTTCGGGCCGGTTGCGGCGGTACTACCGTTCGACAGTGAGCAAGAGGTGCTGGCGCGGGCCAATGCGTCCGAGATGGGTCTTGCCAGTTACCTTTACACGAACGACTTGAGGCGCGCGCTGCGTCTTTCCGAGCGAATGGAGTACGGGATGGTCGGTGTCAACACCGCATCTTTCACCGGTGCGCCCGTTCCCTTTGGTGGATGGAAACAATCGGGGCTTGGCCGCGAAGGATCGCGCCACGGTCTCGCGGAGTTTATGAACCTGAAATACGTCTGCTTCGGCGACTTGGCGGCTTAGGGAGAACCGACATGACTGACATGAAGACCATCGCGGAGCTCGACCGGGCGAGCGTTTTGCATCCATTCACCCAGCTCAAGGACTTTGCGACGGGACGGATGGGTGATCCGACGATCGTGACCGGCGGACAAGGCGTTCGCATTCAGGATGCAACCGGCCGCAGCTACATCGACGGCTTTGCCGGTCTCTATTGTGTGAACATTGGCTATGGTCGCACCGAGGTCGCTGAGGCCATCGCGCGGCAAGCCTATAAGCTGGCCTATTATCACAGCTATGCCGCCCATACGACCGAAGAGCTCGCGATCCTGTCGGGCCGGCTGGTCAAGATGGCTCCCGGAAAGCCGAGCAAAGTGTTCTATGGACTGTCTGGGTCCGATGCGAACGAGACCCAGGCGAAGCTCGTTTGGTATTACAACAACCTGCGCGGTCGGCCCAAAAAGAAGAAGATCATCTCGCGCGAACGCGGCTACCACGGTTGTTCGGTCGTGTCCGGCTCGATGACCGGAATGTCATTTTATCACGATCATATGGACCTTCCATTCCCGGGTATTTTACACACGGGATCGCCGCATCATTATTGGGGCGCCGAAGCCGGCGAGACGGAGGAGGCATTCTCGAAGCGCCGCGCCGCGGAATTGGAGCAGTTGATCTTGCGCGAGGGGCCGGAAACTGTCGGAGGTTTCATCGGCGAACCGGTGTTGGGCACCGGCGGCATCACGCCACCGCCTGCGGGTTATTGGCAGGAAATTCAGGCCGTCCTTCGCCGTTATGACGTTCTTCTGATCGCAGACGAAGTGATCTGCGGCTTCGGAAGGACGGGTGCGGACTTCGGTTGCACGCTGTATGGGATCGAACCGGATCTGGTAACCGTCGCCAAGGGTCTTACATCCGGTTACATGCCGCTGTCGGGCGTAATCGTCGGTGAGAAGGTCTACGCCGTCATGGAGGACGCCGCCGATCGAATCGGGGCCTTCTCGCATGGCTACACGTATTCGGGCCATCCAATTGCCGCCGCCGCCGCAAACGCGGTGCTCGATATTGTCGAAAAGGAGCGGCTCAGTGAACGCGCTCGAGTGGTCGGCGCGCATTTTCAGAAGCGGTTGAAAGAGCGCTTTTCTCAAATGGAAATCGTCGGTGAAGTTCGCGGTGTAGGCTTGCTCGGCGCGATCGAATTCGTCGCAGATCGTCACACCAAACGCCGGTTTGATCCACAGCAAAAAGTCGGCGCCCGCATTTCGAAAGCTGCCCGCGACCGCGGACTTATAGCGCGAGCGATGCCTCACGGCGACATCCTCGGCTTCGCGCCCCCTCTCGTGGTGTCCGAAGCCGAGATCGATGAGATCGTTGATCTCGCCTATCAAGCAACCAAGCAGGTCATGGACGAACTCGCCAGGCAGCCTGCTTGAGTTTCAAGGAGTGAGCAGAGAGGTGAGGTGATGAAGGTCGGCGTTCCCAAGGAAATCAAAACGCAAGAATATCGCGTTGGCCTCACGCCCACGGCAGTGCGTGAGTATGTGGCTGCCGGTCATTCGGTGACGGTGGAGACAACGGCAGGGGACGGGATCGGCGCTTCCGACGACAACTACAGAAAAGCCGGCGCAAGCATTGTCGGCTCTGCTCGCGAAATTTTCGCGTCCTGCGAGATGATAGTGAAGGTGAAGGAACCTCAACCATCGGAATGGATCCAGCTGCGAGAAGACCAGATTCTCTTCACATATCTCCATCTGGCTCCGGATCCGGACCAGGCCAAAGGGTTGATGAAATCCGGCTGCACGGCAATCGCCTATGAAACTGTAACAGACAAGTTCGGCGGACTTCCTCTGCTTGCGCCCATGAGCGAGGTGGCCGGCCGACTCGCCATTGAAGCCGCCGGCTCGGCACTGAGGCGCCATGCGGGTGGCAGGGGATTGCTGATCGGAGGCGTTGCCGGCGTCCCTCCCGCACGGATTGTCGTCATAGGGGGAGGCGTAGTTGGAACCAATGCCGCACGTATGGCGGTCGGGCTGGGCGCAGAGGTCTCGATTCTTGATCGTTCGATCGCGAGGCTTCGCGATCTCGACGAGTTGTTTGGCGGGCGTGTTCGGACACGGTTTTCAACGCTGGACGCCGTGGAAGAAGAGGTCTTTGCCGCGGACGCTGTGATTGGTGCAGTGTTGGTGCCGGGCGCGAGTGCTCCAAAATTGGTAACTCGCAAGATGCTGAAATCGATGCGCCGGGGAGCCGTACTGGTTGATGTGGCGATCGATCAAGGCGGATGTTTCGAAACGTCGCGCGCAACGACCCACGCCGAACCGACCTTTGAGGTTGACGGCATTATTCACTATTGCGTTGCGAACATGCCCGGTGCGGTCCCGCTTACCGCCAGCCAGGCATTGAACAATGCCACGCTTCCGTTCGGTCTGGCCTTGGCAAAAAAGGGGTTCACTGCCGTGTTGGATGATGCTCATTTGCGTGCCGGCCTTAACGTCCACAAGGGACGCCTGACCAACAGGGCGGTGGCTGACAGCCTCGGCCTCGCATTTTCGCCCTAGGATCGGCTTGCAGCTTGATCTGCGCTATTTTCTGGATTGAGCCTTAAGAATGATGCGCTTCGGGACTGCCCAAAAACTCGATATATCGTTGAAGTCAGGTCTGAGAGCGTAGACAATTCGTAACGACCAGCGCCGCGCTGTCGCCTGGCTAAGGATGTCCATGATCGAACTCAGCGCTATCCGCGATGCCCGCAACCGTCTCGCCGACCACGTTTTGTCGACCCCGCTTGTCGCCTCGCCGTCTCTCTCGGAGATTGCCGGCGTTTCGGTCAGCCTGAAGCTCGAACATTACCAGCCCACCGGCAGTTTCAAGTTGCGCGGCGCATTCAATTCGATGTTGCAGCTCACCGAAGCCGAGCGATCGCGGGGAGTGATAACCGTCTCGACGGGCAATCACGGACGCGCACTCTCGTATGCAGCGCGGGCATTGCGGTCGCGTGCGACGATTTGCATGTCGCGTTTGGTGCCAGAGAACAAAGTCGCGGAAATTCGCCGCCTCGGCGCAGACGTACACATCGCTGGCGGCTCGCAGGATGAAGCGCAGCAGCAGGTCGACCGTTTGGTGGCTGAAAAGCAACTCGTGATGGTGCCCCCCTTCGACGATCAGAATGTGATCGCCGGGCAAGGGACGATCGGACTTGAGATACTGGATGCGCTGCCAGACGTTGCCACCGTGCTTGTCCCGGTCTCCGGCGGCGGATTGGTTGCTGGCGTCGCCGCAGCTGTCAAAAGCAGGCGCGCCGACGCGAAAGTTATCGGGATTACCATGGAGCGGGGCGCAGCGATGAAAGCGAGCCTTGCCAGCGGTCGGCCAGTACAGGTCGAGGAGTTGCCAAGCCTCGCTGACGCCCTCGGTGGCGGCATCGGCCTGGACAACCAGCTGACGTTCGCCATGTGTCAAGCCCTGGTCGATGATGTCGTGCTGTTGAGCGAGAGCGAGATCGCCGCCGGAATTCGTCATGCTTACGCGGAGGAGCGCGAGATCGTTGAAGGTGCGGGCGCTGTCGGCATCGCCGCACTGCTCGCTCGCAAAGTTACTGGATTGTCGGGACCTTTAGCGATCGTGCTTTCGGGCCGGAACATCGACATGGATCTGCATCGCCATATTGTAAATGGGATGATTCCGGGGTGACGATCTCTGCTACTGGTCCAAAGGGACGTGCCGCAATGATCCAGCGATGCCTGCTTTTGGGGGGGTAGGCCGCCATAGCGGATTTATCGGTAAAGGCCTAAGTGTTGGCTTCACCATCGGGCGTACAATAGAGTGCACACGACGCGACCTAACGACTTGAACGCACTCGAAAAATGCAGATAAATCAAACACATAGATTTTGTGCCGCGCCGATGATGGACTGGACCGACCGGCATTGCCGGATGTTCCACCGGCTGATGACGCGGCGTGGCCGCCTGTACACGGAGATGTTGACGTCGGGCGCGATTCTTCATGGCGACCGGCAGCGGTTGCTTGGCTTCAATTCTGCCGAACATCCCGTGGCGCTTCAGCTCGGCGGCTCCGATCCGCGCGACCTCGCGGCGGCTGCCAGGATCGGCGAGGATTTCGGCTACGACGAAATCAACCTCAATGTCGGTTGTCCGTCAGACCGGGTGAAGGAGGGCCGTTTCGGCGCCTGCCTGATGGCCGAGCCCGCGCTGGTCGCTGCTTGCGTCGCGGCGATGAAGAAAGCAGTGAGTGTTCCGGTCACCGTCAAATGCCGGATCGGTATCGACGACCAGGATCCGGAAACCGCCCTCGATGCCCTGGCGCAGGCCGTGGTCGCGGCCGGCGCCGATGCGCTGATCGTTCACGCCCGCAAGGCCTGGCTCAACGGATTGTCGCCGAAGGAAAATCGCGACATCCCGCCGCTCGACTACGACAGGGTCTATCGGTTGAAAGCGTCGATGCCGGATGTGCCCGTCATCATCAACGGCGGCATCGGCAGCCTTGCAGAGGCGAGGGCGCACCTCGCTTACGTCGATGGCGTCATGCTCGGCCGCGCGGCCTATCAGGAGCCGTGGCGTTTGCTCAATGTCGATCCCGAACTGTTCAGCGAGGCGGCGCCGTTCGCCACGATGAAGGACGTCTTCGAAGCCATGATGCCTTATATCGAACGCGAGCTTAGCCTTGGCACGCGACTGCATTCGATCACGCGGCATTTCGTAGGCGCCTTCCACGGAGTGCCTGGCGCGCGCGCATTCCGCCGTTATCTCGCCGAACACGGCGTGAGGGCGGGCGCTGGACCAGAGGTTTTGGCGGCCGCGGTCGCGTTGGTCGGAGATCGTCAGCCAGCGGCGATTGCCGCTTGAGGATTTACGGATAGCCGCGCAGCTTCAGGCTGTCGGGCCGGACTTCCCAGCTTTCGAGCCGATCGAGAAAACTCATTCCCAACAGGTTGGTTTTCATTTGTCCGTGCGCCACCACAAGCGCCGGCACCGAGCGCTCGACGAGCTTGCCGATGGCGAGCCGATCGAGCGTCAGCCGCGCTGCCTTGGTGTGGCCGCTCGCGGTTTCGAGGTCGACGTCATATTCGAGCAATTCGAGCGGGAGGCCGACCGCCTTCGCCGTCTCGTAAGTGAGGACGACGGAGGTAGCGCCGGTGTCGATCACCATCGGGGCATTCACGCCGTTGATCTTTGCTTGCAGCGCGAATTCGCCGGCTTGCCCGCGGGAGATCTGCACCGCGCGTGTCGCGACGCGCGGGCGCAGCAGATCCGAGACCGTGCTTTTGGCGCGCGCGATCTGCGTCGGATCGCCATAGGCAACGACGGCGCCGGCGGTCGCCAGCAATACGGCAAGGATGAGCAGGATACGGCTCACGGCAGACCTCGCAGGTCGGCTAGAGCGTTTTCGAGCGAAGTGGGAACCGGTTCGCGTGAAGAAAACGCGTCAAAATAAAAAACTAGAGCCCGGTTCTGATTCAATCTGAACCGAATAGGCTCTAGCCGGTCTTCGACCGGCTGGCTGGCTCCAGCCGCGGCAAACCTGCCTGCTCCATTCGCACCGGCAGTTCGGCCATCACGCTCAGCCGCTCTGCGTTCTCCATGCGATGCCAGCGCGCGATCTCGGGGAGCGTGCGCCCGCAACCGAAGCAAAGGTTGGTTCTGGGGTCCATCATGCAGATTGCGATACACGGCGTCTCTATGCTCATCTTTGGAGTGTGAAACGAATTCGGTTGTTTGCCAAGCGCACGCTCACAACCCGGTTCCGGCGCTCAGGATTGGTTTGCGGCCGATGCGTGCCGCCTCGGTATTCGCGGTTTCTGGTTGCAGGGGCGGCGCTTCCTCCGTTAGCGGGCCGAGCGCCGACATCACCCGCTCAGGCGGGAAGGTGACGACCACTTCGGTACCGATACGCAATTTTGATTTCAGCGTGAAGGTGCCGCCATGCATGTCGATCAGGCTCTTGGCGATCGGCAATCCAAGGCCTGCGCCCTGTTCGGCCGACTTGATCGAGTTGGAGCCTTGCCCGAACGACGCCAGCACGATCGGGATTTCACTCTCGGCAATGCCGGAGCCGGTATCCTTGACGCTGAGATATTGTCCGCCGGAGGCGGTCCAGCCGACCTTCAGCCAGATCTCGCCGCCCTGTGGCGTGAACTTGATCGAATTCGACAACAGATTGAGCACGATCTGCCGTACCGCGCGCTCGTCGCCCCAGATGCGCGGCATGCTTTGCTCGAAGACTTCGTGGATCGTGATGCCGCGGTTCGAGGCCCGCAGCTTCAGCAGATGATGGCAGTCGGCAACGACGTGCACCAGCGAGACCGCCTCTTCGTTGAGTTCGTAACGGCCGGCTTCGATCCGCGACAGGTCGAGAATTTCGTTGATGAGGTTGAGCAGGTGAACGCCCGAATTGTGGATGTCGGACGAATACTCCTGGTAGACCGGAACGGTATGCGCCCCGAAGATTTCGCTCTTCATGACTTCGGAAAATCCGAGGATCGCGTTCAGCGGCGTTCGCAACTCGTGGCTCATTTGCGCAAGGAAGCGTGATTTCGCGACATTGGCGGCCTCGGCGCGGTGCCGTGCTTCATCAGAAATTGCCTTGGCCTGCTCGAGTTCGCCGATCAGGGCGTCCTTTTCGGCGCGCGCTTCGAGCGTCGCCAGCGTTGCCGAATGCAGACGGTGAGCCAGCAGCGCGAAATATCCTTCGGCGGCGAGCGCCAGCAGCGCCAGCACGCAGTTGTCGAAGGTGCCGCTGAGCGCGAAGTTGACCGCAATCGCCGCCGTCACCGGCGCGGTCGCCGCCAACGCGGCGATCGGCAAGCTTGCCGCCAGCATGCTCGACACCGCTACCACCAGCAGCATCAGGAACATGACGAGCGTATTGGAGACCGCATCGAAGCCGGATGGATGGATCAGAAGCGCGGTCCAGCCGAGGCCGTACAACAGGTCGAGCACGATGAAGCGCGTCCGCCATTGGCGTGTCGCGGTCGGTGACGGCTGGGTGGCGATGAATTGGCCGCAACTGCGGATGATGGCGGTGTGGATGCAGAGCAGGCCGCAGGTCCACGCCGCGGCCGACACCGGCGGCATCCAGAAGCCGAACAGGACGCCGGTCGTCACCACGAGCAGCATGACGACGTAGGAAGCCGACAGCCGTGTTTGTGCATATTGGCGCAGCAGCTCGCTGTCGAAGGCGGGCCGGGTTCCACTTGACGACGTTAACCGGTCGCGCGCCTCACGCACCCGCTGTGCCGCGGCGCGCCGGCTGGCGACCGGCGCTCCGGCGGGCGGCTCAGCCGGAAGCTGCACGACTTCTGGCTTTTCAGCGGAATTACTCATCAAACAACACAAATCCTGCCCGTTGAAAGCACGGGCTTTTGCATCGTCTATCTGTGCCGCCAAATTCTTAAGAGGGGCCTTAAGAAGCTAAGAATTCTCGTTAACGAGAGATTAAATTAACTTTTCGAGATCGTGCAGACGCCGTCATTGCGAGGAGCGTTAGCGACGAAGCAATCCAGTTCTTCTTTTCGGTCCGGATTGCTTCGCTTCGCTCGCAATAACGGTATCAATCCGATGATGTGTCGGCTTACCGTTCCAGCCGCGCGAGCAGGCTCGACGTATCCCAGCGCTTGCCGCCCATCTTCTCGACTTCGGAATAGAACTGGTCGACGAGTGCGGTCACCGGCAGGTGCGCGCCATTGCGGCGGGCTTCGGCGATGCAGATCGACAGATCCTTGCGCATCCATTCCACCGCGAAACCAAAATCGTATTTGTCGTCGTTCATGGTCTTGTAGCGGTTTTCCATCTGCCAGGACTGCGCTGCGCCCTTGGAGATGGTGTCGATCACGGCAGCAACGTCGAGCCCCGATTTCTTGGCGAAATGAATGCCCTCCGAAAGGCCCTGAACGAGACCCGCGATGCAGATCTGGTTGACCATTTTGGTCAGTTGGCCGCTTCCCGCAGGCCCGAGCCGCTTGCACATGCGCGCATAGGCGGCAATCACCGGCTCGGCGCCGGCATAGGCGTCCTCGGTTCCGCCGCACATCACCGTGAGCACGCCGTTTTCAGCGCCGGCCTGTCCGCCCGACACCGGCGCATCGACGAATTTGAAACCGGCCTTGGTGGCGGCCGCGTCAAGCTCGCGGGCGACCTCGGCCGAGGCCGTGGTGTGGTCGACGAAGGTGGCGCCTTTCTTCATGCCTGCAAAAGCGCCATCGGCGCCGATCGTGATGGCGCGGAGGTCGTGGTCGTTGCCGACGCAGGCCATCACGAAATCCTGACCTTCGGCTGCGGCCTTCGGCGTGGCGGCGGTCTTGCCCTTGAATTTCTCGGCCCATTGTTTGGCCTTGGCCGGGGTCCGGTTGTAGACCGTCACCTCGTGACCGCCCTTGGCGACGAGATGTCCTGCCATGGGGAAACCCATGACGCCGAGACCGAGAAAAGCGACTTTAGCCATTGGTGCAATCCTGGGGTTCTGCCGGCGCATTGGTCGGCCGGGCATGATCGTGAAGGGGGACGGTAGACTGCTTCAAGGCTCGAAACAGGCTCCGCCTTAAGACCCGCGGCCTGGGAGCGTGCCAAAGGGTCGGCAACGCGCCATTTGGCGGGCGGGCGTGGTTTTATGATAGCATGGGCCGATAGTCGAGTTTCAAAACAAAAAAGGGAGTAACATCATATGGGAATGACTGTTGGCGTGCTTGATCATTTCAACATCCGAACCCGAAAACTCGCCGATACCGTTCGGTTCTACGAGGACGTTCTGGGCCTCGAAAAAGGCGACCGGCCGAATTTCGCCTTTCCCGGCGCCTGGATGTACAGCGAGGGCAAGGCCGTGGTGCATCTGGTCGATATTTCACCGACCGAAGAGCCGCAGAAGGCCGATTCCGGCGTGGTCCATCACGTGGCATTCGTCAGCCGCGGCTTTGACGCCATGAAAACACGGCTCACGTCGAAGAACATGCCTTTCGACGCGCGGCAGGTTCCCGGCGGCGACCTTTGGCAGATCTTCGTCAACGACCCCAACGGCGTGATGATCGAGCTGAATTACGAGGCCGCCACGGAGCAGGCCGGATCCGCGCCCACGATGCGGACCGATGACGTCGGCAGGCGCTAGTGGTCCGATTCTAATATTCGCATCCTTCTCAGCGGCCACTTTGCGAATGTTAGAATCAAAGGACCACCACTAGCGAATATAGGTTTTTAGTGGAGTTTAGGATTTGACATTCGTTTTCCAAACGCGCGGCTGGGTTGGTGACGAATGTCAAATCCACTCCACTAGTAGCCTTTTGAGCAGCTGCGCTCTATGGGTCGCATCCAACAATAATTAGGAGTGCCCCGTGGGCGTGACGCAACAACAGGTTCAGGATGCTCTCGCGAAGGTCGCCACGCCGCGTGGCGTGGCTTTAACCAATGCGGGCGTGCTGTCGGCGATGACGGTCAACGACGGCAAGGTGTTCTTTTCGATCAACGTCGAAGCGGCGGAAGCCCGTGCTTGGGAAAGCGTGCGCGCTGCGGCCGAGGCCGCGGTGCGCGCCGTTCCCGGCGTTGAAGTCGCCATGGTCGCGCTGACCGCCGAACGCAAGGCGGGCGCGGCGCCCGCAGCCCCGCCGCATCGCCATGCGCACGGCGTGCAAAACGTCGCCGCGCACCGGCCGCCACAAGGCGCGCCTTCGCCGATGTCGAAGCAGGCGGAAATCCCCGGCGTCGCAGCAGTGATTGCGGTCGCCTCCGGCAAGGGCGGCGTCGGAAAATCCACTACCGCGATCAACCTGGCGCTCGGCCTGCGCGATCTGGGCTTGCGGGTCGGCCTGCTCGATGCCGACATTTATGGGCCGTCGGTGCCGCGATTGACCGGCATCCGCGAGAAGCCGCAATTGAACGACGAGCGCAAAATGATTCCGCTTGCGCGCTTCGGCCTTTCGATCATGTCGATCGGCTTTCTGGTGGAAGAAGAGACCGCGATGATCTGGCGTGGACCGATGGTGATGTCGGCCATCACCCAGATGCTGCGCGACGTCGCGTGGGGCACGCTCGACGTTCTCGTGGTCGACATGCCGCCCGGCACCGGCGATGCGCAACTCACCCTGGCGCAGAATGTGCCTCTCAAGGGAGCGATCATCATTTCGACTCCGCAGGATCTGTCGCTGATCGATGCGCGGCGCGGACTGGCGATGTTCAAGAAGGTCAACGTGCCGGTGCTCGGCATCATCGAGAACATGAGTTATTTCCAGTGCCCGCACTGCGGCACGAAGTCGGACATCTTCGGTCATGGCGGCGCGCGCCACGAAGCCGAGCGTCTAGCCGTGCCGTTTCTCGGCGAGATACCGCTGCATATGTCGATCCGGACGACCTCGGATGCCGGGACGCCTGTTGTCGAGAGCGAGCCGGATGGGCCGCATGCGGCGATCTTCCGGGCGATCGGTGCCAAGGTCCGCGATCAGCTAAAGGGCGCTATTGCGGCGGCTTGAGCCGCAGCGACATATCAGACTTTCGTTTAATCAACGTTTTCATGCCTTTGTCCGGTTTTCGGTTCGGCGGCTTCCATGTTAAAGCCGCCTTCAGGGCCGAACAAAGAGCCCCGGTGAATTTCGGGAAATGCCCTATCAAGGAGATGCCTTAGATGAAGCGTCGTGATTTTTTGAAAGTTTCGGCCGTGGGAGCAGCGGCGAGCGCCGTGGCTTCACCGGCGATTGCGCAGTCTTCGCCTGAAATCAAATGGCGTATGACGTCAAGTTTTCCGAAGTCGCTCGACACGATCTACAACGGCGCCACCGAGTTCGCAAAATACGTCGCCGAGATGACCGACAACAAATTTCAGATCCAGGTTTTTTCGGCCGGCGAAATCGTTCCTGGCCTGCAGGCGCTTGACGCTACCTCGAACGGCACCATCGAACTCTGCCATACCGTCTCGTACTATTATGTCGGCAAGGATCCGACCTTCGCGATCTATGCTTCAGTGCCGTTCGGTTTGAACGCGCGCATGCAGAATTCCTGGTGGTATCAAGGCGGCGGCCAGGAACTAGGCAATGAGTTCTTCAAGAAGTTCGGCGTGATCGGATTTCCCTGCGGCAACACCGGCACCCAGATGGGCGGCTGGTTCCGCAAGGAGATCAAGACCGTTGCCGATCTTTCCGGACTGAAATTCCGCATCGGCGGTATCGCCGGTCAGGTGCTGCAAAAAGTTGGCGTCGTGCCGCAGCAGCTGGCGGGCGGCGACATCTATCCCGCGCTGGAAAAAGGCACCATCGATGCGGCCGAGTGGGTCGGCCCCTATGACGACGAGAAGCTCGGCTTCCAGAAGGTCGCGAAGTATTACTACTACCCCGGCTTCTGGGAAGGCGGCCCGACCGTGCATGCCTACTGCAATCTCGAGAAGTGGAATTCGCTGCCGAAGAATTATCAGGCCATCATCACCAATGCGGCGGCCAATGCGAATACCTGGATGGCGGCGCGTTACGACATGCAGAATCCGTCAGCCCTGAAGCGTCTGGTGGCCGGCGGCACGCAGCTCCGGCCTTTCACCAACGAAGTGCTGGAAGCCTGCCTGAAGGCGACCAACGAATTGTGGGCGGAAATTTCCGCGAAGAACCCCGACTTCAAGAAGTCGATCGACGCGATGCAAGCCTATCGCTCCGATGAATATCTGTGGTGGCAGGTTGCCGAATATACGTTCGACAGCTTCATGATCCGCTCGCGCACCCGCGGCTAATCGTCACTTTAATGGTCTTCTGAAGCCCGGCGTCGTAAGACGCCGGGCTTTTTGCGTTGCGACATAAGATGAGCATGGAAATTCCAAACGGGATCATCCATGCTTGTTGATCAAGGCCTCGAAACGAAGGCCGACACACAGCATCACCAGGGAAGGAAATTCGATGAAGCGTCGCGACTTTATCAAGGTCACCGGTTTAGGCGTCGCGGGGGCGGCGAGCATCGCAGCTCCTGCGATTGCGCAGTCGATGCCGGAGCTGAAATGGCGCATGACGACGAGCTGGCCGAAATCGCTCGACACGCTGCATGGTGCAGCCGAGGTCATGGCCAAGGTCGTTGGTGAGGCCACCGACAACAAGTTTCAGATTCAGACGTTTGCGGCGGGCGAAATCGTGCCCGGCTTGCAGGTACTCGATGCCGTGCAGAACGGCACCGTCGAGATGGGACACACCGCGTCTTACTATTACTTCGGCAAGGATCCGGCCTTCACCTTCGGCTCCTGTATTCCGTTCGGCCCCAACGCGCGGCTCAATCAGGCTTGGTACATGATGGGCGGCGGCAAGGAACTGCTCAACGAGTTCTATAAGGGCTACAACGTCACGTCGCTGCTCGCCGGCAACACGACGTGTCAGATGGGTGGCTGGTTTCGCAAGGAGATCAACACCGTCGACGATCTGCAAGGGTTGAAATTCCGTATTGGCGGTTTTGCCGGGCGCGTGATGCAGAAGCTTGGCTGCGTGCCGCAGCAGCTCGCGGGCGGCGACATCTACCCCGCGCTGGAAAAGGGCACCATCGATGCCGCCGAGTGGGTCGGCCCCTACGACGACGAGAAGCTCGGCCTCTACAAGGTCGCGCCGCACTACTACTACCCCGGCTGGTGGGAAGGCGGCCCGATGCTGCTGGCGATGATCAATCTCGAGAAATGGAATGCGTTGCCGAAGTACTATCAGAACATCCTCGAGCAAGCCGGTCATCTCGCCAACAACTGGATGATGGCGAAGTACGACACGGTGAACCCGACCGCACTCAAGAAGCTGCTCGCCAACGGCGCCAAGCTGCACGGGTTCTCGCAGCCGATCATGGAGGCGAGCTTCAAGGCGACGAGGGAGCTGAATGCGGAGGTCGCGACCACCAACGTCAACTTCAAGAAGTTTCTGGAATCGATAACCGCTTACTCCAGCGTCGGTTATCAGTGGTTCCAGGTCGCCGAAGTCGGCTACGACAATTTCATGGCGCGGCATTCGCAGAGCTAGGGCGTTTTCGAGCGAGAAGTGGGAACCGGTTCGCATAACAACCGCGTTTACGCAGATTGCGTGAACTTATCTGCGGTAGAAAACGCGTCAAAACAAAATCTAGAGCCCGGTTTTGGTTCGATCAAAACCGGGCTCCAGGGCGCGAACCCATAAACCTGGAGCGGGGCGGCGGACGTCAGCTTTGGCGCGCATGGGCCATTAGAACCTCAGTCTAATCCCAGCCCGCTAAGCTAACAGGTCTGCGACCCGTTCTCTGGCACCTGCGGCAGAAGGCTGGCGTTGGCCCAGTCACCATTCGTCACCATATCGCGAATCAACTCCAGGATAAGGCCGGCGACGGTTGTAGCGGCGCGTGATTGCGGTCGCCCGATGGAATGACCGAGTGAGCGCTGGAGATTTAGGCCCTTGATCGGTGTGGCCCGGAGTATCCCTGCGTCGATCTCATTGCGGACGGCGGCGGCGAAGTGGACCGTCCAGCCGGC
>Ga0210396_10003485_pt1 | contig 15668 bp, 18 predicted proteins | sample IncBWH17OmetaG_FD_155466 | JGI IMG/M metagenome (GOLD analysis project Ga0210396, IMG submission 155466) | Forest soil microbial communities from Barre Woods Harvard Forest LTER site, Petersham, Massachusetts, United States - Inc-BW-H-17-O ... | reverse complement strand
ACGTCACGGTGGGGTTGGAGAGTCGCACCGTTAACGTCACGCTGGCGGACGGTCCGCCGGGCTGACCCCAACCGCGCAGCTCATCGGGCTGCGCTCAATTCGTTTGGCGTGCATATGGTTTTCGATGCCGCGCCCCGGGTACGTGTAAAGTCGTGGACTTGACGAGGGACAGAGACGACACGGTCGAGCATGATCCTGCGGGGGGAAGCCACGTTGAAGCCGGCGTAGTCGAGCATCCCAGCGCGGACGATTTCGCCGACGCCAAGGCGCTGCCCGCCGATCCAACCTGGTTCAAACGCGCGGTGTTCTACGAAGTGCTGGTGCGGGCGTTCTACGACGGCAACGCCGACGGTGCAGGTGACTTGCGCGGACTGATCGAGCGAATCGACTACCTGCATTGGCTGGGCATCGACTGCATCTGGCTGCCGCCGTTCTACGACTCGCCGTTGCGTGACGGCGGCTACGACATCCGCGACTTCTACCGGGTGCTTCCGGAGTTCGGCACTGTCGACGACTTCGTCGCCCTTCTCGACGCCGCGCATCAGCGCGGCATCCGAGTGATCACCGACTTGGTGATGAATCACACCTCCGAATCGCATCCGTGGTTCCAGGAGTCACGACACGACCCAGACGGGCCGTACGGCGACTTCTACGTGTGGAGCGACACCAGCCAGCTCTACACCGACGCTCGGGTGATCTTCATCGACACCGAGGAGTCCAACTGGACGTTCGACCCGGTTCGCCGGCAGTTCTACTGGCACCGGTTCTTCTCCCACCAGCCGGACCTCAACTACGAGAACCCGGCCGTGCAAGAGGCGATGATCGACGTCATGCGTTTCTGGCTCGACCTCGGTATCGACGGCTTCCGGCTGGACGCCGTGCCTTACCTGTTCGAACAGGACGGCACCAACTGCGAGAACCTGCCCGAAACCCACGCGTTTCTCAAGCGGGTGCGCAAGGTGGTCGACGACGAATTCCCCGGGCGGGTATTGCTGGCGGAAGCCAACCAGTGGCCCAGTGACGTCGTCGAATATTTCGGGGATCCCAACACCGGTGGCGACGAGTGCCACATGGCGTTTCACTTCCCGCTGATGCCCCGCATCTTCATGGCCGTGCGCCGCGAGTCGCGCTTTCCGATCTCGGAGATCCTGGCCCAGACGCCGCCGATCCCGGACATGGCCCAATGGGGCATTTTCCTGCGCAACCACGACGAGTTGACGCTGGAAATGGTCACCGACGACGAGCGTGACTACATGTACTCCGAGTACGCCAAGGACCCGCGGATGAAAGCCAATGTGGGTATCCGGCGTCGGCTGGCTCCGCTGTTGGACAACGACCGCAACCAGATCGAGTTGTTCACCGCGCTGCTGCTGTCGCTGCCCGGCTCGCCGTGCCTCTACTACGGCGACGAGATCGGCATGGGCGACGTCATCTGGCTGGGTGATCGCGACGGAGTGCGCACGCCGATGCAGTGGACCCCCGACCGCAATGCCGGATTTTCCGCCGCCAACCCGGGTCGGCTGTATTTGCCGGCCAGCCAGGACCCGGTGTACGGCTATCAGTCGGTCAACGTGGAAGCGCAACGCGACACCTCGACGTCGCTGCTGAACTGGACCCGCACCATGCTGACCGTGCGCCGGCGCCACGACGCGTTCGCGACGGGGACGTTCCAGGAGATGGGCGGGTCGAATCCGTCGGTGCTCGCCTACGCCCGCATATCCGACGATGACGTGGTGCTTTGCGTCAACAACCTGTCGCGTTTCCCGCAGCCCATCGAGCTGAACCTGCAGCATTGGAACGGTTACACACCGGTCGAGTTGACCGGGCAGGTGAAATTCCCGCGCATCGGGAATCTGCCCTACCTGCTGACCCTGCCAGGACATGGGTTCTACTGGTTCCAGTTGTGCGGGTCTGAGGAGTCGCAATGAACTTGCCCTGGTCGGAATGGCTACCGCAGCAGCGCTGGTACGCCGGGCGCAGTCGCGAGCTCACTGCCGCCGAGCCGAGCCGCGTGGTCGGCCTGCGCGATGATCTGGATCTGGTCTTGGTCGATGTTGCCTACACCGACGGTTCAGCGGAGCGATACCAGGTGATCGTCAGCTGGGATTCCGAGCCGCCGGCCGAGTACGACGCCGTCGCCACTATCGGCGCCGACGGCGACCGCACCGGCTACGACGCGCTCTACGACCCCGATGCGGCGGCGTTTCTGCTGTCGCTGATCGACACATCGGCCACCCGCGAAGACGTGTCGTTCGGCAAGGAGCCGGACGTGACCTTGCCGCTGGAGGCATATCCGCGGGTATCGGACGCTGAGCAGAGCAACAGCAGCGTGATCTTCGACTGGGATGCCATCTTGAAGGTGTTTCGCCGGGTCAGCCCCGGCATCAACCCCGATATCGAGCTCAACCGGGTACTCGGCCGGGCTGGAAACCCGCATGTGGCCCGATTGCTGGGCATCTATGAGCTGGCCACGCAGGACACGGATACCTACTGCCCGCTGGGCATGGCGACCGAGTACGCGGCTAACGCGGCCGAGGGCTGGGCGATGGCCACCGCCAGTGTCCGCGACCTGTTCGCGGAGGGCGACCTGTACGCCCACGAGGTCGGCGGCGACTTCGCCGGTGAGTCCTATCGGTTGGGTGAAGCCGTCGCATCGGTGCATGCCACGCTGGCCGACGTCCTCGGCACGTCGCAGGCCCCCTTCCCGGTCGACACCATGCTGGCGCGGTTGTCGTCGGCGGTCGGGTCGGTGTCCGAGCTCGACCAGTACGCGGCGATGATCGAGCAGCGCTTCCAAAAGCTGGCGGAGCAGACCATCACCGTGCAGCGGGTGCACGGCGACCTGCACTTGGGCCAGGTGCTGCGCACACCGGAGTCCTGGTTGTTGATCGACTTCGAAGGTGAGCCGGGTCAGCCGCTGGACGAGCGCCGCGCGCCGGACTCTCCGTTGCGAGACGTGGCGGGCGTCTTGCGTTCCTTCGACTACGCCGCCTACGGGCCACTGGTCGACCAGTCGGCCGACAAGCAACTCGCCGCGCGCGCCCGAGAGTGGGTGCACCGCAACCGCACAGCGTTCTGTGACGGCTACGCGCATGCTTCCGGTGTTGATCCGCGTGACTCAGCGCTGCTATTGGCGGCGTACGAATTGGACAAGGCGGTCTATGAGGCCGGTTACGAGTCTCGGCACCGCCCCGGTTGGTTGCCCATTCCGCTGCGGTCGATCGCCAAGTTAGCAGCTGATTGATGTGCGTCTCACCTGAGTAACCGTGCCTGCTGTGCAGGTGTCGTGGTTCCGGTGAAAGCATGTCTTTATGCAACGTGAGACATTCGACAGTGAGGCGCGGTTGTCGTGGGTGCTGGCGGTACTGGCCGGAGTGCTGGGAGCGGCGGCATTTACCCACTCCGCCGGATATTTCGTCACGTTCATGACCGGGAACGCGCAGCGCGCTGTGCTGGGATACTATCGGGACGACGTGACGCTGTCGGTGACGGCCGGGCTGCTGCTGCTGTGCTTCGTCGCCGGCGTGGTGGTTGCGTCGGTGTGTAGGCGGCATTTCTGGGTGGCACATCCGCACGGACCGACCGTGCTGACTACCTTCAGTCTTTTGGCGGCTACAGCAGTGGACGTCCTCGATGAGGGGTGGGAAGAGGCTCAACTTGATTTCCCGCCGATTATGTTGGTGGTCTTCGGCATTGGCGCTTTGAACACGTCGTTCGTCAAGGATGGCGAGGTGTCGGTGCCGTTGAGCTATGTGACCGGCACGCTGGTCAAGTTGGGCCAGGGCATCGAACGCCATATCGCCGGTGGAAATGTGGCAGATTGGCTTGGCTACTTCCTGCTGTTCGCCAGCTTCGTGTTGGGCGCAGCTTTGGGCGGCTGCATCAGCTTGGTCGTCAACGGGACCGGGATGCTGTTCGCCGCTTCGGCATTGTGCGCGTTGACAACCGGATACACGTACTTCCACCAGGACCGCCGCGCGTTGCTGGATTAGCAACCCGCACAGAAGACATCGGCAGCAGCGCTGGGGGTGCGCTGCTGCCGATGCGTGGGTGGATATGTCAGGTGGCGGCTTGACCACCGCTCAACACCCGCTGGATGTCGGGCTTCATGGCGACCAGTTGCTGGTTCCAGTAGCCCCAGTCATGCGTTCCGTTGGGCGGGAAGTTGAACACGCCGTTGTTGCCGCCCGCGGCAGTGTAGTTGTCGCGGAACTGCTCGTTGGTGCGCAGCGTGAACTGCTCCAGGAACTTGGCCGGCATGCTGTCGCCGCCAAGGTCGTTCGGAGTCCCGTTACCGCAGTAAACCCAAACGCGCGTGTTGTTTTGGACCAGCCGAGGGATCTGGACCATCGGGTCGTTGCGCTTCCACGCCGGGTCGCTCGTCGGACCCCACATGTTGGTGGCGCTGTAACCGCCTGCGTCACCCATCGCCAGACCGAGCAGGGTGGGCCACCAGCCTTCAGACGGGTTCAAGAAGCCGGACAGCGATGCCGCGTACGAGAACTGCTGCGGGTAGTACGCGGCCAGAATCAGTGCGGAGCCGCCCGACATCGAAAGGCCCACCGCGGCATTGCCATTCGGGGAGATACCCCGGTTGGCTTGCAGGTACGTCGGAAGCTCTCTGGTCACGAACGTTTCCCACTTGTAGGTCTGGCAGCCCGCCTTGCCGCACGCCGGCTGGTACCAGTCGCTGTAGAAGCTGGACTGTCCACCGACCGGCATGATCACCGACAGGCCGGACTGGTAGTACTCCTCGAACGCGGGAGTGTTGATGTCCCAGCCGTTGAAGTCGTCCTGTGCGCGCAACCCGTCGAGCATGTAGACCGCGTGCGGTCCGCCGCCCTGGAATTGGACCTTGATATCGTGTCCCATCGCGGCGGACGGTACTTGCAGATACTCGACCGGCAGGCCCTTCTTGGAGAACGCCCCCACAGTCGCCGAGCCGCCGATAGCACCGACCAGACCGGACAGCAGTGCTGCCCCCATGATCGCGATTGCCAACCGGCGCGGCAAACGCGCCGCCGCACCGCGGAACTTCTCAACGAACTTCATAGCTCCTACCCATCCCAACTTTCATCTGCCGCGTTATGCGGTCGAATAGCTGTCAGGGGCAGTCAAACACAGCACGCGGTTCACTCCCGTTTGTCGCCTCGGGGTGTGGGGTCGCGGTTGGCTAACGATTAAGCCTCGGCGCGGACTCAAAGATAACGATTGTGAATCGGCGGCCTCATGGCCTCGTCGGCTACTCGGCTGGGCGTGGAATTCATCAGGGGCACACCAACTTACGGGCATCGCCGAGTGTTGACCGTGCCGGGCTAGGTAACCAGACGCCGCAATAGGGTTGATGCAGTGGCGATTCCGAGCAGTGCAGCCACCACCAGCACCACGATGTCCAACGGGTTGAATGCAGTACCGATCAGCAGCGCCCGTAAAGCCTGGACCTCATAGCTGAGCGGGTTGATCGTGCTGAGCACATGCAGCCATGAGGGCATGACGTCGATCGGGTAGAGCGCGTTGGACGCGAAGAACAACGGCATCGTGATGGCCTGGCCGATCCCCATCAGTCGGTCGCGGCTGCGCACCAGCCCGGCAAGCGTCATCGACAGGCATGCGAAAAACGCCGCACCCAGCATGACGACGGCCATGGCGGCCAGTATCCGCAGCGGGTTGATGGTCAGACCGATACCCATCACATAGGACAGTGCCAGCACGCCGACGACTTGGGCTACCGATCGCACCCCCGCCGCGAATGCCTTGCCGGTGATCAGCGCCGAAGCGGGCGCCGGTGTCACCATGAGTTTGGCCAGGACGCCGGCGTCGCGGTCCCAGATGATCTGGATGCCGTAGAAGATGGAGATAAACAACGCCGACTGGGCGATGATCCCGGGTGCCAGGAAGGCCAGATAGGACACCGACCCGGTCTTGATGACGTGCAACTTGCTGAACGTGGTGCCGAAGATCAACAGCCACAGCGCTGGTTGGACCATCCGCGTGACGAGTTCGGTGCGGTCGTGTCGCAGCTTCTGCATCTCCACGATCGCGAATGCGCTGACGCGGCCCAATGTTGCATGGACCCGTTGCCACCCGCGCGGGGCACGGGTCAGGGTTGCGGGCGTGGGCTTCACGGCGTGATCAACTGACACGGCTGGCAACCTTTCTGCTGGAACGGATTTCACGGAAAGATCCGGACGTATCTGCTTGCACCGATTGGTCAGACGCGGTGTAGTGCCGGAACACATCCTCGAGCGTGGCGCACGATGACACCGTCGACTTCAACTTTGTGGGCGTTCCAACGGCCCGGAGCTCACCGTGATGCATCAGCGCAACCCGATCGCACAATGCGTCGGCCTCCTCCATGTAGTGCGTGGTCAGCAACACGGTCATGCCGAACTGACCCTGCATGTCCAGCACCTGCGTCCAGACGCGGTCGCGCGCGATCGGGTCCAATCCCACCGTCGGTTCGTCGAGAACTAACAGCGATGGCCGGTTGACCAGCGCTTGTGCCACCTCCAGTCGGCGCACCATGCCGCCGGAGTAGGTCCCCGCCAGCCGGTCGGCCACGTCGAGCAGTTCCATGGCCCCCAGTGCCTCATCCACCCGCTCGGCCCGGTGGGCCCGCGGCACGCCGTACAACCGGGCGAACCAGGCCACGTTCTGTCGGCCGGTCAGCGCGGGCTCGATCGAAAGTTGTTGGGGGACGTAGCCGATATTGCTTCGGATGTCGACAGTCTGATCGCGGGCGTCCAGGCCGAAGATCCGTAGCTCCCCGTGCTGCACGGGTGTCAAGGTGGTGAGCATGCGCACCACCGTCGTCTTGCCCGCGCCGTTGGGCCCGAGCAGGCCCATCGTCTCGCCCGGCCGCACCTGCAAGGTCACGTCATCGACCGCGGTGAACTGGCCATAGCGGTAGGTCAGGTTCCGGCCGTCTACCGCCATCGGTAGTGATCCGCTCATTGTCGTCGCTCCTGTAATCGTTGGGTCATCGTGTTGAGGACCTCCAACCCCTTTGTCAGAGCCTCGATTTGGTCGACGTCGAGTTCGTTGAGCACCTCAGCCAGCAAGGCTCGCCGTGCGGCGCGAGACGCGTCGACGATCTGCTGGGCGGTCCCGGCCAGTCGTAGTTGGCCGACGCGCCGGTCGGTTTCGCCGGCGGTCCGGATGAGCAAGCCCGTGGCCACCAGCTTGGAGACCAGGGTTGAGGCGGTGTTGGGCACCAGCCCCAGCTCGGCCGCGGCGGCGCTGACCGAGATGCCCGGCTGCCGGCCGACCAGCCACAGCAGCTCCGACTGCGATTCGGTGAGCCGTGCGGAGTCGAAACTGCGCCCGGCTGACCTGCGGAGTTGGCGACGGAATCTGCCGACGACGCGGAAGACCTCGGTGACTGGGTCGATGAGAGTGTGCACTTATCTCTGTTTACGAGCTAAATATGTGTAGACGCTATGTCTGAGCTAGCGCGGAGCTACTTCTGTAGGCGATGGAGGACGACGTCCGCGAGAGCGCCGTTGTCGATGCGCGCAGTCATGTAGGTGCAGAACGGTTGTATGCGGCGATCGGTCGGCGACCCGGGGTTCAACAAACGCAGGCCGGTGCTGGTGGTGGTGTCCCACGGGATGTGACTGTGGCCGAACACCAGCACGTCGGTATCGGGGTAGTCGCGGGACATCCGGGTTTCCCGCCCGGCGTTGGCACCGGTCTCGTGGACAACGGTGAAGCGCAGCCCGTCCAAGACCACGTCCGCGCGTTCGGGGAGCCGCGACCGCAGCGCCGGTCCGTCGTTGTTCCCCCAGCACGCGACCAGTCGCGCGGCCTTCGCCGTGAGCTCGTCGAGCAACTCAGGTGCCACCCAGTCGCCGGCATGCAGGACGACATCGGCCTGTGCCACCTCGTCCCATACCTGCGCCGGCAGATCGCGGGCGCGTCGCGGAACATGTGTATCGGCGAGCAGGAGCAACCTCATATGGTCATCCTGCAACAGGTTCGCTCCATCGGTGCGGGGCTGGCGGTGGCCGCTCAAGGTTGGAGTGGCACGATGCTTAGCAGCGCGGCCCGCTTCGCCGTCGGGCCGACAAAGAGGAGAGAACGCTATGCGCACCTTCGAATCAGTCGCCGACCTCGCCGCGATCCAGGGTCAGAGCATCGGACACAGCGACTGGGTCACGATCACCCAGGAAGACGTCAACCTGTTCGCTGACGCGACCGGCGATCACCAGTGGATCCATGTCGATCCGGAGCGAGCGGCCAAGGGTCCGTTCGGCAAGACGATCGCCCACGGTTTCATGACGTTGGCCATGCTGCCGCGGCTCCAGCACCAGATGTACACCGTCAACGGCATCAAACTTGCAATCAACTATGGCCTCAACAAGGTCCGCTTTCCCGCGCCGGTCCCGGTCGGTTCCCGGGTTCGCGCGCAGAGCTCATTGGTCGGTGTCGAGGATCTCGGCAACGGCGCGGCGCAGGCGACCGTGTCGACCACTGTGGAGGTCGAGGGGTCGGACAAGCCGGCGTGTGTGGCCGAGAGCGTCGTTCGCTACATCTCGTAGGCTTTCTCGACCGCTGAACAGACAGGATGGTGGACGCCATCGACGCTGAACTGGCATCTTGGCTGGCCGCCGGACAGCACTTCGACTACCTCGGCTTTGACATCTTCTACCGCATAGAAGGCAGTGGTCCTCCGCTACTGCTGATCCACGGCTACCCGTTCAACTCTTTTGACTGGGCACCGATCTGGCCCACATTGACGCAACGTTTCACCGTCATCGCACCGGACATGATGGGCATGGGCTTCTCCGCGAAGCCCGTCGCCTACGAATACTCGGTGCACGACCACGCCGACATGCACGAGGCGCTGCTGGACCACCTGGGAATCGCCAAGGCGCACATGATGGCCCACGATATCGGTGACTCCGTGGGCCAGGAGCTGTTGGCCCGTCACGAGTTTGGTCAGCACGCTTATGGTCAGCTGAGTATCGACTCGGTTACCTGGCTCAACGGAGGCATGTTCATCGAGACCTACACGCCACGGGCGGCGCAGAAGCTGATGTCCCGAACTCCCTTGGGCGACATCTTCAGTCATGTGCAGAACAGCCCGTTGTCTCGTCGACTGCTGGAACCGACGCTGCGTGAAATGTTCGGCCCCAACACCAAACCGACACGGCACATGATGGACGTGTTCAACCAGATCTTGGACTACAACGACGGCCGCCGCGTGCTGCACAAGGTCGGCCGCTTCATCAACGACCGCTACACGCATCGAAATCGGTGGGTGCGTGCCATGCGCCAGACCGCGGTTCCGATGCGGTTGATCGACGGGCCGGTTGACCCTAACTCCGGTGCTCACATGGCACGCCGCTACGCCGAGGTGATACCCCAACCCGATGTGGTGATGCTCGCCGACGACATCGGGCATTGGCCGCAACTCGAAGCGCCCGATGCCGTGTTGACCCACTTTCTGGCGCACATCGACCGCGTCACAGCCGGTTCTTAGAACTCGGCGACCGCGTGCTCCAGGCGCTCGGCCAACCGTGCCTGCGCCTCTTCGCGCCGGGTGGGCAGATGCTGCGACGGGAAAGGCGTTGACACCGGCTGGTATTCGCGCAGGGTGCGGCGGGCGACGGTCATCTTGTGCAGCTCGGTCGCCCCGTCGGCGATCCCCAGCGACTCCGCGGCGATCATCATCTTGACGAACGGCATCTCGTTGGAGACCCCCAGCGCGCCGTGCAGGTGCATCGCGCGCTGCACGACGTCGTGCAGCACCTGCGGCATCGCCACCTTGACCGCGGCGATATCGCGACGCACCTTCTGGTAGTCGTGATGCTTGTCGATCAGCCATGCGGTACGCAACACCAGCAGCCGGAACTGCTCGATCTGGATCCAGCTGTCGGCGATCTTTTCCTGGGTCATCTGGAAGTTCGACAACGGACCGCTTCGGGTTTGGCGTGACACCGCCCGCTCGCACATCATGTCGAATGCCCGTCGGGCCAACGCGATGGTGCGCATGGCGTGATGGATGCGGCCGCCGCCCAGCCGGGTCTGCGCGATCGCGAACGCCTGCCCTTCGCCGCCGAGGATGTGGTCGGCCGGCACCCGGACGTCGGCGTAGCGGACGTAACCATGGGTGGCGTGTGAATCGGTGCCGACCCCCACGTTGCGGATGATCTCGATGCCCGGTGTGTCGGCGGGCACGATGAACAGCGACATTTTGTCGCGGGTACGCGCGTCGGGGTTGGTGACCGCCATGACGATGAAAAAGGTCGCGTGTCTGGCGTTGGTGGAAAACCACTTCTCGCCGTTGATCACCCAGGTGTCGTTGTCGCGCTCGGCGCGGGTGACGAACAGACCCGGATCCGACCCGCCTTGCGGCTCGGTCATGGAATAACAAGAGGTGATGTCACCGTCGAGCAGCGGCTGCAGGTAGCGGGTTTTCTGGTCGGCGGTCCCGAACAGGGCCAGGATCTCGGCGTTGCCGGAGTCGGGCGCCTGCGAGCCGAACACCGACGGGGCCCAACGAGAGCGGCCGAGTATTTCGTTGAGCAGCGCGAGCTTGACCTGGCCGTAGCCCTGGCCGCCCAGTTCGGGTTTCAGGTGCGCGGCCCATAGCCCGTGGTCCCTGACCTGCTGCTGCAGCGGCCGCAGGATCGCCATCGTCTCGGCGTTCTTCTTGTCATACGGATCGAGCGCCACCAGGTCGAGTGGCTCGAGCTCGTTGACCATGAACTCTTCGACCCAGTCCAGCTTCGCCTGGTATTCGGGGTCCGTTTCGAAGTCCCACACGATTCCCGACGCTACTACTCTGGCTGCCAATGACAATCCACACGCGTCCGGCGCGCAAAGCCGACGTCACTGAGCTGTCGCATGCCCTCGGCCGCGCCTTCTACGACGACCCGGTGTCGGTCTGGATCATGCCCGACGACAAAGCCCGGGCAGCACACCTGCGGAAATTCTTTGCGACCGTCACCCACCACCACCACCTCGCCGGCGGCGGTGTGGAGGTGGCCAGCGACGGGTCGGCGATCGGCGCGGCAGCCCTGTGGGATCCGCCGGGCCGGTGGAAGCAGTCGGCGCGCGAACAACTGATGATGCTGCCGTCATTCATCCTCGGCTTCGGACCGCGGCTGTCGCTCGGCCGCAAATTGGGCGATCTGTTCGCACGAATGAAGCAGGAACACCCCGACGAGCCGCACTGGTATCTGGCGGTACTGGGGAGTGACACGGTGGTTCGCGGGAAAGGCTACGGACAGGCTCTGATGCGCTCACGCCTCGATCGCGTCGACGCCGAGCACGCCCCTGCCTATCTCGAATCCAGCAAGGCGGAGAACGTGCCGTACTACGAGCGGTTCGGATTCGAGGTCAGCAGCGAGATCGTCATTCCCGACGGTGGTCCGACCCTGTGGCCGATGTGGCGGGCGCCGCGCTGAATACAGATCCAGGCCACGGCTATGTGAAGGCAGTTAGGACCAAGCGCCGAGCAGGAGGCCGATGAGGCAGTTGGTGCGCGGACCAACCTGGTTCACCCAATTTCTCACCGCGCTACTCAGCCGCTTACGCAACCCTAGGTGGCGCGCCCACAGCGATCGGAGCACGCAGCATAACGAGGTCCCAGGCGAATGTTATTGCGGCAGGGGCAATTCTCGGCACGTATGACACCGGCTCGCTAACTGGAGAGCAGAGTTCGTGCGGGGCATCGGGAAAAGTGCGGCTGACCTGCGCCAGGTTGGTACCGGCGCTGACGGCGCGGAGGTATGCATCCCAGAAGTCGCCCGTGGTCTGCGGGTCTAGATTTGTCATGATGGTCTCCTCGGCTGTGGTGGTGCATGTCACAGATCCTCATTGACCTCCAATGCATTTCACGACGAGCGGGTGAAGCCGGTTCGGCAATGTGACGAGTCACTCACAGCTGGTGAGTCGCTGAGGAGTCAACTACCTAGCCGACAGGTCAGTCGTGACGTCGCGGCACTCACTGGCCAGGACGTGCGTTCTAATGGCGTTTAGCCGTCCACCGCCGAGGGGAACCGAGTGGCTATGGCTAGCGACAATGGCGATCCCCAAGCCAACCTCGTGGACACCTCGGATCTCCCAGAGGAGGGGGGCCCGGGCGACACCCTGAATCCGAGCGAGTCCACCGACTCCGACGGGGTCCGCAATGACGACAGTGACATCGTCGTTGACCCGCCGGACGACTGGAGTGAGGCCGACAAGTTCGGGATAACGCCGCGTGAAGCGGAAGAGGGCGAATCTCTCGACGACAAGGTTGCCGCCGAGCAACCCGATGTGCTGGACAGAGCCGCTCCTGACGAGGATCTCCCACGCCGGGCGCATCGCGGTCAGATCGACGGACCTCCCGAGGACGGTGAGTCGCTGTTCGACGTTGTCGAGGGGTGAGATCCGGTTGTGTCGTGCAGTGTCGCCCGGAATTGCATTGTCCGGTAAGGCCATCCGTGTGCGGTGTTCCACTGCGACACCACCAGGCCGATCCCGCCGACGGCATCCAGCTTCGAGCCCGGCAGGACGTATCCGCCGTATAGCTGCGCGACCCGGCTATTGGCGTGATCTTCGGCATCCCACGCAGACCCGATGACCGGCATCTGTAGCGGCGCACCATGCACAGCGGTGGGAGAGTCGATAATCCGATATCCGAGCGCGTAATTCGACGACAGGAATCCACCCAGAACCCACTTGCCTTTCGCCAGCCGCCGCAGCGACAGCTCGCCCCACTGTTCGCCGTCAGGCGTCAGCGGCGTCGGCTCCTTGCCCCATGACCAGCGGCCACCGGAGCGCCCCCACCCGGCGTACTTGCCCAGATCGCCGATATGCTCAGGGCGGACCCGCATCAGGATGATCCCCTTGTCACGCTGAAAGCCGGTGGAGACCACGTAGACCCAACCGTCGACCGGGTCGTAATCCCACGACCAGCACTGCGCATGACCGTTGTGCAGTCCGGCCGGAAACTTCGCGTCGTCACCGAGGTGCCGCCACGAAATGCCGCTGTCATCCGACCGCCAGACCTCGGTCCACACCACGTTGCCGAAACCCCGATTGACGATCGCGTGCAGGTAGAGCGTGTCGCCCACCCGCAGCAGGTCGGACGGGATCACCGTGCTGATGCCGCGGCGCGGCCGGCCCGACGCGACGGTGCGGTGCGTATAGCGCCAAAGCTGTTGTGCGTATTCGGGATCGGCACCGCCAGCCCGCTGATAGCTGATCGGGTGATTGGCGTCGCCGGTCCCGATCAGGATCACTGGTGAACGCCAGTCGCCTTGGCCAACGCTGTCGCCCGAGAAGGTATCTCCGAACACCGACACCAGCGTCCCGTTGGGTGCGACTACCGACGCGCCCAAGTCGGCGCATGTCACGCCCCACCGATCGGTGATGCCGGATCCGGTGATATCGGCCAGCTTGCCGTCTTTGCGACGCGCAGCCAACGCGGTCAGTCCGACCACGGGGTGGTGGGCCGTTGTCGGCGTTGGCCATCGACAATGACATCCACCCGCTCGTTGAAAAACGCGACGTAGTCCCGGACCGGTTCCGCTTCGCGGAGCGGCTGATGATAGGTCCACGCCACGTCCGCGGGGCCGTCGGGCACCGAGAAGTACGACGCCCGCCCCTTGTATGCGCAAAAGCTGACCGTATCGGTCGGCTCGAGATCGACGACGACATCGGCGTGCGGAAGGTAGAACCGAACGGGCAGTAAGGTTTCGAACAACAGCAGCGGCCGTGACGACTCGGCAAGCAGCCGGCCGTCCCACTCGAGCCGGATGTGCCGGCTGCTGGCGAGGATCTCGATGCGCTTGAACGGGTCATGCGGGTGGCCGACGATCGGCTCGTCTTCTTCGTGCCACTCGAACGCACTGAAGTCGAACGTGACGTAGCCGGTGAGGTCGGGATCATCGGGCCGGAAGGCCGCCGCCTCCCGCCGCCTCCCGCCGACGATGACGTCGAACATCTCACCGGTACAGGTGTGCGCCGTAAAAGGGTTTGTCGGGACCAGGACGGGCAACTCGGCGAGAACGCCGACCCTGCCGATCGATTCCAGCCGGGCCGCGACACAGGTCTCCGGCACTGCATATGTCGGGACTAGCCGCCGCGGCTCCCAGACCAGCAGTCCGTTGACGGTGTCGGCAACCGGCTCGCCGTCCAGGGAAATCCGAAGGTGTTTCTCGGTGGGCTCGTAGCGCAGCGACTGCAGCGCGCTGCCGAGCAGATCTCGCATTCTGGTGCCCATCGCACCATCATCGCCCCGCGGCTAGGCGGTGTGCACCGACTCAACGGTGTACAGGTGGGGGTCGTAGCCGACAGCCAATTCGGCGCATTGCGCCATGTGTTGCTGGGCCGTCGTGTTCTGCAGCATCGCCCGGAAGGCCGCCGCGTTGCGCCACTGCGCGTAGTTGACAACTCGGGTCCCGTCGGTGCTCAGGTGGATGTTCGCCGAGATGAACCCGTCGATGTGCTGCATCACTTCCTCGGTGGCTGCCGTCAAAAGTTCGGCGAGTTGTCGCGCCCGCTCGGGTTCCACGGTGAACACATTGATGAGCGTCGCGTGGTCGGCGTGTTCGGTGATGACAGACATGGCGTCCCTCCTATGTCAGGTTCCTGACGAACCATACCACTAATGTAAGGTTCCTGTCATGCAGCTGCCCGAGTCCGAACGCTCCGTCGGTTATCTGGTCAAACGGGTACAACAAGGCCTGCGGCGTCGGTGCGACACCGCACTGAAACCGACGGGCCTTTCGATGGCCCAGTACGCGACGTTGCGGGCGCTCGCCGAACATCCGGATGCCTCGGCCGCCGAGCTGGCCCGACTGTGCTTCGTGACGCGGCAGTCCTTGCAGGACGTGCTGACGGGGTTGCGCACGGTGGGTTTGGTCGAGACCGTCGACGCCCCGCCGCGAGGGCGATCACGGTCGCTGTCGCTGACACGACTTGGCTCGCGGCAGCTCAGTGCTGCCCACGACACGGTGTTCGCGGTCCAAGCGGCGATGCTGCAGGGCATTTCGGCGCGCGAACAGCGAAGCGTCGCCGACGTTTTGGCTCGATGCGCGCAGAACCTGGAAGGCTAGAAAGCGCGTGTCTAGGGGCTGCTGCGCCAGCCGTTGATTCCGATCACGATCATTCGCAGCTGCTTGACCGCAGTTCGTCTGATCTCTTCGAGCGCCTCTGGGTTTTGCGCATCTTCGAGCGCCTCGGCGACGACGATCATCGAGTTGACGAACAGCGTCGCCAGAATGTTGAGGTCGTCGGTGCTCCACGCGTTCAGCCCCGGGAACCGGGCGAGGTCGGTGGCCAGCTCTGAGGTAAGTAGCCGGAACTCGGTGCGGATGGCGTAGCGCAGCACTGTGACGCCGCTGGAACGTTCGCGCCCGATGAAACGCCAATGCTCGCGACGCTCGGTGACGCTTGCGACAACGATCTCGACGGACGACTCGATCACCCGGTTGGGGTCAAGCTTGCCGGCGCGGGCGCCGCGTAGCATATCGCGCAACATTCGAAACGACTCGTCGATCAAAACCAGCCCGAGGGCGTCCATCGATTCGAAGTGACGGTAGAACGCCGCCGGGACAATCCCGGCCTCCCTGGTCACCTCACGCAGGCTCAGACCGCTGAAACTGCGGTCGTCGAGCAGTTTGAGCGCCGCAGCGACGATGGCCCGCCGGGTCGCCTCTTTGCGCTCCTCC
>Ga0210396_10003483_pt1 | contig 15673 bp, 13 predicted proteins | sample IncBWH17OmetaG_FD_155466 | JGI IMG/M metagenome (GOLD analysis project Ga0210396, IMG submission 155466) | Forest soil microbial communities from Barre Woods Harvard Forest LTER site, Petersham, Massachusetts, United States - Inc-BW-H-17-O ... | reverse complement strand
GTCGCAAGCTCCGCCTGATTATCGAGAAGCGTCGCGTAGCCCACCAAGAGCTGCAAGACGCGATTGTCCTTCGGGATCGGCCGCGCAACCAGGGCGTCGAGGTCGGCAACATGGGGCGTCAGCAGATTTCGGCTGAGTCGAAAATTGATGACACGCGTCGGCGTTTGTCCGGTGAATGTGGCTTCGGCGCCGTTGGCCGTGAGAACAGCCTCCCCTTCATTGACCGTAGCGACACGCCCGTACTGGTGCACTTCACCCATCCCGCTCTGCATCACGACGAGGACCACATCGTCATTGTCGACAAGTGTGGTGGTGTGCCGGTTGCGCATCGGCGACAACGTTCCCGATGCCATGGCGAAGCCCGGCAGCGCCCGCAACGTCAGATTGATATCGAGCGGGTGGTCATCGAGCGGATCGATTTCGATGCCAAGAATCTCGCGGCCGAAGGTTTCTCGAAAGGCCTCAACGCCGCCGTCTTCGTGAAAGGCTTCGGTTGATATCCGAAGTTTCTTCATTCCATCGTCCGGCATGCTTTGACCCATGATGCTATCAGCACCAGTTAGTCGCGCCGTTGCAAGACCCGGTTCAGAATAAAACGTCAGGTTGTTGGCGTGGAATTTCTGTTTTGGGGATCCAGAGGGAGACCGCCCGCGACTGCGTATTCCCTCAAAAATCCTGATGGGTGTTTTGATGCGGTTTAATGCAAGCCACAGCGGACCGGTCACAGAAACAGTGCCCGACCCGGAATTGGCGGTTGGCCCTTAGTACCTTGCGACCACCGGGGCGTCGAAGCGATAGTTGACGCCGACGCGCAGGATGTTGTCGGTGAAGCGAGTGCCGAAGGCCGAGGCGAAGGTCGTGGTCGTGACCGTGGTGCGGCGTATCGGCACGCCCGGCTGGGTCACGACGGTGGTAGCCGTCGTGGAGCCGTCACCGACACCTCCGAGATCCATGTAGAGATATTCAAGCTTGATCGACCAGTGATGATCGATCGCAGCTTCGGCCCCGGCGCCAACGGTCCAGCCGGCGCGGGTCGATCCCCAGCTCAGCGGAATCAGCGGCGCAGTAGCGGATAGCCCGCCATAGGCGAGACCGCCCGTCGCGTAGATGAGGACGCGATCGGTCGGGAGGAAGCCGATGCGGCCGCGCACGGTGCCAAACCAGTCGAGCTTGTAGTTCGCCGTGAAGAGTCCCGTGCCGGTAGCACATCCGGTGGTGACGGCACAGACGTCAGAGCTGCCGCGTTCACCGCTGCCCTGAATGTCCGTTTCCAAACCGAACAGCGCGGCTCCGCGCTGCCAGTTGTAACCGGCCTGTCCGCCGCCGATGACGCCGTTGACGTTTGCGCGCCCGCTCAATGGCGTCGTCGGGAGTGTCGTGACAACAGGGAAACCAGGGATAAGGACATTCGTTATCGCTGCGAATTCGCTGACGCTCTGCGTCCCCGTCTGGGTGCCGTCGGTAGCTGCGCGGCCCCAGCTATAGCCAAGATTGCTGCCGATGTAGAACCCGCTCCAGTTGTAACCGGGGTCAACATAGACCGGCGCCTTGGTGTAGGTCCGCACCGGGAGATCGGCGGCCAGGGCCGACGTGGCGCCAAATGATGCAACCAAAATCGCAGCAAGAAATTTCATCGCACGGTCCTTTGTCGACTCTGGGCCTCCCTTTTAGTGAGCTCGGGGAAATCGGCTTGGACTGGGCGCTACTCGGCTTGGACTGGGCGTCACTATCAGACGATTGCGTGGTTCTGTTGCGGATGGGAGACAAGTTGTGGGCGCTCGCCCGAATGGCAACTGCCCGCGATTTTAGCAGCGCGGGGGTGTCAAACCGTAGCCGGCGCAACCCACTTTTGCCGAACACCGAGCCGGGGCGCTGCGGTAGTGCGCCTATCGGAGCGCGTCCGAGGTCAGTCTGAATTTCTGGATGCGCTTTCCGGTATCGACCTCGGCGGTATAGACGTTGCCTTTGGCATCGACCGCCATGGCGTGGACCCAGTGAAATTGCCCGGCGTTGCGGCCGTTGTGTCCGAAGTTGCCGACAACGGTCCCATCCTGGCGGTTCAGTATCCTGATTTCATTGTTCTCGCCATCGGCGCTCAACAGATAGGTCTGTTTCGGGTCGGGCCAGATCGCGATGTCCCACACCGAGCCGTTGCCGAGCGTGTTCTTCTCGTAGAACCACTCCTTCACGAAGCTGCCGTCCTTTCTGAAAACCTGGATGCGGTCATTGATGCGGTCGCAGACATAGACCAGCCCGTCATTGGCTATCTTCACGCAATGCACGGGATTGCCGAACTGCGGCGACACTGGCGCCTTTGGATCATAGGCCGCCTGCTTGTCGTCGTTTGGCGGATTGCCATAGGCGCCCCAATGCCGCTTGTAGGCGCCTGACGTGGCGTCGAATACGATGACGCGGCGATTGCCATAACCGTCGGCGACATAGATTTCGTCCGCATCCTTGTCGATGGCGGTCTCGGCAGGCTTGCCGAGTTGTGTGGTGTCGTTGCTGCCCTTGCTCGGCGCAATCTTGCCGATCTGCATCACGAATTTGCCGTCGAGGGTGAATTTCAGAATGGCGTTGTCGTTGTCGGCATTGCCGCCGATCCAGACGAAGCCCTTGTCGTCGACCTCGATGCCGTGTTCGCGGCCGACCCATTCATAGCCTTGACCGGGGCCGCCCCAGCCGCGCAGCAGATTGCCGTCGTTGTCGAACTCCAGCACCGGCGGCGCCGACACGCAGCATTTCGAGCGCGGCGGCGTCAACGCGGCCCCTTTCTCGTCGTCGGTCAGCGAGCGTGGGCGATGGATGACCCAGATGTGGCCCTGCGCATCGATCGTGATGCCGCCGACCTGGCCGAGGATCCAGTTGTTAGGCAGCGGCTTTGGCCACGTCGGATCCACCGCGAAGGTCGGGATTTCACCGGCATGGGCAGTGCGTGAAAGCGCGGGCGAGCCAATCAGCAGGGCTGCGGCGATGCACATGGAAACGGTTCTGGAGAGACTTGCGCGCGCAGGCATCGAGCGCGCGCGCGTTTGCATCGGCGTCATGGCATTCTCCCGTATTTTCTTGCTTCGGATTTTTCCGATTGACGGGGAGTGAATAGCGCAGAGGCCCGGGAGTCAATTGCAGGGGGAACCCGAGAGTGAGTGGAGCTAATTCAGGCCGAGTGAGACTTCGTCATGCCCGGGCTTGTCCCGGGCATCCACGTCTTCAACGTGGCGACAGAAAAACGTGGATGGCCGGGACAAGCCCGGCCATGACGACGCATGGAGTTTTCTAATGGCGTTACGCCGGCGCGCGGAAGCTCAGCAGCGTGCGGGTCTTGTAATCGTAGAACTTGCCGGTCTCGGTCCAGGACGGCAGGCACATCGGCACAATGAATTCTGCAGCCTGCTCCGGGGTATCCAGCGTCATCGGATCCTCGCCGGGAAATACCGCGGCGCGCATGCGGGTGCGGATCGGGCCGGGACTGAACAGGTTGGCGCGAATTGGCGTCGACGCCGTCTCGTTGGCCCACACCCGCACCAACGTCTCCAGCGCAGCCTTGGAGGCCGCATAGGGACCGAGATAGGCCAGCGCCTTATTGGAAGCCGCCGAGGTGACGAACACAGCGCGGCCGGCGTCGGACTTTTTCAGGAGCGGCTCCATGCAGCGGATTAATTGGAAGTTGGCGGTGACGTTGATCGCCATCACGTCGTTCCATGGCTTTAGGTCGATATGGCCGAGCGGCGAGGAGGGGCCGGCGATACCGGCATTGCCGACGAGAATATCGAGCTTGCCGTGACGTTCGTGCAGCGCCGCGCCGAGCCGGGCGATGCCGTCGAAATCGGTCAGATTGAGCGGCACCAAAGTGGCACTGCCGCCGTCCTTGCGGATCTCGTCATCGAGCTCTTCGAGCCCGCCCTGGGTCCGTGCCAACGCGATCACATGCGCACCGGCCTTGGCCAGCGCACGCGCAGCGGCATAGCCGACGCCGCGCGAAGCGCCGGATACGAGAGCGATGCGGGAGGCGAGGGGGAGGGTCATGGAAGCAGCTCTATCCGCAGTCGTCCCTGCGAACGCAGGGACCCATACGCCGTGACGGTTATGATGGGGGAAGGTGTTTGTGTCTAACTGAATTCAGAACAATGATGGCCGCGGATTATGGGTTCCCGCTTTCGCGGGGACGACACCGTAGGTATTATCAGCTCGCCTCCGCCAGCAGCGACAATTGCCGCGGCTGCGGTTCGACCTGGGTTTGATCGGTCAGGTGGGTCGGATAGGCGCCGGTGAAGCAATGATCGGAGAATTTCGGATTGGCGGGATCGCGGCCGGGCTCGCCCATGGCACGGTACAGGCCGTCGACCGACAGGAACGCGAGCGTGTCGGCGCCGATCAGTTCGCGCATCTCTTCGAGATTATGCGTCGCCGCCAGCAATCCACCGCGGTCCGGCAGGTCGATGCCGTAATAATCGGGATGAATGATCGGCGGCGAGGCGAGACGGAAATGGACCTCGGCGGCGCCGGCGTCGCGCATCATGCGGACGATCTTTCTCGACGTGGTGCCGCGCACCAGTGAATCATCGATCAGGATAATGCGCTTGCCTTCGATCGCGGCGCGATTGGCCGAATGCTTCATGCGCACGCCGAGTTCGCGCACGCTCTGGGTCGGCTGAATGAAGGTGCGGCCGACATAGTGGTTGCGGATGATGCCGAGTTCGTACGGCACGCCTGATTCCCTGGAGTAGCCGAGCGCGGCCGGCACGCCGGAATCCGGCACCGGGACCACCACATCGACCTCGACATGGCTTTCGCGCGCGAGCTGGGCGCCGAATGCCTTGCGGACCTCGTACACCGATCGTCCGCCGACGATCGAATCCGGCCGCGAGAAATAGATGTATTCGAAGATGCAGGGCCGCGGCGGTTTCGGCGGAAACGGCTTGTGGCTCTGTGCGCCGCGCTCGTCGAACACGATGATCTCGCCGGGCTCGACGTCGCGGACATATTTGGCGCCGATGATCTCGAGCGCGCAGGTCTCCGACGCCAGGATCGGACAGCCGCCGAGTTCGCCCAGCACCAGCGGGCGAATGCCGAGCGGGTCGCGCGCGCCGATCAGCTTCTTGTTGGTCAGCGACACCAGCGAATAGGCGCCCTCGATCGCGCGCAGCGCCTCGATGAAGCGGTCGATGAAGCGGTTGCGCTTGGACTGCGCGACCAGATGCAGGATGACTTCGGTGTCGGTGGTGGATTGCATCATGGCGCCGCCGCGTACCAGTTCACGGCGCAGGGTCAGCCCGTTGGTGAGATTGCCGTTATGGCCGACCGCGAATCCGCCGGCATTGAGTTCGGCGAACAGCGGCTGCACGTTGCGCAGGATGGTCTCGCCGGTCGTGGAGTAGCGGACGTGGCCGACGGCGGTGGTGCCTGGCAGTCGCTCGATCACCTCGCGGCGGGAAAAAGTGTCGCCGACGAGGCCGAGGCGCCGCTCGGAATGAAACCGGGTTCCGTCAAAGGAGACGATGCCAGCGGCTTCCTGGCCGCGGTGCTGCAAGGCGTGCAACCCGAGCGCGGTGATGGCGGCGGCTTCCGGGTGGCCGAAAATGCCGAACACGCCGCACTCCTCGCGCAGCGTGTCGCCTTCCAGGTCGGAGTCGGTGAGATAAAGTTCTGGGCGGTCGACGCCGGGATTCGGATAATCCCGGTTCAGGTCGTATTGCGCGGCGGCATCATCGGAAGGGCTCTGTTTGCAGTCCATCGCGCCTCTCTTTTGGCCTGACATCAACGTCCCGTCGGTTTCTCGATCAGCTTTTTGAGGCTGTCGCGGGCAGGTTTGCTGTAGCCATCACCTGAAGCCGGCGCCGCCGGATCGGTGTCAGTTTGTTCATCGTCTGGTTTATTCTTCTTGAATCTCTTTAAGATGGTGTTCTCGGGGTCATCCGGCAAGAGCGACATCAGCCAATCCCCCGTTCCCTGCAACACCACCCGGGATTTCGCCCCGGTGACCCAATCGGGCCGCTGCTTGTCCGGAACCAGCCAGCTGAAGAACAGGAAGGCGACCACCACGATCAGGAGGCCGCGCGCCAGTCCGAACAGGAAACCGAGGGTGCGATCGAGCGCCCCGATCCGGGAATCCAGGATCATGTCCGAGATACGCACGGTAATGATCGAGACTACGATCAGGGTGCCGATGAACACCCCGGCGACCACCACCACGCTCGCGACTGTGTCGTTATTGAAATAAGTCTTGGCGGTCGGCAGAAGCTTCGAGAAAGCATAGAGCGTGACCAGCGCGGCCGTGCCCCACGCCGCGATCGACAAAATCTCGCGCATGAAGCCGCGCACCATCGCGAGCAGGCCGGAGATCAGCATGACGGCGAGCAGGACGAGATCGAGGATCGTTATCGGCATCGGCTGGTCAGGTCCGCTCGTAAATCAAAATCGCGAATCGGCATGTCGGTGCCGCCCTAAGGTGACGGGGATATGGCACCTCCCGCAAGGCCGGAAATCGCGTCATCCGGTCCCGCGCGCGGGTTGTATAGCGGCGAGGGCGGATAACGTCACGCTCGGCTAGCCTTCCTGACGCCGGAATCTCGCAGGTGTGGCATTTTTCTCCACTGTTGCGCTCTCCCGGCTGGGCTCCTTGTTCCCTCTCGGGGTACCGCGCGCGGCGATATCCGCGACCAGGCTGGTCAAACCGCCGACGGTATTGAGCACCAGACCGGCGTCGCCGCCGACCTCGCCACGGGCCGATTCGGGCAGTACGGCCGGGCCGAAGCGGAGCTGGGCCGCTTCCTTGAGCCGGGCCGAGGTTTGCGCCACTGGCCGCACCGCGCCTGACAGCGAAATCTCGCCGAAATAGACCGCATCCGTCGGCAGGGGCGCATTGACCAGCGACGAGACCAGCGCGGCGGCGGCAGCAAGGTCGGCGGCGGGTTCTTGGATTCGCAGGCCGCCCGCGACGTTCAAATAAACGTCATAGCCCGACAGTTTGACGCCACAATGGGCCTCCAGCACCGCCAGCACCATCGACAGCCGGCTCGGGTCCCAGCCCACCACCGCGCGGCGCGGCGTGCCAAGCGTGGTTGGCGCCACCAGCGCTTGTAATTCCACCAGCACCGGGCGGGTGCCCTCGATGCCTGCGAACACCGCTGTTCCCGGACTGCCGAGGTCGCGTTCGGAGAGAAACAGCTCGGAGGGATTTGAGACCTCGCGCAGGCCTAGACCCGTCATCTCGAACACGCCGATCTCGTCGGTGGGGCCGAAGCGGTTCTTGACCGCGCGCAGGATCCGGAACTGCTGCGAGCCTTCGCCCTCGAACGACAGCACCGCATCGACCATGTGCTCGACAACGCGGGGGCCGGCGATCTGGCCGTCCTTGGTCACATGGCCGACCAGAATGATCGCGGCTCCAGATTTCTTCGCAAAACGTATCAGCGCCGGCGCCGAGGCGCGCACCTGCGTGACCGTGCCCGGTGCGGATTCCACCGTGTCGGTCCACATGGTCTGGATCGAATCGATCACGATCAGGCGCGGCACCGTGCCTTCGGAGAGCGTGGAGACGATGTCCTCGACCGAGGTTTCGGCGGCAAGCTGCACCGGCGCGTCGGCGAGGCCGAGACGCTCGGCGCGCAGGCGCACTTGCGCTACGGCTTCCTCGCCGGAGATATAGACCGCGCGATGGCCGGCCCGCGCCATCAGGCTGGTGGCCTGCGTCAACAGCGTCGATTTGCCGATACCGGGATCGCCGCCGACCAGCAATACCGAGCCACGTACAAAACCGCCGCCGGTGACGCGATCGAGTTCGGCCATCCCGGACGGCAGGCGCGGGGCATCGTTGCTCTTGCCGGTCAGGCTTTCCAGCGTGAACAGCCGGCCCTTGCGCTTGGAGCGGATCGAGACCGGCATTGTGGTGGCGCCGGTGGTGTCCTCCTCGACCAGCGTATTCCACTCGCCGCAGGACTCGCACTTGCCCTGCCAGCGGTTATACGCCGCGCCGCAGTTCTGGCAGACAAAGGAGAGGGAGGATTTGGCCATCGGTGAGGTGAGTCGCCGTTACGGTGATTGCGTCGCATTCCATAGCATGGTTACGCCCGCCGCGAGCATGATCCCGTCCATTGCGAGCCGAAACACGTCCGGTGGCATCCGCAGCACAAAGCGCTTGGCGATGAAGGCGCCGAACATTAGCGAGGAGCCGGCGATCAGCCCCTCTAGCGCTACATCAGGCGTCAGCGCGCCGAAGCGCTGAAAGATCACCGATTTGCTCAGGTAAAGCCCGAGCGAGCTTGCCGCTTCGGTAGCGAGGAACGCGCCCTTGGTGAGGCCGTAGAACAGGAACAGCGGCACGCTCAAGGGACCGGTCGAAACCACGATACCGGTGATGTAGCCGATCACGGCGCCGCCGACCGCGAGGTGCCACAGCGAGAATTTCAGATCGTGCCGGGCGAGCCAGTGCCGCACCGGCACCATCGCGATCAGAAACAGGCCGATCGAAATGTCGACGGCGTGTGACGGCAGCGCCAGCAACGTGCGGGCGCCCAGCGCCGCGGCGGGAATGCCGGGAATCGAATAGGCAGCGCAGGCGCGCCAGTCGACCTCGCGCCACCAGGCCAGAATACGCGACAAATTGGCCATCACGGCGGCGATCGCCATGATCGGCACGGCCTGTTTCGGCCCGTATTGATAGACCAGGACCGGCATCAGGATGATCGAGGAGCCGGTGCCGACAATGCCCGAAATGGTGCCGGCGACGAGCCCAACCGCGAGCACGAAAAGAAAATTCAAAAGCTTCTGTCTCCTACGAATCCGGGCGGGGGAATATCACCCCGAGAGTATGGCCCGAAATGCAGTCAACAAAACAAAGGGCGCATGCCGATCGAGCTGAAGGCCATGTATGCCCCGCATTCCCCCGGCTCCGCACGATTCTGACGTGCGGAGCGGATAGGCTGAACGTCGAGAACGTCAGTGAGCTAGCGGATCGGGCCGCATCTGGACTTTGAAGACCTTCGGATAAGCCTCAATGCCGCCTTCACTATGGAAGTTCGCGCGGGTACCGGAAGTGGTCCAGATGCCGCGGCCTTTCCAGCCTGCCTTCGGATCGTCGATACGGCCGTCGACGTTCTTGGTGAAAAAGCCCTGCGGATAGGGCATCCGCAGAGTGACGAATTCGCCTTTCACCAGCGCCGTCAACGACTCGCTTCCGTTGGTCTCGGCGATCGGCACATTGGCGCCGAGGCCGAGAACGTTATAGCGATCGACCCAGACGTAATACGCATGATTGGCGCTGCCCTTGGGATCCACGCCCTTGAACTGCGGACCGGGCAACCGATAAAGCGTCCATCCTTCCGGACACTGCTTGCCTTCCGCCGTCGTGGGGCCGTTGAGCGGGCCCTTGCACAGTTTGCGATCGAAGCTGGCGAGATGGCCGCTCGAAAGAACCGTCCAGACCACGCCGTCGAGCCCGATGTCGATGCCGCGCGGGCCGAATGCCCCTTCCGGCGGCTGGTAGACTTCGGCCAGGGCGGTATTGGCGGGATCAGAACCCGGCATCACCCGGACGAGGTAGCCGGGCTGATCGATGCGCGAGAAGCCGCGGTCCATCGCCTGTCCCCAGATGGAGTCGTCGACCGGGCTCGGCATGATACCGTAGAACGAAGCCAGGATCCGCTTGTCCTTGGTCGGATCGACCGGGTCCTTGACGCCGACAAAGGCATCGCGCTTGCCGTTGCCATTGGTATCGATGACGAGCGGAGTCCAGCCCTGCGAAGCAACGCCGTCCCCCGTCTCGCGGAATTGTTTGGTGTTGAGCCATCCGACCGTGCCGCCACCGGCTCCGGGGCCGCCTGCGCTCATCCACAGCGTATCGTTGGCGTCGTGCGCGAAATAAAGGTGATGGGTCGTGAAGCAGGTATTGATCATATCCCATTTGCCGGTCGCGGGATCAAAGCGCGACAGTTGGCGCAGCGACGTCGCCTGCGGGTCGACTTTCGCCGAGGGCAGATTTGACCCTTGCTTGCAGTAATCGGGATTTGCCGCCGGCCGCAGCCGCGCGGTGAACCAGACCTTGCCGGCCTTGTCCATCATCACGTTGTGGATGCTGGTGTGACCGTCCCAAATGGCCTCGTCCCCCCAATAGGCCGACGGCCCGCGCGAGGCTTCCTCCGACGAGGGGAGTTTCGGATCCAGATAGGGCTCCTTGATGGTCGAGGCGATGTTCTTGACCGGGTCAAGGGTCGGAATGAGATCGGTGCTTTCCTCGGGCGAGCCGTAGATTAAGCCGTTGGCGTTGACCGTCGGATTGCGTTTGTCGGTCGAGATCGCGTCGTGCTGGTAATGCTTGGGCGATGCCCAGTCCCACATTGTGAAGACGACGTTGCGCTCGATGCCTTTCGGGCGCTCGGGCTTGTCGAACGGCAATGCGCCGGCCGCGATCTTATCGGTCCATTTGGAGAAAAGGTCATAGACCTTTTCCGGCCCCATGCTGCCGAGCACGATCGCCATGTATTCCTGGGCCTGACCCGCCTGGGTGCGAAGTGCCCACGCCGTATGCGAGTCGGTGCCTTCCATGAACTGTTTGGGTATTTCGCGGATGCCGCGCGAGCCGATCGAATGGCACGACTGGCACATGTTCTTGACCGTATCGATCCACTGCGCCTGGGACTTCATGGTCTCAGGCATCTTGTTGCCCTTGTCGCCGGTTCCGGGAAACTCTCCGACCCCGGGAATCTCGAGCAGGGAATACCAGTACATGGCGGGATAAAGCTCGGCCGCCGCCGCTGCAGAGGGCGAGGGTCCGGCCTTGAAGTCGAGTAGCTTGCCCGGGCGAGCTTCCTGCTGCTGGGTATCCTGCAAGCCGTAGCCGCGAACCCAGACCTTGTAGCTCGCATCCGGCAGATCGGGGATGACAAAGCGGCCTTGATCATCGGTCACGACAATCTTGGCATATTTGGTTGGAAGATCTTTTGTCTCCGCGATCACCCAAACGCCAGCTTCGGGGCCCTTGTCGCCGATCACCTGGCCGCCAATGTCATGCGCCGAGATATCGACGTTTGCCGCCCAAGCGGCGCCCGCGTGCAGCAGAGAACTCACTCCAAGCCACACAGCCGCGATCTGTTTCAGATTCATTTATCCCTCAAGGGCTACGTCGCAGGCCGTAGCGCTCTTCGTAACCGGACCTCTTCTGCGTCGTTGCAGAGGGGCGCAGGCGCCGAGCTGACCGGTTGCGAACTCATTGTCTGTCGTTAACCGGCCCGACAATTGAACGTCCACTTTCAGGGTGTCAAGGGCGCTTCACACTGCCGATGTCTGGCTGTTCGGACCATTCTTGCCTCCCGCCGGACGTGCAATGCCGGTGCTCGCGCGCTGTACGGCGCCATGATCAGATTTGCGCTATAGACTGTGAGCTGTATGAGACCGTTAGCCGAGCTGTCGAATGCACGACTACACCACGAAGGAAAAACTTAAAATAACCGCCGGGGCCGTGGCCTCGCTGATCGTCGTGGGATGGCTTGTCGCACTCGCTATCGCAATTTTGTCGGTGCGTTGAGCCAGACGCCGCCGAGGGGCATTCGGAAACCCGCTTAGAATAACCCGCTTAGAATAAGGCGGCCCTTGATGGCCGCCTTTTCGATTAAGCCGTTATGCTGAGTTGCGCGCCGCAATCATCGCCGGCCGCGTCGAACTAGAAGCCCACTCCGTAGTGCTGCAACCGAGCGTTTTGCATACAACGCCAATCGTTGTGGTCATCCCATCCGCCTCGGGCCCGCCAGGCGCTCCAGGCCATGTAATCCTCATCCTTGCTATAGGGATTTCCCGCCTCTCTGTTCAGGCAGGTGCCGCTCTGGACGTCGTAGGCGGGATGGGCGACGATGTGTTGCGCCATGGCAGGCGCTCCCAGCGCGGAAGACAGAACGACGGCAACGCCTAGAAATATAGACTTCGTCATGGGATTCTCCTTTTCGTAAAACGAAAAGCTAACTGCGAGCCCCATACCAAACTCTACGCCGGCCCTGCGCAAACCCAACTAAAGAAATATTTATTCGGGAAGAGCTTCGAGCATTCAACCGGCGCGCGACGTCTTGCGATGCGTAAATTGAATTTCAAACGCCAGTCTTCGCTGCTCAGAGAGCATGCTTTCAATCAGTTGCGGCAATGTCTTTGATGTCGAAATGGTAGCGGCTTTTTTTCAAACGCCTGTGCGGCGACACCAATTCTGGATTTGCCGGCGCCGGATAATGCTGGACAAATGTTATAGTATTATCAACAAGTTATGATTTTACGACGGGCCTTTCCAGGCGCATTCGGTCGCTAACAAAGGGATACCGTCATGGCCGATAAACCCAATACGCAACGGAGGTCTGGCGCTTCACGCGACCAAACCCACGACAGCTCGCTGGATAACGCTCAAAGCGCAAAGCAAACGAGCGCGTCAAAAAACATCGAGGGATGGCTGCGCAGCAAAGAGCTTCAACCCCCGCACTGATCGTGCGTGCACCGCGCTGAACGCCCGCCCGCGTTACCAGGCACGCGGCCACGTGCGACCGCGGCGGTCCGATCTATGCCGAGCGCGCGTTATCCAAGCACGATCCAGGCCGGCGCATGATCGCTGGCGCCTTCTTCGCCCCGGATCAGGCGATCGACGCCCGCTCTGGTCAGCCGTGGCTCAAGTCCCGGACTGAGCAGGAGATGATCGAGCCGCAGGCCGGCGTCGCGTGGCCAACGCTGCCGCTTGTAATCCCAGAACGTGAACATCGCCTTGGATGGATGGACACTGCGGATCGCGTCACACCAGCCTTGTGCCAGCAACGACTTGAACGCCGCGCGGCTTTTCGGCTGGATCAACGCATCCTTGTCCCATGACTGGGTCGGATAAATATCCTGCTCGGTCGGCGCGACATTGTAGTCGCCCGCCAGCACCACCGGAATGTCCTGCTTCAGCAATTTCGCGGCGTGCGATTTGAGCCGCTTGAACCATGCGAGCTTGTAATCGAATTTCGGTCCGGGCTGTGGATTACCGTTCGGCAGATAGAGGCTGGTCACCAGGATGCCTTTGACGGCGGCTTCGATGTAGCGCGCTTCATTGTCATCGGGGTCGCCGGGCAGGGCCGTCCTGGTCAGCACCGGATCGACTTTGCGCGCCAGGATCGCCACGCCGTTCCAGGTTTGCTGTCCGCACCAGACCGCACCGTAGCCGGCGTTGTTGATGGCACGAACCGGAAAATCCTTGTCCGCCGATTTGAGCTCTTGCAGGCAGACGATGTCGGGCTTCGCCTGCTGCAGCCATCGCAGCAGGTTCGGCAGTCGCCGGTTGATATTGTTGATGTTGAAGGTGGCGATTTTCATCGGCGGATCGGCTTTGATTGATCCAACGTATCTGGAGGTTTCATGCTCAAGCTTCACACTGCCATCGTCCTATTCGCCATAGTGTTTTACAGCGCGGCCTCCGCGCAGACTCTGACGGCTGGACAACGCGCCGCCTGTAAGTCGGATTACGACAAATACTGCAGCGGCACCACGTCCGGCGGCGGTCGCATCATTGCCTGTCTGGACAAGCAGCGTGAAGCGCTTGGCGAACCCTGCAGGAAAGTCCTGGACGCGCAGAAGAAAAAGTAAGAACTCGCCGTTCAGCCGGTCGAGACGCGATCACCGCTGACGCTGGACGATTTCGATCTCGATGCCGTCCCGGTCGAGATGATCGATGGCAAGAACTGCGGCAAGAACTTATGGTGAGAGGGATTTATGGTGAGGCCGCGGCGGGCTCGCTGGCGCCAGGGCCGCCCTTGTACACGCGGGCGAAGCGACGGCCGAGATTGGTGAGCACCTCATAGCCGATGGTGCCGAAATGATGCGCCAGTTCGTCGACGGTGATGCCTTCGCCGATCAGCGTCACCGTGTGACCGCGTCGCGCCGTGTTTTTGTCGAGATCGGTGACGTCGATCGCCATCAGGTCCATCGAGATCCGGCCGACCACGGGGCAGCGGTTGCCGGCGACCACCACCTCGGCGCCGCGGGTGCCATCGTTGCTGCCACCGGCACGAAAATAGCCGTCGGCATAGCCGGCGGAGACGATCGCGAGCCTGGTCGGCCGCCGCGTCGTCCAGGTTGCGCCATAGCCGACGCTTTCGCCGCGTTCGACATTGCGGATCTGCACGATGCGGGCTTTCAGGTCGACGACCGGTTGCATTGGATTGTCGGCCTCGGGTGTCGGATTGACGCCGTAGAGTGCCGCACCCGGCCGTACCAGATCGAACTGGAATTGGGCCCCGAGGAAAACGCCGGACGAATTTGACAGCGAGGCGGGCACGCCGGAAAACAGGCTGGCGATCTCGCGGAAGCTCGTTACCTGCCTGGCGTTGAGTGGATGATTGAGACTTTCGGCACAGGCGAGATGGCTCATCACCAGCGTGATGCCGTGATCGCCGGCGTTGATCCGGGGAATGATGCCCTGCGCCTCCGTAATGGTCAGGCCGAGCCGGTTCATGCCGGTATCGATATGGATGGCAGCACCGCCGGCCCAGCCGGAGCGCCGGCAAAACACATCCCACTCGGCAAGCTCATTGAGATCGCCGATTACGGGTTTGGCGTCGAGCTTGGCGTAAACGTCGCCGCAATTCTGGAAGAACCCGTCGAGCACATAGATCGCAGCCGACGGCAGGGCAGCGCGCGCGGCTCGCGCTTCATCCAATGTGGCGACGAAGAACGTCTTGCAGCCGGCGGCCGCCAGTGCGCGGGCAACCGGCTCGACGCCACAGCCATAGGCGTCCGCCTTGATCACGCTGGCGCACTCGGCCGGCACCGCGGTTTTCTCGAGCTTGCGCCAGTTGGCGACGATGGCATCGAGATCGACCGTGAGCACGCCGGTTGCAGCAACCAGCGCAGCCGCCTGATTTGCCTCAGGCGAGAGCGGGGAGTTGGCCGGAATCGATTTTGTTTCGGGGACGATGTTCATGCCGTAGTTTACGCGTCCCGCCACAGCGGTTCAACCGCACAGGGCCGCGTCAGTACGTTCGCTCGGGCAGATGGCTGTCGGCGGCAAGGTCGCTGAACCGTGTGAACTGGCCCTCGAACTGCAGTTCGACGGTGCCGGTCGGGCCGTGGCGTTGCTTGCCGATGATGACTTCGGCCTTGCCATGCACCAGTGACATGTCGAGCTGCCATTTTTCATATTCCGGCGTACCGACGCGCGGCTCCTTGTTGGCCAGATAGTATTCCTCGCGGTACACGAAGATCACGACGTCGGCGTCCTGCTCGATCGAGCCGGATTCACGCAAGTCGGACAATTGTGGGCGCTTGTCGTCGCGGCTTTCGACCTGGCGCGACAGCTGCGACAGCGCGATGATGGGAACGTTCAGTTCCTTGGCGAGCGCCTTCAGGCTGGTGGTGATCTCGGTCACTTCCTGGACGCGGTTGTCGGAACGTTTGCCCGATCCCTGCAACAGCTGGATGTAGTCGACCACGATCAGATCGAGGCCTTTCTGCCGCTTCAGCCGTCGCGCGCGCGCGGTGAGCTGCGAAATCGAAAGGCCGCCGGTTTCGTCGACGTAAAGCGGCAGCGACTGTAACTCGATAGAATAGTCGCGGATTTTCTCGAAGTCGGACTCGCTGATGCCGCCGCGACGGATCGAGCTGGAGGCGATGCTGGTCTGCTCGGCCAGAATACGCGTTGCGAGCTGTTCGGCCGACATTTCGCAGGAGAAGA